>Ga0310811_10006567_pt1 | contig 14865 bp, 13 predicted proteins | sample YCmetagenome_FD_207642 | JGI IMG/M metagenome (GOLD analysis project Ga0310811, IMG submission 207642) | Soil microbial communities from experimental microcosm in Duke University, North Carolina, United States - YC | ecosystem: Engineered > Artificial ecosystem > Soil microcosm > Unclassified ...
CTGACGACGCCCGGACATTGGGTGATCGGTGTATTGGCGAACAATCAGTGGTCGGTTGGCGGCGATCCGTTGCGGCGGAACGTGAATGAGTTTCTCTTGCAGCCATTCGTCAACTACAACATGGCGCATGGCTGGTTCTTGACTTCATCGCCGCTCATGACTGCGGACTGGCTGGCGGCACCTGGTCATCAGTGGACCGTGCCGATAGGCGGTGGCCTTGGTCGAGTATTCAGGCTCGGCGACCAGCCTTTAAGTGCGTACGTCTCTGCCTACTACAACGCGATAAGACCAGACGCGGCGTCGAACTGGCAACTGCGGGCCGAAGTCTCTCTGCTATTTCCGGAGAGGTAAACGTCCGGTTTGCATTCATGCGCAAAGCATCGGCTCAATCGCCGCCAAGATAGTTTGCCTAGCGGTATTGCGATGCTGCGCCGTGCCAAGCAAAGCAAAACCGATTAAGCTCGCACACGTCGATTGCTGGCCGGATGTTCGGTCTCACGCTGCGCACGCATGGCAATTTCTATGCGTGAAGCAAGCGTGATGTGAGTATGGACGCGCCGCGACGCGTTGGCCCATGGCAGGTAAAGCGGCGCACGCGCTTACCCGTCCAATTCCTTCGAGAGAACGTCAACCAGACCTGAACGGTTGGGCAAAGAAAGGACTTGCTCATGACCACTAAGAATCAAACGGGCTGCATGATCATCGCCTTCCTGCTCTGCGGGGCAATGCCGGCGCTGGCCCAGACCACGCCCGCGGAGCCGGAGCATGTGCCGCTGCAGAAAACGATCGGCCAAGCTGGCCCGGATATCGTGCCGTCATTGATCGTAATGAATGCTCGCGGGGCCAGCCTGCAGGGTGGGAAACTCACCCTCACCGGCGTGACACCCAACACCATCGTTTTCGCAGACCGTCCGGTGCGGGCAGCAGCACATACGCTTACAACGCATTTGCTAGAGGAATGGTCTCCCAGCAATGAAAGTCCGGACAGCTTTGCCAAGGATCCGCCGAACGCCACCATCTCGGCGTTCAGCACGGATGGTTCGAAAATCCGCGATGCCGTGGTGGTGTTGAAGACGGCCAAGCTCGACGGCGACAAGCTGACCTTCGACGTTGAGGTTCTCGAAGGTGGGCTGACAGGCGGCGACGGACCCGCGGCGCTCTTCATCGACCGATTCGGCGGCGGCTTCCACGGTGGCGGCTTCCATGCCGGTGGCTTCGGTGGTTTCCATGGTGGCGGGTTCCGCGACGTCGATGCCGGTGGCTTCCGCGGCGGCTACGCACGTGTGGGGGATGTTCGCGTCGGCGCTGTTGGCGTCGGCTACCATCCCTACATCGCGCGCGGCGCCTGGTATCGAGGTGCGCCCTACGGATACGGCGCTGCTGCGGTCGGCGGGGCGGCGCTGGGCGCGGCAGCCGCCGCTGCATATCCCTATTATGGCGGCCCCTGCGGCGTTTACCCCTATCCGCCCTGCTATTAGGGCACTGCGCGTCACGCCGCGTCCGACCTGTCCGACATCGAGCCTCGGCGCCTCGGTGTCGGCTTGGGGTCATGAACGGTCCAAATGTGACGTCCGCGCTGAAGTCCGCTTCACATCCAGCTGCGGACATTGATCGGGAAGTCGGTCGAGCCATTTAACGGCTAATGGCCCTAGCCCATTTCGTCGCGAACTCCAGAATTTGACCAAAAGTTCATTCTTCAGCCGCCGCAAAGATTCCCGTCGGTCGGCGGCGGTAGCCATTCCATAATCTGTCAGTCTGCGAATCCGGCATATTTGATTACAATTGGAGCATCAGTCCGCAGAGACCTCGAAAATGGACGTATTCCTCAAACAGGCCCCTGAGTTGTTCTTCGACCAGGAGCAATGGCGCCATTTTTGCGCCCGGTTCGAGACCCGCGACATCGCACTCGTCCGCATCAGTAGGCCACCATACGACCTCCTCGGCTTCCACCGGGCGGGCGACGCCTCTTTGCCTGCCTCGGAGGAGGCGAAAATAGAGCACATCGAGGCAACGTATCAGCTTGGCATCGCGTTGGTCGGCGCATTTAAGACGAAACTAATTTCCGGGGAAGTCGAAGCCACTGGCATCCCGCCGCTATTCGACGAACATATTCCCATTGCCGCCGAGCAGTGGCGCGGGCTTTGGCCCGAATTCGCAGACGATTGCGCAATGGGCACGACTCGATTCGACCAGGTCCGCGTGGGCTGGAGCGGCAACCCGAAGGCACAGGCGGCGGCCTTATTGCGGGCGCTGACCGACTGGTTGCGACAACGTGCGATCACGGGACCTGCGCCGAAGAAGACCCTGTTCGTGGAGGCGCAGCGACAGTTTGGTGATGCCGTCCCAGTCCGCTTATTCAACGCGGCGTATGCGACGGTACACAAAAGACGACGCGGGCGGCCTCGCAAAGAAAAATAAACAAAAGCATCGCTCATTTGTTCATTTTTGAGAGCATCAAGAACTCTGCTTCTGTTCTCCCCTGCGGATGTAGTTGTCCTTTGCAAGGGAGTTCCGAATATGCAGATAAATACCCCGGTCTCTGCCCAAGATGGCGATGCGCTCAAGCCAGCCTCAGAGCATGGCGGTGCGGCTCCAAACGGCGAGGCACGACAGCGAGAACCTTCCGCCATTTTTCCGTGGCCACTGGAAATGCTCTCGCCCAGCAGCCTCAGGCCAGCGCAGCGCAATGCGCGGACTCACTCGAAGAAGCAAATTCGGCAGATCGCCGATTCGATGGCCCGGTTTGGCGTCATCAATCCTTTGGTCGCCGATGACCGAGGACGCATCGTCGCCGGGCACGCGCGGGCAGAAGCCGCTAAGCTGCTCGGGCTGACCAAAGTCCCGGTGATCAGGCTATCGCACCTCAGTGAGACCGAAATTCGTGCGTACATACTGGCCGATAACAAGCTGGCCGAGAAGGCCGGCTGGGATCGTGAGATCCTTGCTCTTGAGCTGGCAGAGTTACAAATTGCGTTGCCGGAAGTTGGCCTCGACCTCGGTATGACGGGTTTCGAACCAGGCGAGGTCGACGCGATCATGACGGATCTCGGCACAGAAACTGCGAATCCAGCCGACCATATCCCGGACTTACGAGACGAGGTCGTGGCGCGCGAAGGCGACGTGTTCGTCCTGGGCAAGCACCGACTCTTGGTCGGCGATGCGCGCGCCCCCCAAGCGTACATCCGGCTCATGCGTGGCGAGAAGGCCGAGATGGCGTTCCTCGATCCGCCCTACAACGTGCGGATCGACGGGCACGTCGGCGGACGCGGCAATATAAAGCATCGGGAGTTCGCATATGCATCCGGCGAAATGACCTCCAGCGAGTTCGTGCAATTCCTCAAAGACTCGTTAGGACCCTGCGCGCAAAACGTCATCGATGGCGGCATCGCTTATGTCTGCATGGATTGGCGACATGCGCGCGAGCTGCTTGAGGCAGGTGCGACCGTGTTCAATGAACTCAAAAACATTTGCGTCTGGAACAAGACGACACCTGGACAGGGCACGTTCTACCGAAGCCAGCATGAGCTCGTGTTTGTCTATAAACAAGGAGAGGCTCCCCACCTCAATACATTTGAACTCGGACAGCACGGACGTTTGCGGAGCAACGTTTGGACCTATCCAGGAGCGAACACGTTTCGTGCTGGGCGCATGGACGAACTGAAGATGCATCCCACTGTCAAACCGATCGCGCTCGTCGTCGATGCCATGAGGGATTGCTCCCGACGCGGGTCGGTCATCCTTGATTCGTTCTGCGGCTCCGGGACCACAATTTTGGCAGCAGAACAAATCGGCCGCCGCGCGTACTGCATCGAGATCGATGCCCGGTACGCCGATGTCGCTGTGCGCCGTTGGCAAAGGGTCACCGGCAAAGACGCGATCCTCGAGCTGAATGGGCAAACCTTCGATGATCTGGCTATTGCGCGTGCCGACGAGAACTGCCGGCGCGGCCAAAACATTGGGAGCAGCGAAGCGAGTGAAGGACGTCAGTAATGGCCAAGCCAAAATCGAACCCAGATCGGAATAACTACGCTGTCGGTAAGGGACGGCCGCCTGAATGGTCACGCTGGAAGCCAGGCCAAAGTGGGAATCCCAAAGGGCGACCAAAAGGCAGCAAGAACATGATGACCATTCTGAATGACGCCTTGAATCAGACGCTGGAGATTCAGGATAGGGGCAAGATTCGCAAGATCACTGCTCGAGAGGGTGTAGCAAAGCGCTTGGTGAATGAGGCGCTGAGGGGCAACCTAAGGGCCATAGCGTTTTTGCTCGCCAAGGAACCTGAGATTGTACGAAGCCTTCGATCCGCGCCGACGATCACACCTGGTATGAGCGTACAGGAAGCCGCAGCGGCGTGGCAAGAAATGTTAAAATCAAGCAAGGAAGATTCGAAGGGTTGAGCGCCGCGATTGTGGATCACCTCACCCTCTCCGCGCGACGAGAAGACAAACGGAAAGCGTACAAATGCCAACGCCCGGGGGACAACTCGATGCGCATAAGCCCACTCACCTCACCGAATTTGTGCGTACCCAGACGGGTTATCGAAGTGTTCCCTAGATCACCACTACCGCAACGCCGGAACTCACAACACAATCCTACTGCGTGTCGCGCGTAACGTCCATTATGGAACATTTTGCACTGGACTAAAGATCGTCCAGAAACTTGCGAACGCGGCCGCGCGCGCCCGCTTCGCATTTCGGTCCGAGCATGATCTCGACGAGGTTCGGCCGCAGCATCGGCTGGGGAATCTCGACCCGCGGGTAGAACGAAACGCGGTTGCTTGTCGTCAACAACAGGAAAGATCCGAAGCTGAAGATTGTGAACGGGGAGATGTAGAAAAGCACGAAACGCATCGAGTTTGCGTAGGTCAGGCTGCCGGTGCCACTAACGATTCTTTGCCCAGAATCTCCACGAAACGGCAATTGTTGAATATTTACGTGGAGACGTTCGGAGTTTTAGCAGCCGCGAGCTCGAAATCGCCACCTGGAGAGACTGGGATAAGCGTAGAAGGCCACCAACGCGGGCCTGCTTGGCTGGGGGTTCGTGATTCGCACTCCGAAATGGCAAATGAGCAACAATGTTATCGACAAAAAGCTGGCATTCGCGTCTGACAAGAGCAGTACTGTGCTTGCTTCGAAGGCCATGAAAGCGGTCTGAGATCCCACCCCGCCGGCGTGCGCGCCGAGATGGGGCTTCGGTGGTGCGGCCCAAAGAGCCGCGAACCGAATGGAGGATCTCGATGCCGAAATCTGTGAAAAAGCGTCCTGCTGCGCGCAAAGCACTCACTCGCATCTCGAAAAAGGCTTCCGCTACAAGAAAGGCCGCCGGCCCAGCAAAGGCGGTCTTGGAGACGAAGCAATCTCGTGCGGTCGCTATGTTGCGATCAGACGTCGGGGCAACTATTCCCAGCTTGATGGAGGCGACGGGTTGGCAACAACACTCCGTGCGCGGCTTCCTGGCCGGCGTTGTACGCAAACGCCTTAAGCTGAACCTAGAATCGAGCAAAGTCGGCGGGCTCCGAACATATCGAATCGTCGGAGGCGATGGCGCGGAGCCGTCCTTTGAGACGTCGGGAAGTTGAAAGTCATGCCGAAGGCACTCCGGGCTCCGCTTGGAGCGGATGGCGACCACCTCGACCACGAGATCGCGCGTTTGCGCGATCTCGATATCGAAGCCCTACGTGCGCGGTGGCGGACAACATTCAGACAAGATGCACCGAACCATCTCACACGCAATCTTTTATTCTCAATGATCGCCTATCGCCTCCAGGCTGAGGCAATGGGCGATCTCGACACTGAGACACTGCGTTTTTTGAAGCAGATCGAGTCGGCGCCCTCAAAGCAGGCTGCTGTTCCCTTAACGCAGGCGTTTGACCAGCGGAAACGTGAGCTGTCAGCGGGCACTGTGCTGACACGGGAATGGAATAGCCATCAGCACCGCGTGATCGTGGTCGATGGAGGATTTTCCTGGGAGGCGCAAACTTACAAAAGTCTATCTGAAATCGCCAAGGCAATAACGGGCACCAAGTGGAACGGTCCTCGGTTCTTCGGCTTGCGCGACAAGAGGCCGAAGGAGGCTTCGCAGTGACGGCGTCGTCCAAAGCCATACGCTGCGCCATCTACACGCGGGTTTCGACCGACTCGGGGCTTGATCAGGAGTTTAACTCTCTCGACGCTCAGTATGATGCTGCATCGGCTTACATCCGCAGCCAAGCTCACGCACACTGGACCCTAGATCGTACGAGATACGATGACGGCGGGTTCTCGGGCGGATCGACTGACCGGCCCGCCCTGCAACGTCTTCTGGAGGACGTCAAAGCGCGCAAGGTTCAGGTGATCGTCGTCTATAAGGTCGATCGCCTCACCCGCTCCCTCGCCGACTTCGCCAAGCTGGTGGAATTGTTCGACGCCCACGGCGTCTCGTTCGTTTCGGTGACCCAGCAGTTCAATACCACGACCTCCATGGGTCGACTGACGCTCAATGTGCTGCTCTCATTTGCGCAGTTCGAACGCGAAGTCACTGCCGAACGCATTCGTGACAAGGTCGCGGCCTCGAAGCGCAAGGGCCTCTGGGTCGGCGGAATGGTGCCGCTGGGTTATGAACTGAAGGATGGCAAACTCTACATTGTCGAAGAAGAGGCGGAGCAAGTCCGAACGATTTTCGAGCGTTATCTCGAGGTCGGCAGCGTCAATCGACTGGTGCTCGAACTTCGCAGGCGCAATTTCCGAACCAAGATCCGCAAATTGGCGACGGGCGAGACACGTGGCGGTGTGCCCTTCACTCAAGGTCCCCTCTTCTACATTCTGCGCAGCCGCTTCTACATCGGCGAGGTGCTCTACAAAGGCGAGATCTGCCCTGGCCCGCAGCCGGCGCTGATCGAGCGCGAGCTGTTTGAGGCCGTGCAAAAACGTCTGACCGAGCAGCGATCTCATAATGTCACGACCAAGATGAGGTCTGATGCGTCACTGAAAGGGATTCTGTTCGATGAGGCCGGGAACGCGATGGTCCCTACTCACTCGACGAAGCAAGGCGTCCGCTATCGTTACTACGTTTCGCAGCCTTACCTTCGTGGACTTGCCAAGCCGCCCGTTGGCACGATCGTCCGTTTGCCTGCCGCGGACATCGAGGCGGCAATCACTAGGGCCATCCCTCAGCATCTAGGCCAGCGGGAGGGACTGCCAGCGGGCACGGATCCAGCGGAGCAAGAGGGCATGCTCTCAAGAATTTCTCGCATCGAGGTGCGCAAAGACCGGCTGGCTGTTTGGCTGAGATCGCCTGAAAATGAAGGCAGAGACGTTGGCGATGCACGCGCCCTCGCCGCCGAAAGTCCCGCGCTTTTGATCCCCTGGACGAAGCCACCGACCAAGAGGTTCAAGGAAATACTCGTCCCCACCTCGACCGCGAGACACCAGGTGCGGCCGATCAAGTTCGAACGCCGCGCTGCACTGCTCAAGTCGATCGCCCGCGGTCGGGCGTGGCTCGACGCGATCATCGCCAGCACGGAAACGGTTGAAGAGATTGCAGCCCATCACAAGTGCAGTGTTCGTCACGTTACCATGACGATCTCGATGGCCTTCATCGCGCCGGGCCTCGTCAAGGCGGCCATCGAGGGGCGCCTCCCGCGCGGCGTCGGCGTCGCGAATCTGCGCGAGGCTCCGGCCGAGTGGTCGCTGCAATACAAGCGGCTTGGTCTATCCTGGCCTGATTTTTCGCACCCACCAAAATTCGTAATCTGAGATCGGCCCGCAGACGCGCCCGCAGCGGGGGGGGGGCGCTGTCCGCGCCGCTCACTCGCGGTCGGCTGCTTAGGCACAGTCTCAAGTGAAGCGGCCCTCTCGCGCCGCGACACCTACGAGGCGAACCTTCCAACGCCACATTTTTTCGGCGTTTGGAACGGGAATTTCTGGGGCGGAGACAGCGCCCCGAAATTGGCCACCGCACTGCCCTGGAGACGCGGAGACCGAAAGGCATGACGAAAAAGCCCGCCAATGGCGGGCACATTCGGCAAGTCTCTCTAGATCGGGAGAAATCCGGACTGGATGGTGGGCGCGACAGGGATCGAACCTGTGACCCCTACCATGTCAAGGTAGTGCTCTTCCGCTGAGCTACGCGCCCGTCACCGGCGTTGGTCTTATCGGCTCCGTTCGGGCGAGGCAAGGCCGTTTGGCCGGCCGTCCCGGGAGCCGCGTGGTCAGGCCGCCGCCAGCATCTTGGTCACCTCGGTGACCAGCTCGCGCAGGTGGACCGGCTTGGACAACACCTTGGCCTGTTTCGGGGCGTTTGAATCGGCGTTGAGCGCCACGGCGGCGAAGCCGGTGATGAACATGATCTTGATGTCGGGGTCGAGTTCGGCCGCCCGGCGGGCGAGTTCGATACCGTCCATTTCCGGCATCACGATATCGGTCAGCAACAGCTCGAAAGGCTCCTCGCGCAGCCGCTGATAGGCCGAAAGCCCGTTGTCGTAGGAGGTCACCTCGAATCCCGCGTTCTGCAGCGCCTTCACCAGGAATCGCCGCATGTCGGTATCGTCTTCAGCCAGCAGGATTTTCGACATTTCCTCACCGCCCGTTCCGCCATCCCCGAATGGCCGGTCCCAGTCACATCATAAGACGCATGCTTGGTAAATAAGGGGTGAACCCGAGCGCCGCCTTGGAATTGTCCTGCGGCCAATGGACAATACCAGCTATAAATGACCCGAAAGCCGCCCCGACCGCAATGGTACCCCGTCCCGACAATGGCCGTCACAATCCATGAGTGAACTCCGCGACGAGCTGGACCCGCCCTTCGACATCATCGAACCTGCGACGTGCCGGGGTCCGGTCCTCTTCAATTCACCCCACAGCGGCTCGACCTATCCCCGTGAATTCCTTCTTTTGTCGCGGCTCGATATCGGCACCCTGCGCCGGTCGGAAGACTCCTTCGTCGATGAGCTGATCGCCGGCGTGGTGCGGAATGGCTACCCGCTGATGCATGCGCACTTCCCGCGCTGTTTCGTCGACGTCAATCGCGAGCCTTACGAGCTCGACCCGCGCATGTTCGACGGCCGCCTGCCCTCCTTCGCCAATACACGCTCCATGCGAGTTGCCGGCGGCCTCGGCACCGTGGCGCGTGTGGTCGGCGACGCGCAGGAGATCTACGACCAGCGCATTCCCGTCGACGACGCGCTGGCGCGAATCGAAAGCCTCTACAAGCCCTATCACCGCGCGCTGCGGCGGCTTTTCACCAAACTGCACCGCGATTTCGGCGCCGCGATCCTGGTCGACTGCCACTCGATGCCGTCGAATGCCGGCCACCGCGACGAACGGGCACGGCCGGAATTCGTGCTCGGCGATCGCTATGGCACGAGCTGCGTCGGCGTCGTCGCCGAAACGGTCGAGCAGACCTTGCGCGGCATGGGCTACACGGTCAGCCGCAATAAGCCCTATGCCGGCGGCTTCATCACCGAGCACTACGGCAATCCCGCCGCGGGTCTGCATGCGATCCAGCTCGAGCTCAATCGCGCGCTCTATATGGACGAGCGGCGCTACGAGCGCACGGCCGGCTTCGCGCGCCTGGCCGCCGACATGGAAACGCTGGGCAAGCGGCTCGGGGAAATCCCGCTCGAGGAGTTGCGGCCCTATCGCGCGGCCGCGGCGGAGTAGGGAAGGCCGCGCTCCCTCCCCGTCATCCTGAGGTGCGAGCGTGCGCAGCACGCGAGCCTCGAAGGATGAACGGCCCGGGGTCCCGAGCCTGTAGCGCCGCCTCGGCCGTCGCCCTTCGAGGCTCGCAGCTTCGCTGCCTCGCACCTTAGGTTGACGGGACCAGCGCTCCAAAAAAAAGGGGCCGCTCGCGGATGCAAGCGGCCCAAGTCTAGGGAGGAAACGCCCAAGGAGGGCAGCGGTAACTCTCGCTACCGCATTGCAATAACGTACACCGCGACGCACAAAAATCAAGGGCTGTATTGTAAAATCCCATGCATATACAGCATGGCTGAAACCTGAATTCGGGGCCAAATGCCTCCAGCTTTACCTCAATTGGTGGCGAAAAGGCCACATTGCGGCAAATTACCTCCCCCGGTACCGAACGAGGTCTGCAGCTAACGCGGCCTATTCTCATGCTGTGCTGCACGCGCGGCCTCAGCGAGGCCATTGCCCGCAGCGCCGCACTCCGTTACGCGATGGCGGAACGGAAGGCGGCGGGCATGACGGCCATCGATTTTTCCAGCTTCGTGGACCGGCTCGCCGGGGCGTCCGGTGACACCATCCTACCGTTCTTCCGCACCGCCCTGACGGTGGAGAACAAGAAGGCCGGCGGGTTCGATCCCGTCACCGCGGCCGACCGCGCGGCCGAGGACGCCATGCGCGCCCTCATCCGCAAGACCTTCCCGGCGCACGGCATCCTCGGCGAGGAATACGGCGGCGAGCACACCGACGCGGAATATGTCTGGGTGCTCGACCCGATCGACGGCACCAAGTCGTTCATCGCCGGCATGGTCGCCTGGGGCACGCTGATCGGCCTCATGCGCTTCGGCGAGCCGGTGTTCGGCATGATGCACCAGCCGTTCACGCGCGAGCGTTTCTCCGGCGACGGCGGCGGCGCCCACTATCGCGGCCCAGTCGGCAATCGCGATCTGCGTGTACGCCCCTGCACCGGTCTCGACGACGCGCTGCTGTTCACCACCAGCCCGCTGCTGATGAACGCGGCCGACCGCGCGGCCTTCGGCAAGGTCGAGAATGTCGTGAAGCTCTCGCGCTATGGCGGCGACTGTTACGCCTATTGCATGCTGGCGGCGGGACAGATCGATCTCATCATCGAGACCGAACTCAAACCGCATGACATCGTGCCTCTGATCCCGATCATCACCGGCGCAGGCGGCATCGTCACCACCTGGGAGAACGGCCCCGCGCAGGCCGGCGGCCGCATCGTCGTCGCCGGCGACAAGCGCGTGCACGCCGCCGCGGTGGAGATGCTGGCAAAGGGCTAACGCTCAGGCCCGAGAGATGGATATCAGGGAGCTTCGAAACTTCGTCTACATCGCCCGGCTGCAAAGCCTGTCGCGCGCCGCCGAGGAACTGCGCATCGCGCAGCCGGCGCTGAGCCGTCAGATCCGCAAGCTCGAAGGCGAACTGGGCGTCAAGCTGTTGCGGCGGCATGCGCGCGGCGTCGAGGTCACGCCGGAGGGCTCCATCGTTCTCAAGCGCGCTGAATTCCTGATCCAGACGCTGCGGCAGATCAAGGAAGAGGTCAGCGCCGAGACCACGCTCGCCAGCGGCCACGTCGCCATTGCCGTGCCGCCAGCCGCCGGCGGCATCATCGTGCCCAATCTCATCAAGACGCTGGCGCAATCGCATCCGGAAATTTCGATTCACGTGCTCGAGGCGATCGGCGGTGCCCTGCAGGAGCTGGCCGTCTCCGGCAAGACCGATCTGGTCGTCGTGCACAATCCGCTGCCGAGCCCGGCGCTGCGCATTATTCCGCTCGTGCAGGAGGCGATGTTCGTCGTCTCGCCGCCGGGATCACAGAGCGACCGCACGAGCTTCAGCATCAAAGAATTGATGCGGCTGCCGCTGATCCTGCCTTCCTATCCGCACTACAGCCGCCTCATCCTGGAACAGATGGCGGCGCGTCACGGCATCCAATTGAATGTGGTGATGGAGGCCGACGGCGCGGCGCTGACGCGCAACCTGATCGCCGCGGGCCTCGGACACGGCGTGATGACGCTGCCGCCGGTGCACAGGCTCGCTGAACGCGGCGAACTCGTCGCGGTGCCAATCAGCGGCCGCAATCTTCATTCAACGCTGGCGCTGACCTACCGGCGCGAATCCGGGCTTTCCGCCGCGGGCCGTGTCGCGGCCGACGCAATCAAGACGACCGTCGCTGAGTTGGTCGCGCGCGGCGAATGGCCCGGCGCGCTTCGCCTGGCGGCAGGTAACGACTAGAACCCTGCCGGGCGGCGCCGGCCAGTCATGCCCGCCGTGTATCGCCAGGAATGCCAAAAAGGTCTTTGTCCCGCCCCCCACGCACAAGGGACAAATCCGCCCACCACCACGGCATCACGCCGCCAGAAATAATCGTGCTCGGGGCGACACCCGAGCGGCAGGGACGGACCACATGCAGAAGACCAGTGGCACCATCGGTATCGTCGGCGCCGGCATCGGCGGCTTGGCCGTCGCGGCCACGCTGTCGCAACGCGGCTTCAAGGTCCGCGTGTTCGAACAGGCGACGAAATTCGCCCGCGTCGGCGCTGGCATCCAGATGGCGCCGAACCCCGTGCGCGTGCTGCGCGGCATCGGTCTCGAGCAGAAGCTCCTCAAGGTCGCTTTCCAGCCGCAGACGCTGCTCAATCGCGACTACGACACGGGCAAGGTCACCAACGAGGTGCAGGCCGGCAAGGTGTTCGAGGAACGCTACGGCGTTCCTTATCTGGCGATGCATCGCGCTGACTTGCACGGCCTTCTCGCCGGTGCGGTTCCGACCGGCGTCGTCGAATTCGGCCGCAAGCTCACAGGCGTCGATCAAAGCGCTTCCTCGGTCACGCTCTCCTTCGCCGACGGCAGCACGGCGACCGTCGACGCGCTCGTTGCCGCGGATGGCGTGCATTCCGTCGTGCGCGACAGCATCCTGGGCGAAGAAGCGCCACGCTTCAGCGGACGCATCGCCTATCGCGCCGTGTTTCCGGCCTCGCTGCTGGGCGACGACCAGATCAATCTCTCGCGCACAAAATGGTGGGGACCGGACCGTCACATCGTCATCTATTACATCACCGCCGCGCGCGACGAGATCTACTTCGTCACCAGCCAGCCGGAGGATGCGAAGTGGATGACGACCGAATCCTGGTCGACCAAAGGCGACATGGATGCACTGCGCTCCGAATTCGCGGCGTTCAACCCGGAAGTGCGCAAGGTGCTGAATGCGTGCCCGGAAGCCTACAAATGGGCGCTGATGGAACGCGACCCCTTCACCCACTGGGTCGAAGGCCGCATCGCCCTGCTCGGCGACGCCTGCCATCCGATGCCGCCTTATATGGCGCAAGGCGCGGCCATGGCGCTGGAGGATGCAGCCGTGCTCGCGCGCTGTCTCGAAGGCGTCGACGCGGATGGTTTCAACACGGCGTTCAAGCGCTACGAGGCGAACCGAAAGCCGCGCGCGACGCAGATCCAGCAGCGCTCGCGCGTCAACACCTGGCTTCAGCATCAGACCAGCACGGAATGGGTCTACGGCTACGACGCCTGGAACGCGCCGCTGGTCGGGCCCGGCGACGCCGTGAAGATTGCATCTTAGACGCTGCAAAACTAGGAAGCTCGTTGACGAAGCGATGCCGCTTCGTATGCATTGCTGCCAAAACCAATAAGACACCGTGGAGGGAATGATGTCGGAAGCACATGCCGTCGCCGCGCCGGTTTCGCGACGGAAACCGATCTACCAGGACCTGTCGTTTCAGGTCGCCGCGGGCATGGTGCTCGGCGTGCTGGTCGGAATCTTCTTTCCGCAGATCGGCACGCACCTGCATCCGCTTGGCGATGGTTTCATCAAGCTGATCCGCATGCTGATCGCGCCGATCATCTTCTGCACCGTCGTGCACGGCATCGCCGGCATCGGCGAGATGAAGAAAGTCGGCCGTGTCGCTTTGAAGGCGCTGGTCTACTTCGAAATCATGACCACGATCGCCCTGCTCGTCGGTCTGCTCGTCGTCAACATCTGGCGTCCCGGCGAAGGCATGAATGTCGACGTGCATTCGCTCAACCCGGCGACGGTCAAAGCCTACACGACCGCGGCGCAGCACGCCGATGCGGTCGACTTCCTGATGAACATCATCCCCAAGACGTTCATCGGCGCATTTTCCGAGGGCAATCTGCTCGGCGTTCTGCTGCTGGCGATTCTGTTTGGCTCGGTGCTGCCAGCGATGGGCAAGCACGGCGAGCCGATCGTCGCGCTGATTGACAGCCTGAACAAGGCGCTGTTCCGCGTGGTCGGCGTCATCATGATGGTGGCGCCGATCGGCGCCTTCGGTGCCATCGCCTTCACCATCAGCAAATTCGGCGCCGGCTCGCTGCTCGGCCTCTCGAAGCTCGTCATCTGTTTCTACATCACCACGGCCATCTTCGTCGGCGTTTTCATGGGCCTGGCCGCGCGCCTCGCCGGCTTCAGCCTGTGGAAATTCCTCCGCTATATTCGCGAGGAAGTGCTGATCGTCTTCGCGACCACGACGACGGAGTCGGTACTGCCGCAGTTGGTGCGCAAGCTCGAACTGCTCGGCTGCGACGAGTCGGTGGTCGGCCTCGTCATTCCCACCGGCTATTCGTTCAATCTCGAAGGCACCTGTCTCTACATCACCACGGCGGCCGTCTTCCTCGCGCAGGCGACCAACACGCCGTTTGGATTGTCCGAACAGATCGGCCTCGTCCTCATCTCGCTGTTGACGGCGAAGGGATCGGCCGGCGTCGCCGGTGCCGCCTTCGTGACGATGGCGGCGACGCTGTCCGCGCAGAACATCATTCCGGTCGAAAGCATCGCCTTGGTCATCGGCATTCACCGGCTGATGTCGGAAGCCCTCACCTTCACCAGCCTGGTCGGCAATGGCGTCGCCACCATGGTGGTCGCCAAATGGGACGGCGCGCTCGACGAGAAGAAGATGCACCGGGAACTCAACGCGCCGTGAGACGCCACGCTCCACATCCGCTGTCGTTCCGGGGCACGCGCGAATCGCGTGAACCCGGAATGACCGCATGCAGCTCTTGACCAAATTCCTATCTTGACTATAATCCTCTCCGTCCTGCTCAACGGAGGGCGCTTCATGAGGCGTCATAAAGCGGAGCAGGATGCGGCGCCCGCGGGCGGGGAGACGAACGCTCCTCCCAAGCTCCCGGGCGGTGACGGACCCCGCCTGGA
>Ga0310811_10006568_pt1 | contig 14864 bp, 6 predicted proteins | sample YCmetagenome_FD_207642 | JGI IMG/M metagenome (GOLD analysis project Ga0310811, IMG submission 207642) | Soil microbial communities from experimental microcosm in Duke University, North Carolina, United States - YC | ecosystem: Engineered > Artificial ecosystem > Soil microcosm > Unclassified ...
AGGTGCCGGCGGCCGTACGGACCTTGTATTGATCGGCCACGATGAGGCGCCGCTCCGTCGGCGTGGTACGGACGCAGATCGGGATCTGGGTGAAGGTGGAATCCGGCGAGCGCGAGATGAAGTAGTTTAACGCGCGGTAGTCGGCCGGCAAAAATGGATCGAGCGAGAAGGCGTAGAGCGTACGCCAGCCGTGGGGCAGGAGATGCTGGAGCCGGTAGCCGTAGGTAGGCTCGGTCACGAGGCGATAGCGGTCGAGCCCCTGGTCGAACTCGCACTCCAGTTCAAAGGGGATGGCCTCGATCAAGCCGTTGCCGCCGAAGCCGACATCCGCCAGCCAGCGGCTGCCGCCGAAATCGACGAGCGTGATCTGGTGGGTGCGCGCCGCGTACTGGCCCTCGGAGATCGCCACGCGCGCGGCGAGCGAGATCGTGGAAAAACCGGTTGCCTGGAGCGCGAGGCAGAACAGGCCGTTCTGCTCGTAGCAGTAGCCGCCCCGGCGCTGGTGGATGATTTTCCTGACCAGTGCCTCCGGATCGATCGAGATCGGGCGTCCGCAGAGCGGATCGATATTTTCAAAGGGCACGGCATGGGCATGGTGCCGGTGCAGGGCGACGAGCGTGGCTGGGTCGACCGGGAGCAGGCCGCTCCAGCCGATGCGGGCGGCGTAGGCATCGAGAGGGAAAGTCGGGTCAGTCATGGGAGAGATGGGGCGCGATGGCGGTGAGGAGATGGGAAGCCGGGTCGTCCGACCGGATGCGCCCGGCGACGTCAAGGCATCGCGCGGCCACGTCTTGCGAGGTCAACAGCGCGTCCAGCTCGCGGACGATGTTGGCGGGCTGGAACTCGTGCGGCCACAGGCGGGCGCCGACGCCGAGCTTGCGGATGCGATCGGCATTGTCCGGCTGGTCGTGGGCGAGGGGCATGATGAGCTGCGGGATGCCTGCGGCCAGCCCCTGCGAGGTCGTGCCAATGCCGCCGTGGTGCACGATCGCCGAGCAGCGCGGAAGCACGTCGCTGAACGGCAGGTAATGGAAGTGGCGGACCTCCGGCGGAAGATTCGCGGGCAGTTGTGCCGGGTAGCGGGTGAGGAAAAGGGCGCGGCGCTTCGAGTCCTGGCAGGCGCGCAGGGCGGAGGCGAAGAACTCATGGCCGAGCGTCATTGCCGTACCGGCGGTGAAAAGCACGGGCGGCTCCCCCTCGGCGAGGAAGGCTTCGAGCGCGGGCTCGAACGTATGCTGGCTCGCGAGATCCTCGAGCGGGAAGCCGAGGCAGCGGGCGTTCGCCGGCCAGTCGGGCTGCGGCGGGGCGTACCAATCGGGAAAGAGGCAGAGGGCGCCGTCGGGCGATTGCCACCAGTCCCGGAAGACATTGCGCGGCGCGGGCACGCCCGCATCCCGGCAGGCGCGGAGGACGCCGGGGGCAACGACCTGGTTCATGCGGGCGTCCACGAGTGCGAAGAAGGCTTTTCTAAAGACGCGGGGAATGCGTTGGAGAAACCCCAGCCCGCGTCCGAAATCCGGTGTCTCATGGATGCTCCGGTAGATGCTTGGCTGGAGGTTCACGGTCAGCAAGGTCAGCCCGAGCTTCTCGCGGGCGAGCCGTGCGCCGAAAGCCGTGGAGGGAGCCAGGAGCAGGGGGCGCTCATCCTTGGCCACGGATGCGATGAGGTCGAAATGCCGTCTCGTGTGCTCCCCCGCGAAGCCGAGTACCCGGGGCGTGCCCTTGCGCGGATGCCAGATCACCGCCTCGTTGGTGAGTGCGTGATATTCCTCCTCCGTGCCGAGCGGAATGAAATCGAGCCCCGCGGTGGTGACGTGCCGGGCAAAGTAGGGATTCGCCACGACCGAGACGCTGTACCCGCGCTCCTGCAGATGGCGGCCCATCCAGACGAAAGGGTTCACGTCGCCCGAGCTGCCGATGGGCAGCAGGAGAGCGCGCCGGGCGGGCGAGGAGGGGAAAGGGCTACGGGCGATCATCGGCGAAAGATATTCAGCAGGACGGTCAGCACGATGCTGATGACGATGCAGGTGACGATCGGGAAGCCGAAGGAGAAATTCCCGCGCTCGAGGTAGATGTCGCCGGGCAGCCTCCAGCCCTTGCCCAGCCAGAGGACGGCGCCGATGGCCGCGAGGGCCAGGCCCGCGATGGCGAGAGTTTTTCCGAGATCCGGCATCCCGCGAGGTTCGCGCCGGCACCGGGAGCGGTCAAGTGGTTCGCCCTTTTCCCGAGGCGGCGACTGGGACATGCTCGCGGGTGAATGGCTCAGGACGGGAAGTGTGCAAGGACGGGATCACGGGCGCTGCCAACCCTGGTGCTTGGTGTTTTCTTTCTGGCGGGAGTGGTCGGCGCGGTGATTTTCGGCTTGGGAATCCAGCAGCGTCTGGAGACGCGGTCATGGAAGCCGGTCCCCGCGCAGATTCTGGTGAGCAGTGTTCGCGAGAACAAAGACCGTCCCACGCATCGGAGCTTCGAGGTCGACGTGCGCTACGCCTACGAGTGGCAGGGCGTGAAACGGGAGTCGCGGAATTTTTCCCTGCCGAATCAGACCTATACGCATCGGGACGAGGTGTGGAGCCTGATTGCGCCCTTCCCGGTAGGAGCGAAGGTGGATTGCCGCGTGAATCCGGATCATCCGGAGAGCGCGGTGTTGCAGCCCGGCGGTCTGGGCTTCGGCTGGCTGGTTATCATTCCGGCACTGGTGGCCGCATTCGCCGCCTGCGGATTGATTGCGACGTGGGCCGCCGCCGGTTCGCCCCTCGCACGGATCGCATCCCTTGGGCTGGGCGTTGGATTCTCGTCGATCTTCGTCGTGGTGGGCGCGGCGGTTTGGATTTTCTTGCTCTGGCCGGACGTGCAGCGCGGCGCGGCCACGAGGCAGTGGGTGCGGACGCCCTGTACGATTCTGGCTTCCGCGCGTGAGGTGAGCCACAGCAGCCGCCAGAATAGCGATACCGTGCGGGCACGGGTCGACTATCGCTACACCTACGGCGGGCAGGAGTATGTCGGGGACCGCATACAGGCCATGGATGGCTTCGCCTCCAACCGGTGGCAGGAGGAGTTGCAAAGGCGATTTACCCCGCAGTTGGAGACCGTGTGCTATGTGAACCCGCAACAGCCGGGCGAGGCGGTGCTTTTGCTAGGAACGGTCTCTCCGTGGGCATCGGGAATCTTCGGGCTGGTCTTTATCGGCGTTGGCGGTTTCGGAGTCATGCGGTCTCTCCGCGGCTTCAGGAAGGGATGAAGACAGGAGAGGGGGGTAGCCCCGGAAATCCAAAATCTAAAATCTAAAATCCAAAATTCCCCCCACGCGTTGCTTCCGCTATGGGTGGGCGCGCTGATGAGTCGTTATCTGATCGTTCTTTTTCTCTTCCTGGCCGCCGCGAGCGGTTGGGCGCAGCAGACCCTGCGGGTGGGCATCGCGGGCTCCGCCCCCTTTATCATGGAGGAAAAAGGGGCCCAGACAGGATTTGCGATCGATCTTTGGCAGAACGTCGCCGACACGAATCACTGGCCGTTCGAGTTCCGCTCCTACGACTCGATGAAGGAGGGGATCGAGGCGGTGGAGAAAGGGCAGTGCGATGTGCTCGTCGGCAATACGAGCATCACGAGTGAACGCGAGAAACGGGTGGAGTTTTCCCAGCCGTTCTACCGCTCGGGTCTGCAAATCATGGTTTCCGAGAATCGCGGCCACGTGGCCCGCTGGGTGGGCAATCTCTTCCTGCCCCAGCATCTCGAGGTCTTCGGCTTCATCGGCATTGCGGTGCTCATCGCCACCATGGCGGTGACGATGTTTGAGCGCCGGCACAATCCCGATTTTCCGAAGACCCACTCCGCAGGCATCGCCGAGGCGTTTTATTACGTGATGGGGCTCATCACCGGGAAGTCGACCTACAAGGGCTTCCCCGGTGTGCTGGGGCGACTGATGCTCGTCTGCTGGATGATCGCCAGCCTGTTCACCGTTTCCTACGTGACGAGCGTGATCACCTCGTCGATGACCGCAGACATCATCCAGGGCCACATCAACGGTCCCCAGGATCTGCAGAACAAGTTGGTCGGGCTCGTCTCCGGGACGCAGAGCGAAGACTACGCGAAGGCGAGAAACCTCGATTATGCTTCCTATCCCACGCTCCCGGCCGCGGTCACGGATCTGGTGAAGGGCAAGGTACAGGCCCTCATCGGCGACTCGCCGGTGCTGCAATACTACGACCTCTCGCACCCGGAAATCCCCATTCACGAGGTGGGCGCGGTCTTCCAGCCGGTGAACTACGGTTTTGCCATGCCCATGAACAGCCCGCTGCGGGAGCCGATCAATGTCGTGCTCCTGAATCTCAACGAGGGGGGCTATTTCGACGACCTCGGGGCAAAATACTTCGGCGAGTCCTATCAAAAATGATGCGGAGCCGCGCATCGCGTGCTCTAGTCGGGAAACTTTCCCAATACCGTGAACGCGCGACGCATTTCGCTGTTTGTCGGGGCGCTTTGCGCACCCGTTCTTCTCCACGCCGCGGATTCGGACGCCGCTGATGGTCCCAAGACCATCCCCATCTACATCAATCCGGCGACCTACGGCCCGAGCAAATACACGATCTACGCCAGCCTCGGCGACGGGCCGCTGCGGCCTTACCTCTTCGACACCGGCTCGCCGAATCTCTTCACCTTTGCCGACGCCCAGGGCGGCACCGCGACCGCCAGCTTTGCCTTCGGCAGTGGCACACCGGTTTATTCCTACTTCCCCAAGGGGCGCATCGTCGGCCTTGGTGCCGCGGGAGGCTCGAAGCCCATGGTCAGTACGAAAAAGGCGGTGAATGTCGCCGAGGTCGTCGCCATCGATGGGAACACCAATTTCGCCGTCCCGCTCGGCGACGGCACCTACGGTGATTTTGGCGCCGGTTTCTATGGCACGTCGCAGCTGGCCACCGTCCTCGCACAGATCCCGCTGCCGAAGGACTTGAAGCTCGGCTACATCGTCGACGTCGCCGGCCTGAATAGCGGGGCTGGTCAGCTCACGCTCGGCCTCGGCCGCCAGACGATCAAGAATCTGCGCGACTCGCCCGGAGCCCTCACCATGAGGATGACGCCCTCGGGCGACAGGATCCCGACCGCTGGACCGCTCATCCCCGGCTACAACAAGGCGCAGGTCGGCGGGACGCTGGTGCAGTTCGGCCAGGGCAGCCAGACTGCCACCCTCACGCTCGGCACCGTCTTCGACACCGGCGGCGGTCCGAATGCCATCGTCTACATCACCGGCTTCGGCAAGCAGGTGCCGATCAATCTGAGCATCAGCTACCACGGGAGCACCTTCATCCAGGACAATGGCACGACTCCGTGGAGCGGCACCCCGCAGGTTATCGATACCAGTGTCGGCGGCCCGCGGGTGAATCCCGGCGGCTCGATCTACCAGAAGAACATCATCATGTTCGACCTCGCGGATGGCCTGCTCACGCTCGTGCCCGCCTCGGGTACGAGCCCTGCTGTCTTCGGAAAGCCGCGCACGGTAATTGTCACCCGGCTCGGCCCGGGCTTCTACCAACTCGATGGACGGGTGCGCGACTCGAACGGCGTGCGCGTGGTCTCGATCTCCACCGGCCAGGGAGAGAGCGAGCGGCTCTACCGCGCCCGCCTGCGCGGCGGCAGTTGGACCGCCCCGGGCATCCGCACCCCCGACTCCGCGACCATGCTCAAGTTCGACGTGACGGTCCTTGACCGCGACGGCGAGACGGCGACCCGTACCTATCGCGTGCGACTGCCGCGGTAGGGCAAAACTTCCCCATGGGAGGGCGAGGCTCCTGCCGAGCCGACTTCAACCGAAGGAAGACGTGAAGCCCAGACTGACTCGGGCGAGAAAGCTGAAGATAAAAAGTCGGGTCAGTAGCGCGTGAGGTTCCTTGGGCGTGGGTCAGGCCGAGGTGCCCGAGCGGACGATCTGGAGGTGGATCGTCTTTTTCTTGCCTGCGGCGCTGGTCACGCGGACGGAGATCTTGCTGCGGCCCTCGGGGATGTCGGAGAGGCGGAGCTTGAAGCTGCCATTGGCGGTGAGGCGGACCTTCTTCCATTTGCCATCGACGAGCACGGCGACACGAGTGCCCGGCGGGTAGTCCGGGACGTGTCCACGGATGACAAGGTGATCTTCCGAGGTCTGGATGCGGCGGGGCTTGTCGAGGATGACATCCGGTACCGCATTGGCGGTCACCGTGGTGTTCGGCTCCGGTGTCGGCGTGGCGACGGGAGTCGGAGTGGGTGTTGGATCGGGCAGGGGCGGGTTCGTGACTTGATCGAGGCCGCGCACGGAGAGCGTGAGCGGGAGGGTGGTCGTGCCGGAGTCGTTCGTGGCCGAGACGACGAGCGGGAACGTCCCCGAATTGAGCGGCTCGCCCTCAAGAATCCATGAAGAACCGTTCTTGCGAAGATGAAGTCCATCGGGCAGCCCGGTGACGGAGAGATCGTTTACATCGTTCTCCGCAGAGAGCGTGAACCGGAACGACTGTCCCGCATAGGCCGTGGTCTGCGCGGCGAGACCGTAGTCGAGTGGCATGCCCTCGAGTCCGCCGTATCCGCTCAGGCGTGGAACGCCGGGAGCCGTATCCTCGATATCGAAGGTCAGTGTGGCCTCGGTATTTCCGCCCGAGTTGGTCAGCGTCACGGGGACGGTGTAACGGCCTGCGGTCGTCGGAGTGCCGTTGATCATGTGGCGCTCGAGGTTGAAAGTCAGCCCATCCGGAAGCCCCGGCACATCAGCGGTCCAGGCGGCGTTTTGGAAATACGAGGCGTAGCTGTCGTACAGGTAATAGTTGAGGTTGCGCCCAACTGTCCCGTGAGCCACGAGGCTGCTCGAGAAGCCCGGTGTGATGGCATGCTCGGGAAGGACGATCGTGACTGTGGCCGAGACGGTATCCGCCCCGTCGGTGAAGGTGAACTCCACGGGGTAGCTGCCGGGAGTCGTCGGGGTCCCGGTCACTTTGGCGAATTTGGTCGCGAAGCCGTTCGATGTTCCACTCGTCGGCGTCACGCTCAGACCGGGAGGCAATCCCGTGACGGTGATGTCAGTCACGGTACCGATCGGCCACACGTCGGTCTCGAATGGAGATCCGGCAGTACCTGCGACGGAAAGGTCCGTGCCAGTGGAAATCTGGAGCGGAGGTGCGGAAACGTCTGCATCCGAGATATGGAAGGTGATGTGAGTGGTCGTGAGATTGCCAAAAGCATCCGCGGTGATGAGCTCGACCGGATAGTCGCCGGCCAGCGTGGCTGTTCCCTGGATCCACTGCATCTGGGAGTTGAAATACAAACCAGGTGGTAAACCCCGTACGGCAAAGGTCGGTCCAGGCGTCGTTGGCCAGGATTGCGAAGAGTAATAGTTGGGATCGTTTTGAGCCAGGGAAATGGGGTAGAGCACACCCTGTCCCGCCCTGGCGAAGGCGTTGGCCCCTGCGGTGAAAAGCGATGGATCGGGAGCCATGGCGAGGAACGTGACCTGCGCGGTGCTGGATCCGGCCGCGTTCGTGGCGGAGATCTCGGCGGTGTACGTTCCCGCGGCATCGGGGAATCCGGAGAAAGTCCACCTGGACGAATTATAGGCAAAGCCCGCAGGCAGGCTGGTGACGGAGATTTGGGACGGGGCCCCGGTGGCCGTCACCTGGTAGTTGGCGTCCGCGCCGACCGAGACCGCCCTGGTGAGAGAGCTGGTGACAATCGGCGGCAGGTTGGGCGTCGCATCGATGTGAAAAGAAATCCTGGAGACGGTCTCGATATCTCCATCGTGTACATGGATCGTCGCCAGATAATCGCCAGCGACGGAGGGGGTTCCCGAGATCTGGCTACCGGTCAGGGTAAGCCCGGGAGGGAGATCCTCCGTGGTATAGGTGCCTTCATACTCCGAGTTCGAGAGGGACAGGCTGAATGGTGAGCCGACTAGCCCCGCGGCGCCTGCGGCGGTGGAGAGCCAGGCCGCTTTGCCACTAAAGATGTGGAAGAGCACGTTCGCGGTCCCGGTACCACCTGCGTTGGTCGCACTAACCTGGACGAGATAATCGCCGGGAGTGGTTGCGGCTCCGCTGATCGAGCCATTGGCGGGATTGACCGTCAGCCCGGGGGGAAGATTGGTCGCGGAGTACGATGAGGGCGAGTCGGAGGCGCCGATCGTGTAGGAAATGGATATGCCCGCGATCTCCTCCACGTAGTTGTAGCTTGAGATCACCGGCGAGTCCGGCAAGGTAATGTCGATGTTGAGTTTCGCCGTGCCGGCACCCCCGGCATTGATGGCGCGGAGGGTGACTTCATAGTGGCCGGCCTGGGTCGGATAGCCAGAGATCGTGCCGGACGTGGCCGAGATGATGAGCCCGGCAGGCAACCCGTCCGCCTCGTAGCGGGTGGGTTGGTTCGACGCGTATGTGTAGTAGTTGAACGAGGTGTCGACATAGCCGCGAGCCGCGGCGTCGCTGGAGAACGTGGGTACGGGTGGGGCGCCGGCAATGTCAAAAATGAGATCGCAGGTGTTGGCTCCGCCCGCGTTGGTGGCGGTCGCTTTGACCGTGTAGCGGCCGCCGGTAGTCGGAGTGCCGGTGATCTTTCCCGAGACCGGGTCGAGAGAGAGTCCTGGCGGGAGGCTATCTACCGAGAAGCCGGCGGCATATGCGGCGACGAGGGTCGAGGAAAACGGAACTCCCACCATTCCAGATTGGTTGCCATAAGAGGTTATGATCGGGCTGGGAGGAGTGCTCTGAATAATTAAGGTCAGGGTCGCCGCGATTGGATAAGGGCTGAACAATCCGGTGGTGGAAATCTTAACCAGAAACTGACCGGTCTCGGCCGGCGTACCGCTGATCACGCCGGTCGAGTTGTTCATGCTTAGTCCGGCCGGCAAGCCAGTCGCGGAATAGCCTCCCGAACTGCCGGTCGGGTAGTTGTAGGAGTAGAATCGATAGACAAATGGCGTGTTCAGAGCCCCCAGGGCCATGGCGGGGCCGAAGACGCCCACATTGGAGCCGGAGATATTCAAGAGGCTGACGGTGGCCGTGGCGGTGCCTGCGGCATTCGTGGCGGAAATCGTCACCGGGTAGGCTTTGGACGTACTGCCATAAATGGTGCCGGAGAGAGTTGAGCCATTGAATGTGACTCCGGGAGGGAAGTCCTGTGCGCTGTAGCCGGTGGGAGAGGGCGAGGCATTCAGATAATAATAATTGTAGTAGCTGGGACCGTAGGGAGACCAGAACACGGCGACCGGGCTCGTGATTACCGGCGGTGGTAGCGTGGCGGCGATCACGAGAGTGATTGGCGAGGTGGCCGAGCCGCCGGGACCGGTGACAGTGACTCGGAGAGGGAACGAGCCGGTCTGGGTCGGCGTGCCGATGAATTGATGGTTGGCCGTGTCGAAAGTGACGCCTTGGGGAAGCGTTCCCGAGAGCGACCACGAGGTTACGGTGTTCGCGGCGGAAACACTGTAGGAGAAGGCACGATTCAAATACCCGATGGTGGAGGCGGCAATATTGAGAGTGGGCGCCGGAGGAAGGGCCGCAATGCGAATGACCACGGTGCCCGTGGAAGTGCCAGCGGCATTTGTTACCGAGACAGGGACCTCATAGGTGCCAGCCTTGGTGGGGATGCCGGAGATTTGATATCCGCTGAGGGTCAGGCCTGGCGGTAGCGGGCTGGCCGCATAGGTGACCGTGCCTCCTCCGCTGTTGGCGCCAATGGAGTAATAGAAAGAGTACTGGCCGACATATCCATCTGCCGAAAGATCGCCGGTAAGGGTAGGGCGATCGACCACGGGGCGAACCACCAGCGTCTGGGAGGTCTGGGCCGTGCCGTTGGCAGACGTGGCTTGAACGGTGACATGGAACGTACCGGCCTCGGTCGGGGTGCCGGAAATAATAGCATAATTGCTTCCTGAATAACCCGGAGCGATGGTCAGTCCGGCGGGGAGTCCGGTGGCGGAAACCGTGGCAGTTCCGGGACCAACATTCGAAAAATAGATATAGTCATTGAGGCTCTGCCCGACCGTTCCCTCTTGGGCAGCCTGGGTGTTGGGGCTCTGAGAAAGGGGAGGAACGGCTCCGAAGGTGTAAGTGAGTTTTGCGCTTCCGGTGCCGATGGCATTTGTGGCGGAGGCGCTGGCGACAAACGTTCCGGCCTGGGTGGGGGTGCCGGAAATGGCATTCGTAGACGCGTTGAAAGAAAGGCCGGGCGGCAGGTCCGAGATTGAGAAACTTGTCGGCAAATTCGTGGCGGCCAGAGTTTGGGAAAAGGCGACGCCGACCGTGCCGGAGGACGCGGATGCGGTTGTGATGACCGGTGGCAGGGCGGGCTGTGCTCCGATGACAAGGGTGAGAGTCGCATTTGTCGTTACGCCGTGAGCAGTGGCCGATACCGGCACGCGATAGCTTCCCGCCGTGGTCGGATATCCGGTGATGTAGCCGTAGTTCGTCGAGTTATATCCCGCGTTGGTGGCTGCCGCGAAAGTGAGGCCGGCTGGCAAGGTGCCTACCTGAAAGGTGATCGTCGATGTGTAAGGATAGCTGGTTGGGTAGGTGAATTCCGGATCGTCGGCCACGAGTCTGTAGCTGAACGATGCGCCCACGACGCCCGCCGCCGCCGCCGCGCTCGTGAACACCGGCGGCTTGAGAGGTTTGATCGCGAGAGTGAGTGAGGAGGTCGTCGTGCCGAGGGCATTCGTGGCCGAGATCGAGGTGGTAAAATTCCCGGCCTGCGTTGGCGTCCCGGAAAGCCGGCCGGTGACCGGGTCGATGGTCACGCCTGGAGGCAGTCCCGTCGCGGAGTAGCTCGCCGGCGAGTTGTTTGTGTAGACCGAGTAGGAGAAGGCGCTTCCCATCGCTCCCACCGCGCCCGCGTTGCTCGCGATGAGCGGAGGGCCGCTCGGGCTGTGGGGCGTGTCGCTGGCCGCTGCGATGACCAGCGTCAAAAGCGCGTCCGTGATCCCGGCGCTGTTCGTGGCGTGGACCGGCACCTTGAAAGTGCCGGCAGTCGTTGGCGTCCCGCTGATCGTGGTGCCATTGAAGACGAGACCGGTTGGCAGGCTTTCCACGGTGTAGACTGGATCCAGGTCGTAGTTCGGAACGTATTGGTCGGTCAGATAGTAGGAGAAAGCTTTTCCGACGGTGCCGCTGGCCACGGCTGCGCTGGAGATGATCGGCCGTGGCGGCTTGGCGAGGATCTGGAATGTCGTGACCGCGTCGCGGCTCCCGGCCGCGTTCGCGGCATGGAGAGTGGTTTTAAAAGTGCCGGCTTGGGACGGTCTCCCTGAGATTGTGATGTACGAGCCGGTCGAGCTAAGCGTCGCGGTGAGCCCTGGCGGCAGTGGCGTCGCGGAAAAGCTGGCCATGTAGTTATCCGCGAAGAAGGTCTCGTAAATGCTTCCGCCAATGTAGCCGGTAATGTTGGCATCGCCGGACGTGAAATCCGGTGGCTGGAGCGGCTCGGCCTCCACGGCGATCTCGAACCGGACGGTGGCAGTCGCAGTGCCGCCGGGAGCGGTTGCGGAGAGCTGGGCGTCGTAGGTGCCAGGAGTGCTTGGGGTCCCGCTGATCGCGCCAGTCAGGCGGTTGATCGTCATGCCCGGAGGCAGTCCTTCCGCGGCGTATTGCTGGGGGCCATTCGTAGCGTTGATTTGATAGCCAAGCCCCGCCCCCTGGACGCCTCGCACGAGAGAATCGGAGAGGATCGTCGGAGCCTGGTTCACTCCGAAGACGACCCGATCAGGAGTGGTGCCCTCGATGCCGAAGTGAAATTGCGGCACCGCGACCGCGATGTGGTACGTCTGGCCGGCAACGATGGGCACGTTCAGCGCATCCGTGCGCGCCGAGCCCGGATAGGAATAGGAGACGGCATTGACTGCGACCGAGCTGAGGGTCTCCAGCGTGTCGCCGGTATAGACGGCCATCAGGAGCGAGCTGCCGCTGCCATAGGTGCTGAAGTCCGCCCAGCCCGTCGCCGGAGCCGTCCAGGCCCACCAGAGCGAGCGACTGAAAACCAGTCCACCATGCTGCGGCTCTCCCGGTTCCGTCGTCGCGTTGGTATTATAGGTGAGAGCCGATCCGGAGGCGCCTTGGATGACCGCGGCCTGCGCAAAGTTGTCATTCGGCGGTGGCGTTCCTGCGTGTGCAGGGGAAGTCGCCAGCCCTGCAAATGCAATCAGGGCGTAACTGTAAGCTCGGAGGAACGGAATTTTCAGGCGCACGCGCCCTCGACTTTTCCAGATGAGCCCGGGTTAACAAGCTTAATACTAAAGTGACGGGCCGCGTCTTGAGCGGGCTATGCGGAGAAGTGACTCGACTCGGAGGCGCGAGAAGAAAAATTCGGTCGCTAAGGAAGGCAGGAGAAATCCTTGGAGCTCTCTCTGCCTTCCGTGGAGCCTGTTCTTCGTGCCTTCGCGGGCTCAGGCTGAGGTGCCGGAGCGGACGATCTGGAGGTGGATCGTCTTTTTCTTGCCAGTGGCGTTGGTGACACGGACGGAAATCTTGCTGCGGCCCTCGGGGATGTCGGAGAGGCGGAGCTTGAAGCTGCCATTGGCAGTGAGGCGGACCTTCTTCCATTTACCGTCGACGAGCACGGCGACACGAGTGCCCGGTGGGTAGTCCGGGACGTGCCCGCGGATGACGAGGTGGTCCTCCGTGGTCTGGATGCGGCGAGGTTTATTGAGGATGACGTCCGGTACCAGGGTCGCTGCCGAAGCGGTATCCGACACAGGCGTTGCCGTGGGATCCTGAGCTGGTGGCGGCGCGCTCTCGTTCAATGCCCGCAGGTTGAGCGTCAGCGGGGTGATCGTAGAGCCGACGGAGGTGGTCGCGGTGAGCAAAAGGTCGAAGGTGCCGCTCTCGAGAGAGGTGCCCTCAAGGCTCCATGAGCCGTCGGATTTTTCGATTACGTGCAGGCCTTTTGGCAGTCCGGAGATGGTGAAGTCGTCCACCGAGCTGGAAGCGAGTGGCAGGGAGAGGTTCTCTTCGGTATAACCGGTGGCGGAGGCGGTAAGCGAACTGGAGAGCGGGCTCGAGGACGGGAGGGGATCGACGATCGAGATGATCAGGGTGGCAGGCGTGGATCCCCCCGAGTTGGTGAACGTATAGTCTACGGTGTAGCGCCCGCTTTTCGTTGGAATGCCGGTGATTTCATTGTTGGCAGCATCGTAGGTCAGACCGTCCGGCAGGCCGGAAAATTGGAAGGCTGTTGCCGCGTTGTTGAGCGAAGAAGCCGAGCCGTCGGAAAGATAGTAATCGAAATTGGAACCGACGGTTCCCGTGGTGATGATGCCGCCGGCTGGAGCTGGCGGCTCCGGATGCTCGGGTACGATGATGGTCACGATGGCGCTGGCGCTATGCGTGGCGTTCGAAAAAGTGATCCGGACCGGGAAGGTGCCGCTCTCTTCCGGGATGCCCGTCAGTCGCACCCCAAGGGAACTTGCACCGTCCGGGGTGGTCTGGAAATTTTCCGAAGAGAGACCCTTGGGAAGATCGGTGACGGTCGCGGTGGTGGCGAATCCGGAAGGGTACGCGCTGAAGTGGAATGGCGAACCCATCGCTCCATAGGCATTCAGATTCAGGCCATAAGGGATCTCCAGGTCCGTCGAGGCATCGGGCGCGGCCGAGACATGAAGCGTGGCGGGGGTGGAGATTTTGCCGAGTGCAGTGGAGTCGGTGAGCGTGATGGAATAATCGCCGGGAGTGAGGGCGGCGCCGGTGATTTTTTGGCTCAAGGGATCGAAAAACAGTCCGGGAGGAAGCCCTTCGACCGACACGTAAGCTGGAAGCTGCGGATAGGAGTCGCCGAAGAGATAGGACGGCGGGAAGGGACTGGGAATCGTCGAGAGGGAGTAATTGAAGCCCTGGCCAACCGAGGAGTAGAGATTCGCCGGGATGGTAACGAGGGGGACGGCCGGAGCGGAAATGGAGAAGGTTACGAAAGCTGAAGACTGTCCCTGGCTGTTCGAGGCCGTGATTGGGACGGTGAAGATGCCGGTCTCCCGGGGATACCCGCTGATCACTCCGGTTGTGGAATCAAGACTGAGGCCCGGAGGCAGATTCTCCGCCGTAAAATGGGTCGGCTTGTTTGTGGCGCTTGCGGAGTAGGAAAAGCTCGTTCCGACAAAGCCTGAGGCGGTCAGGGCACCGAGGATGGCGGGAGGGGCGGGTTGCTCCGCGGTGATGTTGATCGTAATCGTGGAGAGGGTCTCCACATTGCCGATTTTGGCCCGGATGCCGACATCGTAGATGCCGGCGGTCGCCGGCGTTCCGGTGATGCGTGTGCCATCGAAAGAAAGTCCGTCCGGCAATCCATCCGCAGTGAGAATGGAACCCGTTCGAGAGGCCCAGAGGAGGAGGGAGAAGGGAGCACCGACCACCCCGCTCGCCGCCGCCGCGCTCTGGAGCCAGCTCGGAGTTTGAGGAGCGATGCGAAAGGTCAATGTCGCGGGATTGCTGCCGCCGGCGTTGGCCGCCGTGACTTGCACCAGGTAGGTGCCGGCGACGGTTGGTGTACCGGTAATTCCGCCGGTATGGGCATCGAGCACAAGGCCGGGAGGCAGGTTGGATGCGCCAAACGATGTCGGCGTATGAGAGGCGGCAAGAGTATAGGAGGCGGGAGTGCCGACCGTGCCCGACATCTCAGCGTCACTCGAGATGACGGGCGGGCGTTGATCGAGGACATCGAGGGTGACCTGAGCGATCGAACTGCCACTGAGGTTGCTGGAGGTGATGGTGAGGGGGAAGCGGCCGGCAAGTAACGGGAGGCCGGAGATGCGCTTCGTTGCGGAGTCGAAGGTGAGTCCCGCCGGCAGGCCGGACACGGAGTAGCTCGCCGGGCTGGTCGAAGCGGTGAGCGTGGAGCCGAAGTCTTCGCCGACGAATGCCTGCAGTCCG
>Ga0310811_10006569_pt1 | contig 14863 bp, 14 predicted proteins | sample YCmetagenome_FD_207642 | JGI IMG/M metagenome (GOLD analysis project Ga0310811, IMG submission 207642) | Soil microbial communities from experimental microcosm in Duke University, North Carolina, United States - YC | ecosystem: Engineered > Artificial ecosystem > Soil microcosm > Unclassified ...
GAGCAGCGAACCGAGCCGGGAGACGGTGGAGGGGAACGCGTCGAGTTCGACGGCGTAGGAGATGTGGTCGAGCCGCATGTCGACGACTCTACCCTTCTGCGCGCAAGTCAAGACAAACCGGAGGTTCGGTGAGGAGAAGTCATCTCATCGTTCCGGTGCGGCGGCGAGCATGATCCCGGCACGGCGTCCGCTGCCGCGCGCCCGTAGAGTGAGGCTGACGGATCCACCCGGGATGTCAGGAGTACGGCATGAGCACCCCCCACATCGGTTACGCCGCGATGCTCGAACAGTTCGGCCCGACCGAGGTCACCGACTACAGCTCCGCGGCCGAGGCGGCCGGATTCACCGGCGTGATGGCCGCCGACCACTTCCAGCCCTGGGTGCCGCAGCAGGGCAGCGCACCGTTCGTGTGGAACGTGCTGACCGCGATCGGCATGCGCACCGCCGGCGACCTCGGCCCCGGCGTGACCTGCCCGTCCTTCAAGATGCACCCGGCGATGGTGGCGCAGGCCTCGGCCACGCTCGCCGCGATGTTCCCCGGCCGGCACTGGCTCGGCCTCGGCGCGGGCGAGGCCCTCAACGAGCACATCGTGGGCGGCTACTGGCCGGAGGGCCCGGAGCGCTCGGCGCGCATGTGGGAGGCCGTGGAGATCATCAAGAAGCTGTTCGCCTCCGGCCGCACCGGCAAGGAGACGAAGTACGCGGGCAAGTACTTCCAGCTCGAGACGTGCCGGCTGTGGACCATGCCGGAGCAGGACCCGGAGATCTACATCGCCACGGCCGGGCCGCTCAACGCCAAGCGCACCGGGAAGCTGGCCGACGGCATCATCACGCCGGGCGCCGCCCCCGCGAAGATCGAGATGGTGCTCGGCAAGTTCGCCGAGGGCGCCCGGGAGGCCGGCAAGGACCCGGAGACGATGCCGAAGATCCTGCAGCTGCACCTGTCCTGGGCGCCGACCGACGAGCAGGCGCTGGCCAACGCCGTGAAGGAGTGGCCGAACGGCGGCATGAAGTTCGACAAGGGCGACATCCGCTCGCCGTACCACTTCGAGCAGATGGCCAAGCTGGTGCGGCCGGAGGACTTCGAGGGCCGCATGGTGATCAGCGCGGACCCGGACACCCACCGCGCCGAGATCCAGCGCTACCTCGACCTCGGCTTCGACCGGATCTACCTGCACAACGTGGGCCGCAACCAGAGCGAGTGGATCGAGGTCTTCGGCCGCGAGGTGCTGCCGAAGCTCAGCCGCTGACGCGGCGCCGGCGCGGGTGCCGAGACGGTGCCGCGCATTTCGCCCGATAACCCGAATAATCCACCGACCGGAGGAATATCGGTCCGCCGCGCCGTCCGGCGCGTGACCCGCCCCCTACGCTCTCGTTGAGCGCACACGAAGGCTCGACCTGCACCGACTGATGACCGCGTTCCGCGCCGTCAGGGCAGCCGCACCCCCGCCCCTCGCATCCGGGCGGGGGTGCGGTGTTTCGCGACGGCGTCCGGACGGCTGAAGCTCGGCCGCGGGACGGGGGCGCGGACCGATCCCGTACCGGTGCGCATGGTTGCGTGTGCCTCGAAAGGGTGGTGACGTGCGGCGGCCGGATTCGGTAAAACAGCCCCGTGGCACCGGGTTTTCGGCGACACTACCGGCGAGGCCGCGGCCGTATTCGTACATACGAACGCAGTGATTCGGGGAGTGAAGCATGAGCCGCAGACGCCGCCGAGTCCGCGAGGCGGGGCCGGTACGCAAGACCGTCGAGGTCGTCGTCTCCGCTCTGTTCGGCATGGCGGTCGTCGGCGTCGTGCTGGTGCTGCTGCACGGCTCCTCCTCCCCCTCCTCACAGGGCCCTGTTCCGTCCGCGACCGCCACCGGCGGGACCGGGTTCGGTTACGGCGCGGACGGCGGCCTCGGCGGGATCCGCAGCGCCGATCCGGGGACCCCGAGCGCGCCGGTGGGCACGGTCTACTCGGCCGATCCCGCACCCACCGTCCCGAGCGCGTCCGCGCAGGACGCCACCACGGCCCGGGAGACCGGTGCGGGCACGCCCACGACCACCCCGCCGACCGGCGGCGCCACGCCGAGCAGCACGGGCACCGGAGCGTCCCCGAGCGCGAGCAGGACCGGCGGAGCGAGCCCCTCGGCGTCCGCGACCGCGTCCTCGGGCGCCGGCGCGCTCGGCGGCATCGTGGGCGGCCTCGTCGGCGGGATACTGGGGCTGCTCTAGCGGGAACCCGGTGGACTCGGAACCCCGGTGGACTCGGAACCCCGGTGGACTCGGAACCCCAGCGGATTCAGGACTCAGTGGTACGAGTAGTGGTCCACCAGGGCGCGCAGTTGCGCCACGGCGGCGCGCGCCTCGTCGACGCCGTCGGCCGGCTGAATCCCCATCACCGACAGCGTCGTGCCGTCGTCGAGGTCGAGCAGCGCCCACGTGTCGTGCGGGCGCAGGTTGACCGAGACGATCTGCGCCCACTCGAGACGCCGGGTCCGCAGCATATTGACGACCTTGAGCCCCTCGGGGGTGCCCACGGCCTTCGAGCGGGCCAGCACCAGCAGCACCACGGCGCCGCCGAACCCGATGCAGGCCACGCCGATCCGCGCGCCCAGCGACCACGACGTGCTGCCGTCCGACGGCAGCGCCGCGGCGATGGCGGTGAAGCTCACCGTCAGCGTCGCGGCGACCACGTGCGCGATGGTCCTGGTGCGGTGCGGCCGCCAGGTCGCCGGCAGCGTGGGCAGCGCCCGGCCGGACCCTCCCCCGCCGTCTCCGTCGAACGGTGCTCCGTCCCGTCCCCGGGTCGGGTGTCCGTTCGGCGCCATCGACTCCATCCGCTTCTACTCCGGTGTAGCAGTTACAGGCGGCACGCCCTGATGTCGGTCACGAGGATAGCGCGTGCGCCGATGGCCCAGAGGTCGTCCATGATGCGCTGGGTCTGCTCCCGGGGCACCATCGCGCGCACGGCCACCCAGCCCTCCGAGTGCAGCGGGCTGACCGTGGGCGATTCCAGGCCCGGGGTGAGCGAGACGGCCTCCTTGAGCCGCTCGGCCAGGATGTCGTAGTCCATCAGCACGTACTTGCGGGCCACCAGCACGCCCTGCAGCCGGCGCAGGAACTGCTCGGTGCCGGCCGCGGGCTCGGTGTCCCTGCGCTGGATGACCACGGCCTCGGACTCGAGGATCGGCGGGCCGATCAGCTCGAGCCCGGCCTGGCGCAGCGTCGTGCCGGTGGAGACCACGTCCGCGATCACGTCGGCGACGCCGAGCTCGATCGAGATCTCCACCGCGCCGTCCAGCTTGACCACCTCGGCCGGGACCGCCGCGCGGTCCAGGTGCGACTGCACGATCCCCGGGTACGAGGTGGCGATCCGCCGGCCCTTGAGGTCCTGCAGGGTCGAGCCGGTGCCGGGGCGGCCGGCGAAGCGGAAGGTGGAGCGGCCGAAGCCGAGCGAGAGGATCTCCTCGGCCTCGGCGCGCGAGTCGAGCAGCAGGTCCCGCCCGGTGATGCCGATGTCCAGCCGGCCGGAGCCGACGTACACCGCGATGTCGCGCGGCCGCAGGAAGAACAGCTCGGCGCCGGACTCCGGGTCCACGACGAGCAGTTCGCGGTCCTTGCGCTGCCGGTATCCGGCCTCATGCAGCATCGCGCAGGCCGCCTCGGAGAGAGATCCCTTGTTGGGCACGGCGATGCGGAGCATGGCGGGTCCGTCCTTCTCGGTGATGGGTGTGCTTCTCGGACTGGTGGATTCCGACGCTACAGAGTGCGGTAGACGTCGTCGAGCGAGATTCCGCGGGCGATCATCAGCACCTGCAGATGGTAGAGCAGCTGGCTGATCTCCTCGGCGGTGCGTTCCTCGCCCTCGTACTCGGCGGCCATCCACACCTCGGCGGCCTCCTCGACGATCTTCTTGCCGATGGTGTGCACCCCGGCGGTGACCAGTTCGACGGTGCGCGAGCCCGGCGTGCCGGCCGCGGCCTTGTCGGCGAGCTCCTGGAACAGCTCCTCGAAGGTCTTCGCGCTCACCGCTCCCCCAGCGCCTTGAGGGTCAGCGCGGTGGCCACGGCGCTGAGGGCGGCCTCGCGGCCCTTGTCCTCGACCGAGCCGGGCAGGCCGGAGCGGTCGATCGCCTGCTGCTCGGTGTCGCAGGTGAGCACGCCGAAACCGATCGGGATGCCGGACTCGACCGCGACCTTCGTCAGCCCGTCGGTGGCCGCCTCGCAGACGTAGTCGAAGTGCGGGGTGCCGCCGCGGACGACCACGCCCAGCGCCACGATCGCGTCGTAGCGGTGCTTGGCCAGGGCGTGCGCGGCGACCGGCAGCTCGAAGCAGCCGGGCACCCGTACCACGGTCGGCTCGTCGATGCCGTGCTCGGCCAGCGCCTTGACGGCGTTGGCCACCAGCGCGTCCATCACCTCGGTGTGCCACTGCGCGGCCACGACGGCGACGCGCAGCTGGGCGCAGCGCTTCACGTCCGTCGGGGAGATGGCGAGCTCGGGGGCTCCGCTGCCTGCCACGGATGGTGCTCCTTATCGATGTTCGGTTGCGGTTCGACGGTATCGCGGATCGGGTCAGACTCCGCGGGATGTCCGGTATGCGATCAGGTCGGCGATGGAGATCAGCGCGAGGCCGTGCCGCGCCGCGAACAGGCGCAGCTCGGGCAGCCTGGCCATGCCGCCGTCGTCGTTGACGACCTCGACCAGCACGCCCACCGGCGTGAGCCCGGCGAGCCTGGCCAGGTCGACGGCGGCCTCGGTGTGCCCGGGCCGCTCGACGACGCCGCCGGGTCGGGCGCGCAGCGGGAAGACGTGGCCCGGCCGGCTCAGGTCGGCGGCGCGGGTGCCCGCGCCGGCCAGCATCCGGATGGTGTGCGCGCGGTCGGCGGCGCTGATGCCGGTGCTCACGCCCTCGCGGGCGTCGACCGAGACGGTGAACGCGGTGCCCTTGCGGTCCTCGTTGACGGCGGTCATCGGGGGCAGCTCGAGGGCGTCGGCGCGCTCGTCGTCCATGGAGACGCAGACCACGCCGCTGGAGTAGCGGATGGTGAAGGCGAGCAGTTCGCGGGTGGCGTGCTCGGCGGCGAAGATGATGTCGCCCTCGTTCTCCCGGTCCTCGTCGTCGACGACGAGCACGGGCCGGCCGGAGGCGAGCTGTGCCAGGGCGGTCTCGATGGTGTCGAGGCCGATGGCCTCGAGCGTGGTGGTGGTCATGCGCGGGCTCCTTCCGCCAGCGGGACGGTGTCGAAGGTCGGGGCGGGTGCCGGGGCCGGGGTCGGCCGGGCGCTCTGCGTGGACTGCACGGTCTGGGCGGTCTGCGCATCCCGGGCGGCGCCCTGTGCGCCGCCCCGGGCCAGCGAGATCCACTGCCGCATCCCGGCGAGGACCAGGACGAAGTAGACCCCGTAGGTCAGGCCGGAGACCGGCAGCCCGCTGTGGAACGCGAGCGGCACGCCGACCGCGTCGACCGCGATCCACACCAGCCAGAACTCGACCCGGCCGCGGCCCTGCCAGAGCGTGGCGGCGAGCGAGCCGACGAAGATGTAGGCGTCCGGCAGCGGCGCCCAGGAGGAGTGGGTGGCCGAGAGCAGCCAGGCGAAGCCGAGCGTGCCGGCGGCGAGGAAGCCGAGCAGCGCGGCGCGCTCCGCGCCGCTCGCCCAGCGCACGGCGACGCCCTGCGGGTGGTCCGCGCCGCGCTGCCGCTGCCAGCGCCGCCAGCCGTAGCCGGCGGCGACGATCACCACGAGCTGGCGGGCGGCGTTGCCGCCGAGGTGCACCGACATCGACGCGCCGAACAGCAGCAGCGCGGCGGTGATCTGCACCGGCCAGGCCCAGAGCGACCGGCGGATCGCGAGCGCGACGGTGGCCAGCCCGAGCAGGTTGCCGAGCAGGTCCGACCAGCGCACGCTCTCCCCGCCGAAGCTCAGCGCGACCGCGTCCGCCCAGCCGAACAGCGTGTTCACGCCGCCGCTCCGGTCCCGCGGCCGAGCAGCTTCTCGGTGTACTTGGCGATCACGTCGACCTCGAGGTTGACCCGGGCGCCTGGCTGCTTGATGCCGAGCGTGGTCTGGGCGAGGGTGGCGGGGATGAGCGAGACGGTGAAGTCGGGCTCGGCGCCGTCGGTGACCGCGGTGACGGTCAGGCTGATGCCGTCGACCGTGATCGAGCCCTTCTCCACCACGTAGCGCGCGAGGTCGGCGGGCAGCGCGACGCGCACCAGCTCCCAGTGCTCGCCGGGGGTGCGCTCGAGCACGGTGCCCGTGCCGTCGACGTGGCCCTGCACGATGTGCCCGCCGAAGCGGCCGTTCGCCACCATGGGGCGTTCCAGGTTGACGCGGTCGCCGGGGCGCAGGTCGGCGAGGCTGGAGCGGGTGAGCGACTCGGCCATGACGTCGGCGGTGAACTCGCCGCTCTTCAGGGCGGCGGAGCCGGTCTGGTCGGTGACGGTCAGGCACACGCCGTTGACGGCGATGGAGGCGCCGTGCACGGCGTCCTCGGTCACGACGGTGCCGCGCACCGTGTAACGTGCCGCGTCGGGCAGGTTCTCGACGGCGAGGATCTCGCCGAGCTCTTCGATGATTCCGGTGAACACCGCTGTTGCTCCCTCATCACACCGTGGGCCGGGTGCTCCGAGGGGTCGCGGGAGGCGGAGGACGGGACGGCGCGGCTGCGCTCGCGGCGGGGCGTGGGGCAGATCCCCCGACAGCTGTGTCGGGGCACGTCCGACCGGGCGCGGCGGAGCCGACGTCCCGCGTGCCGCCTCCCATCCGGACTTCCGGTCGCCTCTCGCCGTCATGGCGAGACGACGGCCGGTCACCGTCGGTCCCGGAGTTTCACCGGGTCCACCTTCGGCCCTGTCGCCAGGGCCAGCCGGGTCGCGGACTGTCACCGCCGGTTCGGAGTTTCACCGACCCCGGGGCACGCTTGTCGTCTTGCTTAACAGTGTGCCACGGAATCCCATTCCCGATCACCCCCCGGCGGGTGCGACCGGTCACACCGGGGCGCGCCGCCCGCCGAGCCGCGCGCCCGCCGCGCCCGGCTCGGCGGGCGGATCCCGGGCGCGGGCCCCCGAACCGCCCTCCTCAGCCTCCTGACAGAGTGCTACGTTGGCAGCACGGGACGGCAGGCGAGGCTTGAGGTCGACGGGTCCAGCGCTGGCGGCGGGCCGGGAGGGCGGTGGCGGTCCGTGCGGGCGATGGTCAGGTGGATCGCGAAGTACGGCGACGAGACGGTGGCGATCGCGCTCACCCTCACGCTGTTCGTGCTGGGCTGGGCGGACGTGGTGCAGACCGCCGTGACCGACAACGTCATCCTGCTGGTGCTGGCGGTGATGACGGCGGGCAACCTGCGCGACCGGTTCGCCGCGCGTTCCATGCACCAGCGGCTGATCGGCGAGCTGGCCGGGGCGTCCGAGATACGCATCCTGACGGGCAGCCAGGTGACCACGGAGCTGCGCGCGGCCCGGCACGACACCGAATTCTGGCATTTCCGCGGCGGCACCGGAACCTACCTGCGGGCGGTGACGCTGCCGGAGTGCGTGCACAACGCGCGCGAGCGGCGGCGCAGCATCACCGTGCGCATCGAGATCATCGACCCGACCGATCCGAAGGTGTGCGCCCGCTACGCGAGTTTCCGTTCCTCCGTGCCGAACATCGGGCCGGTGGACGACGAGCCGTGGACCACCGACCGCACCCGCAAGGAGGCGTACGCGACGATCCTCGCCGCGTACTACCACCGGCAGCGCAACGACCTGCTGGCGGTGGAGGTCGGGCTGACCACGAAGATGACCACCTTCCGCTGGGACATGTCCTCGGCCGCGGTGATCCAGACGCAGGAGAACGCGGCCGGGCAGGCGCTGCTGTTCGCGCACGGCAAGGCCTACTACCAGTACTGGCGGATGGAGCTGGAACGCTCCTTCGCGCAGGCTCGGCCGGTGCCGATCGGCGAGGCGGACGCGGTTCCGGTGGGCGAGGAGCCGTCGGTGGACGAGGTGACCGCGGTCTTCGACGCGCTCGGGGTGCCGCTGCCGCTCGAGTTCGGGCAGCGCGAGGTCTCCGAGATCGTGGTCAAGGCGCTGGACGCGCCGAACCTGTTCGCGGTCTGGGAGGAGCCCCGCCTCGGCGGGAGGTGAGCGGCGCGTGCATCCGACCCCTGATCTGAGCCTGTCCGCGGCGGGCGGCGGCGCCTCTCCGCACGCCGCGTCGCAAGCGGACTCGTCGCCCGCGGCAGCGCACGCCGCGTCGCACGCCCCGGGGCCGGCCGCGGCCGCGCACGTGGCGCGCACCGCCGTCTGGGCGCTGGGGGTGCTGGCCGATCCGGGCCGCCGCCCGCCCGCGGTGCTGCACCCGCTCGGGTTCCTGTGCTTCCCGCTGTTGCGCGCGCCCGGGGTCGGGGTGTGCGTGCACGTGTGGCTGCCCGGGCGCTCCGAGTTCACCCCGCCGCTGGCCACCTCGCCGATCCACGCGCACAGCTGGGACCTGGTCAGCTTCGTGCTGCTCGGCCGGATCGGCAACGAAGTGGTGCGCACCGAGCCGGCGGAGCCGGACGCGGCCACCCACCGGATCTACGAGATCCGCAGCGCAGGGGGCGCGGACGAGGTGGTGCCCACCGGGCACTGTGTGCGCTGCGTGCGCGAAGAGATCCGGTACACCGGCGCCGGCGGGGTCTATCGGCTGCCCGACGGGGAATTCCACTCCTCAGTGGTCGACGAGGGCAGCGGCGCGGCGACCGTGCTGCTCGCGGACAGCCGCGGCGGCCGGGACCGGGCGCTCGGCCCGCTGCGGCCGTCCGGCGCACCGGGCCGGGTGCCGCGCCGCCACGCCCCGGCCGCCCTCGCTAAGCTGGCCGCGCAGACCGTGCTCGCCGTCCCCTTTCCGGCGCCCGCCGCCCGAACCCCGGAGGAACCATGGCGTTCCCGCTGACCGTGGCCGCGCCGGTCGCCGCGCCGCCGGCCGCGCCGGAGCTGGACGCGATGCTGCGCACGGCGGTGGAGGCGGCCGAGGCGGCCGGCCGGTACCTGCGCGAACAGGCGGGCGGGCGGATCGAGTTCCGGGCCAAGGGCAGCGCCGGCGACGTGGTCAGCGAGCTGGACCTGGACGCGGAGCGGATGATCGTGCGGCGGCTGCGCGAGGCCTACCCGGAGATCCCTGTGCTGGCCGAGGAGTCCGGCCTGCTGGCGCGGGCCGCGGGCGAGGGGCGCACGCCGTGGCTGTGGCTGGTCGACCCGCTGGACGGCACGAACAATCTGGCGATCGGGCTGCCGGCGTACGTGGTGGGCGTGGCGCTGTGCCGGGACGGTGAGCCGGTGGCGAGCGTGGTGCACGAGCCGGAGTCCGGCCGCACCTGGCGGGCCCACCTCGGCAGCGGCCTGATCGGCCCCGGCGGCCTCGCGGTGCGGGCGTCCGCGGGCGCAGGGCGCACGGCGGCCGAAGCGCGGGCGGGCGGGCCCGGCGCCGGCGCGGCACGGCCGGTGGTGGCCTGGACGCAGGGCTACCGGGTGGCGCGCGCCGACCCGGGCCTCGGCGCGCTCAAGGCGGTGCTGGAACGCGAGGCGCGGCGCACCCTGCCGCTGTGGGCGCCGTTGCTGGGCTGGACGATGCTGGCACGCGGCGACATCGACGCGTTCGTCGGCTACCGCCCGGAGCTGATCGACCTGCCCGGCGGGCTGTTGCTGGCCCGCGAGGCCGGCATGGACGTTAGGACTCTGTCAGGACTGCCGTTCGAGGCTCGGCTGGACCAGTATGCGGGCCCTGAGGCGGATCTCGGCTTCGTATGCGCGCCTTCCGAGCTGATGCCGCGGCTGCTCGACTGGACGCTGCAGGCGCGGGAGCTCGAACCCGCGTGGGCGCGGGTTTTTCCGGCGTAGCAGGTTGCTGGGCTTTCCGGTGAGGGACACTAGGCTTCCGGGATGGACGAACTCGGACTGGATCCGGTGGCGTGGACGCTCGATCGGTATGCGTCGGCTCCGCTGCGGCTGACGTTCCGCGCCGAGGACCGGGCCGGGGCGGTGGCGTGGCAGGAACGGCTGCGGACGAAGCTCGCCGAACTGCTCGGCGGTTTCCCGGAGCAGCGCTGCCCGCTGAATCCGACCGTCCTCGAAGTGCGCGACCTGCCGACGCACCGGCGCACGAAGCTGGTGTTCGAGAGCCGTCCGGGCCTGTCAGTACTCGCATATCTGCTCGTCCCGACGGGCGCGGCCGCGCCGGTGCCGACGGTGGTGTGCGTGCCAGGGCACGGACACGGCGTGGACGACATCGTCGGCATCGAACGCCCGGATAAGGACTCTTACCAGCGCGACTTCGCGCTGCAGGCGGTCGAGCACGGACTGGCCGCGCTCGCCCTCGAGCCGCTCGGCTTCGGTCATCGGCGCGACCCGGCCACCCGTGGCCTCGGCGCGGACGCAAGCGCGTGCCAGCCCGCGGCCGGGGCCGCGCTGATGCTCGGCGAGACGATGATCGGCTGGCGGGTGTGGGACGTGATGCGGGCGCTGGATCTGGTCGAGGCGCGCCCCGAGCTCGACTCCCGCCGCGTCGGCTGCGTCGGCATCTCCGGCGGCGGCACGTGTGCGCTGTTCTCCGCGGCACTGGACGAGCGGATCCGCTGCGCGTACGTGAGCGGGTATCTCAGTACTTTTCGCGACAGCGTGATGAGCATCGCGCACTGCATCGACAACTACGTCCCCGGGATCCTCGGCTGGGCCGAGATGTACGACGTGGCCGGGCTGATCGCGCCGCGGCCGCTGTGGTCCGAGGCGGGCGATCAGGACCCGATCTTCCCGGTGGCCGCGGCCGAGGAGGGCTTCCGGCGGGTGCTCGCGGTATACGAGGTCTTCGACGCCGCGGACCGGGTGCGGCAGGAGGTCTTCGGCGGCGGCCACGTCTTCCACGGCCGAGCGGGATGGCCGTTCCTGCTTGCGGCGCTCGGGGCCGGCCCGAAGTCCGGATGCATCGGCGGCCCTAACTCGTGACCGCGAGCGCCGCGGTGGCGCCGCCGACGGCGAGCACGGCCAGGACGGCCCCGGCCGCGGCGATCCTCCGCTTGTCCACGGCCAGTCCGGCGGCGGCGCAGCGCTCGAACCACAGCAGCATCGCCAGCGACGCCCACGGCGTGATCAGCGGGCCCGCGTTGGTGCCGATGAGCAGGGCGAGCAGCTGCGTGTGGTTGCCCGGCGGCACTGCGGCCTCGCCGGCGATGTAGGCCGGGAGATTGTTGACCACGTTGGACAGCGCCCCGCCGGTCCCGGCCGCGCGCAGCTGGCCGACGAAGGAGTTCTGCGTCCCGATGAGGTGGCCGACGAGCGTGTCCAGGCCGTGCACGCTCAGCGTCTGCACGACCAGGAACATGCCGGTGACGTTCGCCAGCAGCCGCCACGGCAGCAGCGACCAGCGCAGGTCCGCCCGCCGCCGGGCGAGGAACGCGAGGACGGTGACGCCGGCCGCCGCGGCCGAGGCCAACTCCAGCGGCGCGCCGACCAGGATCGCCACCACGAACAGCACGCAGGCGGCGCCGGCGATCAGGCACAGCGCCGGGTCGGCGGGCCGGAACGGCGCGGGCGGGATGTAGCGGTCGAGCCCGCCGCGCCGCCGCCTGGACCAGAAGCCGAACCAGAGCACGAGCATGGTCGCCGCGACGCTCGCCGCCTCCGGCGCGAGCATCCGGGCGGCGAACGCGGCGGGCGGCAGCGCGACCCGGTCGGCGGCGAGCAGGTTCGTCAGGTTGCCCACGGGCAGCAGCAGGCTCGCCGTGTTGGCCAGGAACGCCGTGGTGACCGCGAGCGGCAGCGGCGGGATGCCGGCGCGGCCGGCCAGCGCCAGCATGATCGGGGTGAGCAGCACCGCCGTGGTGTCCAGGTTGAGACCGACGGTGACCAGCACCGCGAGCAGCACGCAGAGCAGGAAGAGCACGGCGAACCGGCCGCGGGCGGCGATCGCGAGCCGGGTGGCGAGCACGTCGAAGGTCTGCGCCCGGCCGGTCAGCTCGGCCAGGATGACCACGCTGAACAGGAACGCCAGGATCGGCGCTATCCGGTCGACGATCGCGGTGGCGTCGTGCGCGGGGAGCGCGCCGGTGGCCCAGCACAGCAGTCCCAGGGCGAGCAGGCCGAGCGCGAGCAGGTCGAGCGGGTGCGGCCGGCGGCGAGTCTCCACCCGGCGCATTCTTCCCGGCGCGCTCCCCCATGAACAACTTCACGTCGCGCAGTGGGCCGAAAACGTGCCGCCCGAATCCTCCGCGGAGCAGGCCGCGCGAACACCGGCGGGCTGCGGGGCGGTGGCGGCTGTAGGCGGTGGTCGGGCGTGGCCGGCGGCGGAGGTTCCGGTAGCGGTGGTCTGCCTGACCGGCGGCGGACGGCGGTCCCGGCGCGTTTCGCGTCCGGGCGCGATCCGCTTCGCCGCCCACAGCGGGCCCGGTGCGTGGCATGCTGGGCTCATGGCGTCCTCGGCGGCTCAGCGTCCTGCGAATCCCGCGGCTGCGGCCACCGACTTCTTCATCAGCTATGCGATCCGGGACGGCCACGGCTGGGCGCAGTGGATCTCGCACGAGCTCGAGCGCGCCGGATTCCGCACGATGATGCAGTCGAAGGATTTCGTGCCGGGCAGTGATTTCATCGCACTGATCGACCGTGGGCTGCGCGAGGCGGCCGGGGTGATCGCGGTGCTCACCCCGGGGTATCTGACCTCTGACTACGGTCGGATGGAGTGGCAGGCGGCGCTGCGGGCGCAGCGGCCGGGCGACCCGGTGGGCAAACTGATACCGGTGCGGGTGGCGCAGTGCGAGCCGGAGGGGCTGCTCGCCCTGATCACCTACCTCGACCTGGTCGGCATCGACGACGCCGACGCGGCGCGCGAGCAGCTGCTCAGCCGGGTGCGGCACGCGCTCGCGGGCCGGGCGGTGGACGAGCAGGCGCCGCCGTTCCCGCCGGATGCGGCGGAGCAGACCGTGGCCGAGAAGACCACAGCCGAGACCGAGGCCGAGGCCGAGGCCGAGAAGACCGTGGCGGAGCAGACGGTGGCGGCGGAGACGGAGAAGGCGCGGCGCGGCGGGGGCGCCGGCGGGCGGGTCCGGCGCGGCCGGACCCCGGTGTTCCCGCCGGACGATCCGGCGCCGGGGGCGGCGGACCGGGTCTCGCTGCTGCACTTGACCGGACCGCGGTTCGGCCGCGGCCTGGTGCGCCCGGAGGAGCCGAGCGAGCCGGCCGAGTGGATCGCCCGCGTGATCACCTGGGTCGCGGCCGCGCAGCAGGCCGGGGCGCCGGAGCCGGACGCGCTGCTGGTGAGCGGGAACCTCACCGAGAACGGCGCGCCGCGGCAGGTGGACGCGGCGCTGCGGTTCCTGTCCGGGCTCAGCGCCGAACTCGGGCTCGACCCGTCCCGGGTGGCGGTCGTGCCGGGCCCGCACGACGTGAGCCAGGCGGCGTGCCGGGCGTACTTCGCCGACTGCGAGGCGGACGACGTGGCCCCGCGGGCGCCGTACTGGCCGAAGTGGCGGCACTACGCGCGGCTGTTCCGCACCGCCTATCAGGGTATGGATTCGCTGGTCTTCGACTCGGACCAGCCGTGGACCCTGTTCGAGCTCACCGACCTGCGCCTGGTGGTCGCCGGGTTCAACTCGACGATGGCGATGACCCACCGGCGCGAGGACGACCACGGGCAGATCGGCGACATGCAGGCCGCGTACTTCGCCCGGGCGCTGCGCGGCTACGAGCACGACGGCTGGCTGCGGATCGGGTTGCTGGCGCACGGGATCTCGGCCACTGAGCGCGGTGCGCGCTCCGCCCCGGCGCTGGTGCGCGACGCCCACCAGTTCGACCAGCTGCTCGGCGGGCTGAACCTGGTGGTGCACGGTTCGACCGCGCGCGGAGTGCAGCTCGGCGCCCTCTCGGAGCACGTGCCGCTGGTCCCGCCGGCCGCGCAGGCCGGCCCGCAACTGCTGGAGCTGACCGCGCAGGGGCTTACCCGGTGGTCCAGCCCGGAGGGGCAGGGCGCCGCGGCACCGCAGGGGCATGAGACCGTCTGGCTCTCGGTCGGCGCGACCTTCCCCGCCGCGCGCCGGGCGGCCGCGGCGGACGGCCGCCCGGACGGGCCGGTCGCGGAGCCGGCCGTGGACGAGGACCCCGACGTGCTCGAGCCCTCGGACCCGCGCGGCGAACTGCTCGACCGGATCGCGCAGGTCTGCGCGGTGCGCCTGGACCGCGTCAAGATACGCACACTGCGGACGCCCGAGCCGCACCTGCGCGTCGCCTACGCGGACAGCGGCTTCGCCCGCACGATGCTGATCGGCGCGCTGACCGCGGCCGACCCGGTGGGCCAGTTCGACCGGCTGGTGCGGCACGTGCACGCGGCCGCGCCGAACGACCCGATGGAGATCGTGCACGACCTGCCCGAGGGCGTGGACCTGGCCCGGCTGCGCAGCCTCGCCCAGGGCGCCGGGGTGCGCCTGCGCAGCCTCGCCGACCTGCAGGGCCTGCCCGACCTCGGCGGCTTCCTGTCCGAGCAGACCGCGCGGCTGGCCAGGGACCGGGCGTACGCGGCCGACCAGTACGTCGCCCAGCGCTACCGGTCCGTGGCCGGCGAGGACGGGTCGGTGCGCGCGGACGCGGTCGGCGAGCTGCAGCGGCTGACCGCGGAGCCGGACGGCCGGTTCGTGCTGCTGCTCGGCGACTTCGGCTTCGGCAAGACCTTCGCGCTGCGCGAGCTGACCCGGCGGCTGACCGAGACCCCGGGCGCGCCGCTGCCGATCCTGGTCGACCTGCGCAGGCTCGACCGGGCGCACAGCGTGGACGGGCTGATCGCGGCGCACCTGGCCAACCACGGCAACACCGTGATCGACCTGCGCTCGTTCCGCTACCTGCTGCGCCAGGGCCGGATCGTGCTCATCTTCGA
>Ga0310811_10006570_pt1 | contig 14863 bp, 14 predicted proteins | sample YCmetagenome_FD_207642 | JGI IMG/M metagenome (GOLD analysis project Ga0310811, IMG submission 207642) | Soil microbial communities from experimental microcosm in Duke University, North Carolina, United States - YC | ecosystem: Engineered > Artificial ecosystem > Soil microcosm > Unclassified ...
GAGACGATGTTCCGCCGCGTCCACCGGCTGCTGCCAGGGCACACGCTCGTGTTCGAAAACGGCGCCGTTACGACCCGCCAGTGGTGGGACGTACCGGTCCGTGAGAATCCCGGGCGGCCTTTGTCGGCCCGCGACGCGGTCGTGGAGTTCCGTTCGCGTCTCGACGATGCCGTTCGGACGCGACTCATGGCGGACGTGCCGCTCGGTATGTTCCTGTCCGGGGGACTCGACAGCAGCGCGATCGCGGCCCTGATGGCCCGAATGATCGACCGGCCGCTGCAGACGTTCTCGGTCGCATTTGCCGATCGGGCGTTCAGCGAACTTGAATACGCGCGAGAGGTCGCCGGCGCCATAGGCGCGGAGGCGCACGAAATCGTCATCGGCGAGGAGGACTTCTTCGGTGCGCTTCCGCGCCTCGTGTGGCACGAGGACGAGCCGATCGCGCATCCGTCGAGCGTTCCCCTGTATTTCGTGTCGCGGCTCGCGCGGGATCACGTCAAGGTCGTCCTCACCGGCGAAGGAAGCGACGAGCTGCTGGCCGGTTACGGAAAGTATCCGCGCGCGCTCGCGAACTGGCGCGGCGGAGCGGCGTGGCAGCTCACGCCCGAACCGTTCCGCATGTTCGTGTCCCGCACGCTCGTGCCCAGACTTCCCGGCCGCGTCGGCCGCTACGCGGCGCGATCGTTCCTCGCAATGCCGCGGACGCCCGAAGCGATGTTCTTCGACAACTTTGCGGCCATCGGACTGCGGCGCCAGGCTTCGCTCCTTCGGCCCGCTATCGCGGTGCACGCGACAACCGAGGCGGCCTATGGCCCATCGCGCGCGTGCTTCGATTCGCCCAACGGCGACAGCACGGTCCTGGACCGCCTGCTCTACACGGATTTGAAAACGTATCTGGTGGAACTCCTGATGAAGCAGGACCAGATGAGCATGGCGGCGTCGATCGAGAGCCGTGTGCCTTTCCTCGACCATCCGCTCGTCGAATTCGCCGCAACACTGCCGCCCCGCATGAAGCTGCGCGGCTTCACGACGAAATGGATCCTGCGCGAGGCCGTGAAATCCGTCCTGCCCGCGTCGATCCTGAGCCGCCCGAAGATGGGGTTCCCGGTGCCGTTCGGGAACTGGGCCCGGACGACTCACGCGGGCCTGCTGCGCGATGTGCTCCTCGATCGCCGGTCGCGCGAGCGCGGCATCATCGACACCCGCGCAGTCGCGGCCCTCATCGACGCACACGTCGCCGGCACCACCAACGGCGGCGAACCGCTCTGGAGCCTCTTGAATCTCGAACTCTGGTATCGCACGTTCATCGACCGCGCAGGTGTGCAGACGCTCGGACGCGCGCCGTCCGCCCACGGACTCGGCATGAGGGCGACGGCATGAGGATCCTCTGGCTCAACGCCGGACTGTTGCTCCCTCTCGACAAGGGCGGCAAGCTGCGCACGTGGCATCTCATGCGGCACATCGCGCGGCGCCACGACATCACGTACTTGTCGTTCGAGGATCCAACGTCGACGGCCAAGGATCGCGACGGCATGGCCGAGGTGTGTCGCGAGTTGATCACGATCCCGCGCACGGACGCGGGCAAGGGTACGCTGCGTTTCTATGCCGGCGCCGCACGCTACGTGGTCGATGCGATCCCGTACGCCGTCGCGAAATACCGGTCCGCAGCCTACCGCAGTCGACTGGAGATGCTGCTCCGCGATCGCCGCTTCGATACGATCGTCTGCGACTTCCTGCCTCCGGCCGTCAATCTGCCCGACGTCCTGCCGTGTCGATCGGTGCTCTTCACGCACAACGTCGAAGCGGAAATCTGGCGTCGTCATGCGGAAACCGCAGCGAACGCGATCGCGCGGCGGCTGCTCGCGCAACAGTGGCGGCGGATGCTCCGGTTCGAGGAGGCGGCCCTCGCACAGTTCGATCGGGTGCTGGCCGTCTCGGACGCGGATCGCCGAACCTTCGAGCGACTGTATCCCGGGAGCCTCCAGGCGCCCATCCAGGTCGTTCGGACCGGAGTCGACACGACGTATTTCACCCCGTCGGCCGAGCCGCCGCGCCGCGCGCATCTGGTATTCACGGGGTCGATGGACTGGCTGCCAAACGAAGACGCGATGACGTTCTTCTGCCGCGACGTCCTGCCGCGCATCAGGGAAACCGAACCCGATGTGACGCTGAGCATCATCGGACGCTCGCCGACGCCTGCCGTGCAGCGGCTCGCAGACGACTACGCGGGCGTCGAGGTCACCGGCCGTGTCGACGACGTGCGGCCGCACGTGCGCCAGGGTGCGGTGTACATCGTGCCGCTTCGTATCGGCGGCGGCACGCGGCTGAAGATTTTCGAAGCGATGGCAATGGGGAAAGCCGTCGTCTCTACGGCGATTGGCGCAGAGGGACTCCCGGTCACACCGGGCCGCGATATCGCGATTGCAGACGATCCGGCTGATTTCGCGCGGGCCGTCGTCCGGCTGATTCGCGATGACGCCGCCCGGCAGGCGCTCGAGACGCGCGCGCGGCAGCTGGTCGTCGAACGCTACGACTGGTCGGCCGTGGCCCTCGATTTCGAGGCGGGTCTCGCGCCGGCAGCGCACACCGAGCGCGCGCACGATGCGGCGTAATCGGCTTGGGAGGGTGGAATGAACGTGTCGGTATTCGGTCTGGGCTACGTCGGCAGCGTGTCGGCGGCGTCGTTCGCCGCAGACGGCCATACGGTCGTCGGCGTCGACGTGAACCCGGACAAGGTCAACAGTCTCAACGAGGGACGCAGTCCCATCGTCGAAAAGGGTCTCGACGACCTCATCCGCGAGAACGCCTCCAATGGACGGCTTCGCGCAACCACGAGCACCCGTGATGCGGTGGAGTCGACGGACCTCTCGCTCATCTGCGTCGGCACGCCGAGCCGGCGCAACGGCAGCCTCGATTTGACCTACCTCGAACGCGTCGCCGAACAGATCGGCGAGGCGCTCCGCGACAAGGCGTCGTACCACGTCGTCGTGGTGCGGAGCACGGTGCTTCCGGGAACGACGCACGACGTCGTCATTCCCGCGCTCGAACGAACATCAGGCAGGAAATACGGCAGCGGCTTCGGCGTCGCTGTGAACCCCGAGTTCCTTCGCGAAGGGACCGCCATCAACGATTTCCGCCATCCGCCGCTGACGCTCGTCGGCCACAACTACTCCTCCGACGCCGAGCCCACGAAAGCGCTCTACGCGAAAGTCGAGGCGTCAGTCGTCACGACCACCATCCGCACTGCAGAGATGATCAAGTATGCGAGCAATACCTGGCATGCGTTGAAGGTCACGTTCGCGAACGAAGTCGGCAATCTCTGCAAGCGGCTGCAAATCGACAGCCACGAGGTGATGGACATCTTCTGCCGCGACGAGAAGCTGAACCTGTCGTCGTATTACATGAAACCCGGCTTTGCGTTCGGCGGCTCGTGCCTGCCGAAGGACGTGCGGGCGATGCAGTACCGCGCGAAGGAAGTCGACCTCGACATGCCGGTCATCCAGTCGATCCTCGCCAGTAACCGGCTTCAAATCGAGCACGCCATAGACGAAGTGGTCCAGACGGGAAAGAAGCGGGTCGGGCTGCTCGGATTCAGTTTCAAGGCGGGGACAGACGACCTGCGCGAGAGTCCAATCGTCATCCTGGCCGAAGCGCTGCTCGGCAAGGGCTACGCGCTGCGCATTTACGACAAGAACGTATCGATGGCGCGGCTCGTGGGCGCCAACAAGGAATACATCAACACGCAGATTCCGCACCTGTCGTCGCTCCTGTGCGAGACGATCGACGAAGTCATCGACGGCTCCGACGTACTCGTTGTCGGCAATGCCGCGCCTGAATTCAGCGACGCGCTGACGCGAACGCGTGCCGGCCAGATTGTCCTCGACCTCGTGCGCGTGAAGACCGATCGAGGTGCGATTCCCGCGGAGTACCGGGGGATCTGCTGGTAAAAGCTGCGCATTCGTGGGTTAGTGAGCACGATTCACCAACTCACGAATTCACAAATCCACGAATTGCGTCAGCCAGCAGGGGCAGCGAAGCCGTCAATTGATGGCCGTCGTCCATCAGGCGTAAATCCACATTGGGCCGCTCCGCCGCCCACCGCTCCACCGTTGCCGGAACGACGACGGCGTCGTAGCGTCCTTGAAATACGAGCGTCGGCGCCGAGACCCGCGCGCGCATCGCGTCGTACCGGCGCGCGTCCTCGTACAGCTCGTAGTGAATCGGAACGAAGCGGCCGTAGCCGAAATGAAACACGTTCAGCGTGCCGCTGGCCTTCCATTCGTCCAGCGACGCATCCGCCATGCGCGCCATCCGCGGCGATCCGAAATCGAGCGCGGGCGCGAGCAGTACCAGCCGCGCAACGAGGTCCGGCCACTGCGCGGCGGCATGAACGGCGACGAAGCCGCCGAGGCTCGATCCGATCAGTGTGACGGGGACCGACGCCTCACCAATGAGGGTCCGCGTCTGCTGCAGCATGCGCGTGACCGTCAGGGTCGAGAAGTCCGGGAGGTTCAGGTCTGGCGCGCGGAAGTCGATGCCATCGGCTCGAAGCCGGCGCCCGATGAACTCCGCTTTCGTGGACGTCACTCCCGAGGCAAAGCCGTGAAGGTAGATCACCATCGCGAATTGCTGATTGAAATTTGAGAGTTGAGATCAATGGCTGATGGCTGACGCTGGATTGGTGATGCCAGAAATCCGACGGCAGCAATCTGCTCCCGGCAATCAAAGACTTCCCTTCCGCTTCTCCGCGTCGGCGAGCCAGCCCCGGCGCAGCTGCTCCGGCGGAACACTGCTCAAGTACGGCTTGATATCCAGGATCGGCGTGCCGTCCAGCATGTCGATGCCGCGGACGTGCAGCTTCGTGCCGTCGCGGCGAAGCAGTTCGACGATCGTCAGACCGATCGGATTCGGACGCTGCGGCGAGCGGGTCGCGAATACGCCATGCGGCCGATCGTCCGACGGCGGGTGGGCCGTCAGTTCCACCCGATCGACGCGGTGGAAGAACCAGATGACATAGAGATGTGAGAACCCCTCGATGTCTGCGAGGCCGGCGGCAAGATCGTCGTGTATCTCGAGCGTGCCCTCCGCGTCGTGCTGCGCACCAAGGCCCTTCGGAACCGACGCCGAATCCTGGTACGGACTGCGGACAACGCCCACTGATTTCAGGTTGATACGCACCCAGGCTCTCCTTGGAACGGCCGAAACCCCGTCGCTTCGTTAAGGTGCGAGGAACAGGACTCGCCGGACGTTTTCGGTATGGCGCTCGAACATGGCGGCTCCTATTCCCGGTCCTCGTCCAGGTGGAACCGTTGAAGCACGTGGTGGATGACGGGCGCGAGCATGACGCCCGCGAGCACGATGAAGAGCAGCCCTGCGAAGAGCGCGTACAAGCCGGCGAGCCACTTGCCGGCCGTCGTACGAAGCGGATTGACGGGCCCCATGCCGCCGAGCAGCATCGCGGCATTCAGGAAGGAATCGGGCCACGGCAGATGCTCGACCCAGTGGTAGATGGCAGTGCCGAGAAAGAGCGTCGCCGCTCCGAGCGGCAGAAGCGCGACAGCGCCAGACAGCATGTGTCTCGCGACGTGCCATGGCCCGTGCGCGGAACTCAGTGCGGGCTCGCTTCGGCTCTGCCGGCGCTTGGGCATCTTTCTCCCGGTCCTTGCGTCTGTCCCTTCGCGTCAGATCATCGTCGTGCAGCCAGGGCTGCAGCGGCATTTAATCGAACCAACGCCGTCCGTACAGTAATCGTACGTGAGCTCCTCACCACGACGGATGTTGCGCGCCGCAATGATCCAGATCGTCTGCCCGATGACCCGCGTGTAACAGTTCGGGGCGCACGCGTGATTGATGAATCGCGCCACGTTGCCGCCGACGGCGGCGTCGCGCACGTAGAGTCGATTCAGTTTGAAGCACCAGATGTGCCCTTTCTTGAGGTACTGCACTTCACGCTTCAGGCTCTCCCTGTTCGTGATCTTCTCGCCGTCGTACGTGACGATGCGGGTATTCTTCGAAATGGGTTCTGCCGCAAACACGCCCCAGCCTTGAATGCGGGAGTGGCGGCGTTCGATGACGGGAAGCCCGGACCTGGATCGGCGACGCGGCACGCGGAAGGCCATTGTATCCGCTCGAAGTGCGGCGATACCAGAGGTCCGGCGCATGACTGGCATGTTATAGTCGCTGGATGGAAGGCATTATTCCCGCGTGGGGTCGCATTCTCCGCGGGTACACGCCCGCGCTGTCGATCGAGATCACGCGCGAGTGTCCGCTGCGATGCCCCGGGTGCTACGCGTACGGCGACGACCATCTCGGCGGCGACGTCACGCTTCGTCAGGTCACCGACTATAAGGGTCAGCAACTCGTCGACCGGGTCCTGGCGCTCGTTGATCAGGAAAAACCCCTGCATGTCTCGATCGTCGGCGGCGAGCCGCTCGTCCGGTTTCGCGAGCTGCAGCAGATCCTGCCGAAGCTGTACGAGCGCGGAAAATACGTACAGGTGGTCACCAGCGCGGTCCGTCCGATTCCACCCGAATGGGCGAAGATCCCGCGGCTGCAGCTGGTAGTCTCGATTGACGGCCTGCAGCCGGAGCACGATCGCCGCCGCACGCCCGCCACCTACGACCGCATTCTGAAACACATCGAGGGCCATCAGATCACCGTGCACTGCACGGTGACGCGGCAGCAGGTACAGCGCGACGGCTACCTGGAAGAGTTCGTCCACTACTGGTCGGCGAATCACAACGTGCGGCAGATCTGGGTCAGCCTCTTCACGCCGCAGGTCGGCGAAGTCGCCGACGAAATCCTCCTGCCCGAGGACCGCGAGCGCGTGGTCGCGGCGTTGATGACACTGCGCCGCACGTACAAGAAGCTCACGATGCCGGAGGGGCTGATCAAGCAGTACGTGAAGCCGCCGGGGACGCCGGACGCGTGCGTGTTCGCACAGACGACGCACTGCGTGTCCGCGGACTTCGAGCACCACATCACACCGTGCCAGTTCGGGGGCACCCCCGACTGCTCGCAGTGCGGGTGCATCGCTTCCGCGGCGCTCGGTGCCGTCGGCGCGCACCGCCTGCCCGGCGGAATCCGGGTCGGCGCCATCTTCGAAACGTCGTTGAAAATCGGCCGCGCGATCGGCGGCAAGCGTCAGCCCCGCAGGGTCCCCGCGCCGAGCACCGCAGTCTGATGGCCCAAGCCGCGTCGTTCGACATCACCTCCACCATCGATTTGCAGGAGGTCGACAACGCCGTGAATCAGGCCCGCAAAGAAATCGCGCAGCGGTACGATTTCAAGGGATCGCGCGCGGCGATCGACCTGAATCGCGGCGAGAACACGATGACGCTCATCGCGGACGACGACTTCAAGATGAACGCGCTGTGGGAGATCGTGCAGACTCGTCTCATCCGCCGCGGCGTCCACGACAAGAACCTCACACCCGGCGCGATCGAGCGCGCCGCCAACGACACCGTCCGGCGCGTCGTGACGCTGCAGCAGGGGATCCCGACCGAAGCCGCCAAGGAGATCGTGAAGTACCTGAAGGATCGCAAGCTGAAGAAAGTAACAGCCGCGATCCAGGCAGACCAGGTGCGCGTATCCTCAGCGTCGAAGGACGAGCTCCAGGAGGCGATGCGTCTGCTCCGCGAGCAGGACTTCGGCGTCGCTCTGCAGTTCGGCAATTATCGCGGCTGAACCGGCGATCATGAGAGCGCGCCGGCAACTGGGCGCTCTCCTGGTGGCGCATCCGTTGCATCGGCTGAGGTCATGCGTGCCCGACCCGCCGTCATCAGCGCTCTGCTGCTCAGCCTCGTAGGGCTGTCTTCCGCGTCCGCGCAACAGCCGCCGCGCACGAATCCTCAGGCCAAGGTCATCAGCGAGTTCGGCAACCGCGTGAAGACATACCTCGCGCTCCGGGACAAGCTCGAGGACACGCTGAAAGACATGCCGAAACAGACCGATCCGGCCTCGGCCGATCGCCACCAGCGGGCGCTGCAGAAACTCGTACAGACGAGCCGCAAGTCGGCGAAGGCCGGCGACATCTTCACGCCGGACATGCAGCAACTCGTACGGCACCTGCTGCGGCCAGTGTTCTCCGGCGCCAGCGGACATCAGATCCGAAACGAAATCCACGACAACGAGTACAAGGGCAATGCGCCGCTCGCGGTGAACGCCCGGTATCCGGACGAAGTGCCGCTGTCGACGATGCCGCCGCAGATTCTGCAGGCCCTCCCGAAGCTGCCGGGCGAACTGGAATATCGGTTCATCGAGACGAGCCTGATCCTGTTCGACCCGCACGCCCACATCATCGTCGACTACATGGAACACGCCTACCAATAGCCAGCGAAAATGTCGATACGCAGCAGCGTCCTCTCGCCAGTGATCGTCGTGTGCGCCGCGGTCGCCGCGGCCTGCAGCGCGGCGCCATCGTTATCAGGCTCGACCGCCCGTCATGCGCAGGCACCCGCCGCGGCGCCGGCGTCCGGAGAGCAGGCCGGGGCAAACGCCGAACAGGGAGCGATGCCGCTTCCCGATCGCAGCGACTCGTTGAAGTTCGGCGTCATCGGCGACAACGGCACCGGCGAGAAGGGTGAATACGATCTGGCGTCGCAACTGGCGGCGTGGCACGAACGGTTTCCGTTTACGTTCGTGGTGATGGTGGGAGACAACCTGTACGGTTCGGAGCGTCCGCAGGATTTTCAGAACAAATTCGAGCAGCCATACAAACAACTGCTCGATAACGGCGTCAAGTTCTACGCGTCCCTGGGAAATCACGACTCCCGCGAGCAGCGCTATTACAAGCCGTTCAACATGGACGGAAAGCTCTACTACAGCTTCAAGGCACCCAAACAGGACGTGAAATTCTTCGCCCTCGAAAGCACGTACATGGACGATGACCAGCTCAAATGGGTGGACAACGAGCTGAAGTCGTCGAACGAGAAGTGGAAGATCTGTTTCTTCCACCACCCGCTCTACTCCTCCGCGCGCACCCACGGATCCGAGCTGAAGCTGCGGGCCGTTCTCGAGCCGATGTTCCTGAAGTACGACGTGTCGCTCGTGCTCAACGGCCACGATCACGTCTACGAGCGCATCAAACCGCAGAACGGTATCCAGTATTTCGTGACGGGGTCCGGCGGACAGCTCCGCGAAGGCGATCTGCGGAAAGGATCGCCGCTCACCGCGAAGGGCGATGATACGAGCCAGGTCTTCATGCTGATGGAGATTAACGGCGACGATCTGTGGTACGCCGCCATCGATCGGTCGGGCAAGGTCATCGACTCCGGCTCGATGACCCGGCGGAAGCAGTGAGCAGGCGCTAGGAAGCCTTTTTCACGAGCGCGCCCGCCCGCCAGTCGGCCTCGAACACCGCCGCAATCTTGCGGGCAATGCCGGTGTCGTTCACGATCACACCCACTTCGCGCCGGCCGTCGAGTTCGAGCTTCCGCAAGCTCTGACTTCCGACGAACGCACTGGCGCCGTCGCGCACGATCGCCCTGACGTGCAGCCGCATGTCGGCCAGCTTCCGCGTCTTCACGCCAGGCAGGCTCTTCTCGAGACGGCCGATGATCCGGATCTCGACGCCGGACTTGGCGCGTTCGAGCAGCACGCGCTGGAGCAGATTGTCGCTGACCTGTTGATCGTAGATGAGCAGCTGCTTGCGCGCTTCCTTCACGAACTGTGTGAGCGACGACCGCGAGTTCTCCGGACTGACCACGAACCTCGAGTGTCCCGGCGTGTACGTCTGGCGCGTGAAGTCGGCCTCGAACAGCCGCATCCCTTCCGCGACCAGCTTCCGATCCCGCGTCACGATCCCAAAGCTGCGGCTCTTGTCGATGTCCAGCTTCGTGTAGTTGAAGCCGTAGACGTGCAGCGCCTCGTTGTCGATCAGCATCATCTTGCCGTGATAGCGAGGCAGATCGTCTGCCGTTCTCGACACGGTAAGACCGCTGGCCAGCAGCTGCAGCTCGAGTTTGCGCAGGGTCTTTTCCCCGCCCTTGTTCGTGTGCGCGATGAGCGCCTGGACGTCCACGCCCCGGGCAACCGCCGCCTCGAGCGCCTTTTGCACTTCGAGCCGGTCGAATCGAAAGATGACGATTTGGATCGTCCGTTTGGCCTTTTTGATGGCTTGGACAACGGGAGTCACGCCGTCGTCGGGCTCGATGATCAGTTTCACTTGGTCTTGGGTTTCTTCTCCGACCACTCGACGGCCGCATGGCCATCAGGGTCGAGTTTGAGAATCGCGTTGGTCACCCGGTCGCGCTGAACCTCGAGCGGCACAACCGCATCGTAGCTGACCTCGTCATCCGCCGATGAACGCAGCTCGAAGTCTATACGATAGCGGCGCAAAATGGCCTCGAACTCCCGCCTGCGACCGTCCGTATCGTCTCCCATCTTGATCTTCAGGTCGAACGGACGGCCCTTTTCCGGCTCGAACGACTCGATGACCCAGAGGGCCAGCAGGATGAATGCCGTCGAAATGACGACCATCGCGTACAGCCCGACACCCGCGCCGAGTCCAACGGCAAGCGTCGACAGCATCACCCCGGCGTCTTTCGGATCCTCGATCTTCGCCCGATAGCGCACCAGCCCGGCTGCGCCGACCACGCCGAACGCTCGCGCGAGATTGGTGCCGACGACCATCATGACGAGCGCCCCCACGATCGCCAGGATGATCTGGGTCTGAATCACGGCCGGGTTGCGGAGCGGCGTTCCGCGGCGTCGGGGCCGGAGCGCCAGCGCCGCGCCGAGGACGGCGGCAATGGGAAGCCGGACAATGGCTTCCGTGATTTCCGTTCGGAAGTCGACGTATCCGCCGCCGCGCTTGCCCGTTTGCGCCTGCTGGTCCTTCATTTCGTCGGTCAATGAAGGGGTCTGGGTGGTCGCCGAAACACTGCGTACTCGGACGGACCCCACCAGGAGCGCAATCGCGAACAAAATGCCAAGAGCTCGTTTGCCGGGCGTCATTTGATCGCGAAGCCTTCCTTGATCTTCTGCTTGAAGCGGCGGATGAACCGGTTGGCGAGCTCTGGCGCATAGCCGCCGGCGCGGAACGCGTCTTCCCACTGACGGTCGGTCAGCAGGTTCAGGTGTTCGCAGGTCCAGTGGACATCTGCCGGCGTCATGCTCGACACGAGAGCCGCGTTCCGGCCGCGGTAGTCGAAGCGCACCTTGCCGTGCTCGTCGACTCCCTTGATGAACGGTGTCGTCTCGAACACCTGGATGTCGCCGCGAGGCGCGTTGACGATCCCCGTTCGGCCGAACGACTGGCCAAGGTCGCGCGCGACATACCACTTCGTCGCTCCTTCGTACTTCTCCTTGAGGTCATAGATTGCGTTCTGCTCGTCCTTCAAGTCCGAGTTGCCCAGCATCACCTGCAGCACGAGTAATCCGTTCAGCGGGCGTGTATCGACGAACGGGTTCTGGTAGTACGACCAGTCCCCTTTCGCGTCGAGGCCGTAGAGATCGGGCTTTTTTTCCCGAAAGCGCGCCGGAAGCTGGGGGTTGGGATCCGGTGCGCCCTCCGCTTCCCACCGGCTCACGTAGTAGATCGGCGGCTGATGATATCCGAGGCCCCAGAGAATTCGCGACGCGACGACTTCAGTGGATGCTTCCGGCGGGAATTTCGCGCTCCACTCGCGGTTCGATGGATCCTCGACGGTCAAGCCGGTACTGAAGCCCCCTCGCTTGATCTCGAGCACCTTGAACGGCGCCCGGGTGTCAGGGGCAAGCCGTTGCCCACCCACGCCCCAGAAGAGATCCCGGGCGGCCGTCGGCTGCAGCCATAGCTCAGCCATCTTCTCCGGCGTGACAGGCCCCGTCAGCGTCGACCGTATTGGTGGGGCACACGAGGCGGCGGCAACAATGAGGATGAGCCAGCCCACACGGCGCATACGGTCCGGCTGACTGCAAGCGACCTGCCAGATAGGCTGAGCTGCAGACGATGAATCAGTCGCTTCAGATCACTCGATACGCAGCGCCTTCATGGGATCGACACCGGCCGCGCGGCGTGCCGGAACGTCGCAAGCTACAGCAGCCATCACCAGGATTGCCGCGACTGCAGCTGCAATTGACAGAAAGTCCAGCTGCGCGACGCCGGGCAGCCACGCCGAAGCCCATCGCCCGATCGCGGACGCGAGGACGACACCGACGATGGCTCCAGCCGACGCGAGCAGCAATCCATCGCGAAGTACTGCAATCCGGACCGTTCTCGCTTTCGCACCCAGCGCGATACGCACGCCCAGCTCGCGCGTCCGAGCGCTGACGATGAACGCGATCACCCCGTACAGGCCGACAGCTGCAAGGCCGAGCGCGAGCGCTGCAAAGAGCGTCATCAGCGACAAGGTGAACCGCCGCCGCCCCACTGAATTCGAGAGCAGCCGCTCGTACGTCGACATGTTGGCAACCGGTTGCTCCGGATCGATCTCGCGTATGGCCGCGCGAACCGCGGCCGCGCTCGCGAGCGGGTCCCCGTCGACTCTTACCGCGACATCGTCGGGCACGTAGTCTGGCACCTGCGTGAACGCGAAATACGCATGGGGAGCGGGAGCGAGGCTTCGAGCCAGTCGAATGTCGCCGACGACGCCGATGACCGTGATCCAGGGATTGTCGGGCGACGGCGGGCCCCACGTGAACCTGCGGCCGACGGCATCCCGCCCCGGCCACAAGTGATCCGCAAATGCCCGGCTGACGAGCGCAACCGCGGGCCGATCGCGCGTGTCGCTGTCGGCAAACGTGCGTCCCTCGAGCAGCGGAATGCCGAGCGCAGCGAAATAGGCGCCGTTGACGATTCGGTGGTTGCCGGAGACGGCGGCATCCTGACCCGCGCCTTCGGGGAAGAATCCGGACCCGCCCCCTGTGAATCGCACCGGAAGGCCGTTGGTCAGTCCGACCGCGCGAACGCCCGGGAGCGCTCCTATGCGGGTCTCCAGCGCGCGATAGAAGGACATCCGGCGTTCGGGCGGCGCGCTCGACGCATTGCTGCGCGGCACCTGCAGCGTCAGAACGCGATCCGGAGAGAACCCGAGATCGTTACGCAGCAGGGCAGAAAACGTCCGTCCCAGCAGAGCAGCTGCGGACAACAGGACGACAGTGAGCGCGACCTCGGAGATGACGAGCACCCCGCGGAGGGTGCGGACGCTGCCGCGCTCCGTCGTTCGGGCGCCGGTCGCCAGCGCCGCCGTGGAGTCGCGGCGCAGTGAAAAGACTGCCGGGAAGACGCCGAACAGCACGACAGTCGCGAGGGAAACGGCGGTCACGAACGCGAGAACGCGCCAGTCCAGGCGCGGGACGACTTGATTCCTGAGCGCGTCGGGCATGATCGACGACAGCCCATCGAGCGCCCAGTACGCGAGCAGCATGCCGGCGGCGGCCGCCAGGGCTGCCAGCACGATGCTTTCGATCGTCAACTGTCGGACGACGCGCGCCCGGGAGGCTCCGACCGCAGCGCGGATCGCGAACTCGCGCTGCCGGCCTGCGCCGCGCGTGAGGAGCATCATCGCGACGTTTCCGCAGGCGATGAGCAGCACGATTGCCGTTCCACAGAACGCGAGTACGAGGTCCGGCCGCACGTCGCCTCTGATCACGTCGTCGATCGATTCCACGCGGGCGCCGATCTGCGCCGGCGTGCCGTGCGTGCGCTCGCGGACGAGCGCGGATAGTTCGGCGGTGGCCGCTTCGGGGGTGGAACGTGGCGCCAGCCGGCCGAACACCCAGAGCATGCGGCTCTCGCTGTTGACTTCTGTCGGACCAAGCGCGAGCGGCACCCAGCCGTCGATCTTCGCGACCGGCATGGGAAGGTCGCGCGGGAGCACACCGATGACCGTTGCCGGCTCTCCGTCGAGACGGATGCTGCGTCCGACGATCGATGGATTGCGTCCGTAGCGGCTGGTCCACAGCGCGTCCGAGATCAGGATCACGCGCGCGCCGCCCGGATGGTCCTCGTCGGGTCGGATTGGGCGTCCGAGTGCCGGCGTTACTCCGAGCGTCGGCATGAGGTCGGAGGACGCGCGCACGAGCAGCAGCTGTTCCGGCTCTCCGTCGCCGGTCAGGTTTTTGATCGCGACCGTCATCGCGGCGAAGGACCGCATCGTCCGCGCGCGCGTGCGCCAGTCGGCGAAGGTGGCAGGGGCGGGCGTATTGCGGTCGATGTCCTGCGCCGGCAGCGTCTCCCAGGCAAGGGCGAGCCTGTCGGGGTCGTGGAAGGGGAGCGTCTGCAGCAGGGTGCCGTTGAGGACAGTGAAGAGCGCCGCGTTGGCGCCAATTCCGAGGGCGAGCGTGAGCACGGCGACGAGCGTGAACGCGCGATCCCGTCGCGCGAGCCGCACTGCGCAGCGTGCATCCTGCAGCAGCGATTCCATGCGGAACGTCTCCTTTCGCAGCCACGCGGCGTGGACGAATGCGCTCAGGCACCGGCGAAGCAGCGCCGCGCGCGCACCGGCGCGCCCCCGATCGATGCGGGCCCAGCGGTCGGCGAGTTCGGCTTCCCACTCCGCGCGCCAGTCGGCGCGGAGCGCGGACGGTACGATTGCCGACGCCATCGTCAGGCACGCGCGGCACCACCGCAGGGCGTTCGGCATCCCCATCGTCAGCGGGATCCGCGGAAGCGAACGGGTTTGAGGGCGTGGACGCGCGCGATGGCGTCGTTGAGGGCGCGCACGCCGTCCGGCGTGATTCGGTAATAACGCCGCGGTGGCCGGCGTGCGGCCCGAGCCTCTTCGATGGGCTGCCACTCCGAGCGGAGAAGGCCGTCGCGCTCCATGCGGCTGAGCGCGGGATAGACCGTCCCGCCGGGGAGGCCGGTCTCGTCGATGATGTCGAAGCCGTGGTGGACGCCCGACGCGACGGCATGGAGCACGGTCAATGCGGCGATCGA
>Ga0310811_10006572_pt1 | contig 14862 bp, 14 predicted proteins | sample YCmetagenome_FD_207642 | JGI IMG/M metagenome (GOLD analysis project Ga0310811, IMG submission 207642) | Soil microbial communities from experimental microcosm in Duke University, North Carolina, United States - YC | ecosystem: Engineered > Artificial ecosystem > Soil microcosm > Unclassified ...
GTCTTCAGCCGTTCCAGGCCCGGAAGATCGCTTTTAATTTTGGCCTCAGCGGTGAGGCGTTCAAGAACTGTGTCAAATTTGTTACGAATCTTTATAATGCCTATGTAGGGCTGGATTGTTCGATGCTTGAGATCAACCCGCTGTTCAAGACGAGTGATGAGAAGATCATCGCCGTCGACTGTAAGATGAATCTCGACGACAATTCGCTGATGCGTCACCCCGACCTGGAGGCGTTGCGGGACATCAGCGAGGAAGATCCTACGGAGGTGGAAGCCGGCAAATACAATCTGAATTTTGTCAAATTGGATGGGAACGTCGGCTGTATGGTCAACGGGGCCGGTCTGGCCATGGCGACCATGGATATGATCAAGCTGAGCGGCGGAGAGCCTGCCAACTTCCTGGACGTCGGCGGTACCGCCAATGCAACGACGGTTGAAGCCGGTTTCCGGATCATCCTCAAGGACCCGAAGGTAAAGGCGATCCTCATCAACATCTTTGGAGGGATCGTACGTTGTGACCGGGTTGCGCAGGGGGTTATCGATGCCTATAAATCCATTGGCACCATAAAAGTTCCCATCATTGTAAGGCTGCAAGGCACCAATGCCGAAGAAGCCCAGCAGCTGATCGCGCAAAGCGGCCTCAAGGTTCAGTCCGCCATCCTGCTGAGCGAGGCGGCGGCACTGGTCAATAAAGCCGTTTCCTGATATGGGGCAAACCATCTTACAGCAAATAGAGGAGACCGTCCGGGCGATCCGGGCGGTGTGTGATCAGGAGCCGGCGGTCGGTATCGTATTGGGCAGCGGTCTTGGCAATCTCTCCACGGAGATACTGGTCGACAAGGAGATCTCGTATGCGGATATCCCGCATTTCCCCGTATCGACGGTCGAAGGTCATCATGGGAAGCTTATCTTCGGCACCCTGAACGGCCGGCCCGTCGTTACGTTATCCGGGAGATTCCATTATTATGAAGGCTATACACCGCAGCAGGTGGTCTACCCGATCCGGGTGCTGAAATTCCTTGGGGTGAAGACGCTGCTTCTTTCCAACGCCGCGGGTGGGATGAACAAGGCCTTTCATGTCGGCGACCTGATGATCATCCACGATCATATCAGTTTTTTTACGGTCAATCCATTATTGGGCAAGAATGAGCCCCTGCTGGGGCCGCGGTTCCCGGATATGAGCGAGCCATATGACCGGACGTTGATCCGGAAGGCAAAGGTCATCGCCGCCGGGTTGGGGATCCCGGTCCATGAAGGGGTGTATGCGGGCGTCACCGGGCCTACGTTCGAGACGCGGGCGGAATACCGCTTCCTGCATATTGCCGGCGGCGATGCGGTTGGGATGAGCACGGTGCAGGAGGTGATCGCGGCGCGGCATCTGGGGATGTCGGTCTTTGCGATGAGTGTCATTACCGATCTGGGCATTCGTGAAGAAGACAATATCATCACCCACCAGGAGGTGCTGGAGGCGGCTGCCGCCGCAGAGCCGAAGCTGACAGCACTTTTTAAGGGATTGATAGAGGTGGTTTAACGTTTCTTATGCCTTTGAATGACTAAATTGTCGCAGTGAAGCTACGCCGAATAGTAACTTTTTGGATCGTTCTTGTATTATCGCTGCCGGGGTCGAGGCTGCTGGCGCAGCTGCCGATCGGCGGCCGTTTTGGCAATATCGGCTCGGGTGGTGGTGGCGGAAAGGATAGTCTGCAGCACCGGCATGAAGACACCATCACTATCAATTTTCGTTATCTCGACTCCAGCAAGCTTTACCGGTTCGACTCATCGATCTTCGACATCGGCCGCCGGCTGCCGGTACGCTCGACCTGGATCAATCTCGGCAATAATGGGACCGCGAGCCGGTCGCTGATCTTTTCCCCGCGGATGCTGTCGGGGTGGGATCCGGGATGGCATGCTTACGATATTTACCAGTTCACGGTGGATGAGACCCGGTTTTATCAAACGACCAAGCCTTATACGCAGCTGGGTTTCTTCCTTGCTACCCGGGGCGAACAGTATATCGATATCCAGCATACCCGGAATATCCGGCCCAACTGGAATTATTCGTTCCAATACCGGCTGATCAATGCGCCCGGCACGTTCGGGAACCAGAACACCAATCACAATAATTACCGGTTCACCTCCTGGTACCAGTCGAGGAATAAGCGGTATCAGAACTTCTTTGTGCTGGCCGCCAGCGTACTGGGGTCTTCGGAGAACGGGGGTTTGAAGAACCCGAAGGACCTGGACTCGGTGCAGTTCAGCAACCAGGCGACCCTGCCGGTGAACCTCGGGCAGAACCTGGTGCAGCCTTCCGGCAACTTCTTCTCCTCGAAGATCTCCGTCGGCACGAAATATTCGACGGCGACCTTCCTGATGCGGCATCAGTACGATCTTGGCCAAAAGGATTCGATCGTGACGGATTCTTCGGTGATCCCGTTGTTCTATCCGCGGGTGCGGCTTGAGCAGACGACGGCCTACAGTACTTATCACTACCGGTTCTTCGACCTGGCTCAACCCTCGGCGGGCTATACGCTGGACTCCACGTATTATGCCGCCAATCTTGGGCTGGTCGGAATGAGTGCCGTCAACGACAGCTTCTGGCGGCAGGACAACTGGCGTAACCTCTCCAACGATTTCAGCATCTATACCTTCCCCGATGCCAAGAACCCGCAGCAGTTCCTCAAGCTAGGCGCGACGATCGAGCTGCTGAAGGGGGATTTCGACACCACAACGACGGGCGTGCTTACGACGGCGCACAAGGTGAACAATCAGAACGTCTTTGCGCACGGGGAATACCGTAACCGGACGCGGAACCAGAAATGGGATATCGAGGCGACGGGCCGGTTGTATCTCAATGGACTGGATGCAGGCGACTACAACGCTTATCTCTCGCTGAAGCGGCTGATCAGCCGGCAGGTGGGTTATTTCCAGGCAGGATTCGAGAATGCGAGCCGGACGCCGGGCTTCGTCTTCGACCGGGCCAGCAGCTTCAACTGGGATACGGCTTCGACGCATTCGAGCTTCAGGAAGGAGAACACCACTCATCTTTTTGCTTCGCTGGAGCAACCACAGCACCAGCTGGTGCTGAGCGCCTCGTATTACCTGCTGACCAACTACTCCTATTTTCACGACTATTACAAGGTGGCACAGGCCCCCGTCTTCAATATCCTGCAGGTGACGCTCCAGAAGCAGTTCACCCTCTACCGGCATTGGAAATGGCGGACCCTTACGACAATCCAGCAGGTGGCCGGATCATCCCCCGTGCATGTCCCGCTGATCGTTTCGGCTAACCAGGTAGGTTATGACGGGAGTCTTGGGTTCAAGAACCTGACGATCAGCTTCGGCACCGAGCTGCGGTATGTCAGCCCTTATAAGGCCGACGGGTATTCGCCGGCGAATGGCCAGTTCTTTAGCCAGAATGCGACGGTGACCCAGCATTTGCCGGACATCAACCTGTACCTGCATTTCCGTATTCGCAGCTTTACTGCGTATATCCGTGGGGAGAATGTGAATGCGATGGCGTTCAGCCCGCGCGGGTTCGGGTTCTATCACAATAATTTCGTGGCGCCTTACTATGCGTCGCCGGCGCTGATCATCCGGTATGGGTTTTACTGGAATTTTATCAATTGACGGCTTCGGGCCTTTGGGGAAAATAGGCCCTAGCCGTCAATGGCTAATGATGGGCCTTCGGCCACCGGGGCTTCGGCCCGGTTCGGGCCTTCGGCCGACGGGCCTAGCAATCGGGTTCGTCACAGGGGGCGTCTTCCATCTCCACCTCGATGGTTGCGTGCTGGATATTGAGGTGCAGCAGCTCGTGCTTGATATTGTGCTTCAATTCATCGACGTATTCCATGGTGCAATCGCGGTCGACGACCACATGGGCGGTCAGGGCGTTCTCGGTGGTGCTGATCGCCCAGATGTGGATATGGTGAAAGTCTTTTACTCCCTTCATTTTTGCGATGGCGTTGCGGACCTTGCGGATCTCGATGCCGGCGGGCACGCCATCCAGGGAAAGGCGGAGGCTGTCGCGCAGCAGCTGCCAGGTGCTGAAGAGGATGATGAGGGCGACGAGGAGGCTAAGGGCTGCGTCGATCCAGAACAGGTTTGTATAGAAGATGACGAAGCCGCCCACGACGAGGGCTGCGGAGACGATGGCATCCGACAGCAGGTGGAGAAAGGCGCTGCGGATATTCAGATCATTCTCCTTGCTCCGGAAGAAGAGCAAGGCCGTCAGGCCGTTGATACCGATGCCGATGGCGGCGACGATGGAGATGGTTTTACCGGGGAGCGGTTCGGGGCTGATGAGCCGGTGGATGGCTTCATAGCCGATGGCGCCGAGGGAGAGCAGCAGGATGGCGGCGTTGAGCAAGGCGACGAGGATGGTCGTCTTCTTGAAGCCGTAGGTGTATCGCTCGGTCGGTCGTACTTTCAGCAGCCGGATGGCGATGAGCGACATTGCCAACGAGGCTACGTCGGCGAGGTTATGACCGGCGTCGGAGAGGAGCGAAAGGGAGTGGATATTGAGACCGACGATGACCTCGATGATGACAAAGGCGAAATTGAGCGCGATGCCGATCACGAAGGCCTGGTTCACCTCCTTCAGGTTGACGGGATGGTGATGGTGACCCAGACCGTGGGAATGTGAGTGGTCGTGGCTATGGGTATGGGCATGATCGTGCGTGTGTGCCATTGAGGAATTATTTAGCGATAGTCGTCGCGGGCGGGGGCAAAGGAATCGATGACCTTGCAGTCCGTGATGGCAAAGGCGGAGTGGGGAACATTGGAGGGGATGACGTGGGCGCTGCCGGCTTTCATAAGGTATTTCTCACCGCCGATGACCATGTCCAGTTCTCCTTCCAGAATATAGGTGATCTGTTCATGGACGTGGTGGTGTTCGGGCAGGGCGCTGCCCTTTTTGATATCCCAAACTGCCAGCGTGCTGCTTGTGCCGTGGAGCATCTTTCCAAGGAAGCCCGGAACTGGTTGTTTTACAGGGATATCGCTGAGATTCTGCATGGTCTCTTTTTTTCGAAGGTACGCATTTGTGTGAATAAGTGGATAACCTTCGCTATGACGCATAAGGGCTTCGCCGTATCCTTGACCCGTATTATTAAAATCCATTCTAATGAAAGCGATCGTAACCCTAACCATGGCCGTAGTGGCCTTATTTTCGTCATTTCCTGCTTATTCCCAAAGTTTTCACGGCGTCATTGATTCGGTTCTCCGGGACTTCCCCTACAATCTCCGGCATATCTCCGGTGATCTTGTGCTGGCGCAGGGTGAGTTCGAGAACTATGCGTCGACGGTCGAGCTGCCGGGTGCGGCGAGCTGTACCATCACCCGCTGGCATTCTGTCGAAGACACGACGGCCAGCTGGCAGGCCCAGATGTACAGAGGCGAGGATTTCTCAGCTGCTTCGAAGCAGTACCAGGAGCTGTTTGGGCGGCTGAAGGGCTGTTATCTCAGGCTGGTGGACGGCAGTACCTTCTTCTTAGCGGGCGATTGGGAGCCGGCGAAGGAGGAAGCGCCGTTTACGACCTCGACCTTGCGGGTGCAGACGGGGGATGAGCGCTACCGGCAGGTAAAGGTAGAGGTGGAGCTGGTTTTTCTTGTCACGGAGTGGGCCGTGAATGTAAACGTGGTCAGTAAGAAACGCGATGACCAGGTGGGTGGCACTGATGCGGTAAGCCGCTAAACGGTGACCTGGAAAGCTGCTAAACGGTGGCTTTTATGGCGCCGCCGTCGATGGGGATGGTGGCGCCGCTGATGTACCCGGCCAGGGGGCTGGCGAGAAACGCGACCAGCGCCGCCAGCTCCTCTGGTTTGCCGATGCGGCCGACCGGGATCTCGCGGGCGAGCTGAGCCATCTGTTGTTCCAGAGAAGGGGCGCCGGGGCCGGAGCTTAGGGTATGCTGAAGACGATCGGTGAGGATCATTCCGGGCGCGACGTTATTGACGGTGATATTGTCGGGTCCCAGCTCGACGGACAGCATTTTTGCCATCCCGACGACGCCGAGGCGCAGGCTTGTCGACAGAACGGAACCCGGCACATAGGTCTTTGTGGTGAGGCTGGTGATGTTTATGATGCGGCCGCTGCCGGTAGGGCGCATGTGTGGGACGACGAGCCGGCTGAAGCGAACGGTGCTGAGCAGGGTCAGCTCGAAAGCCGACTGCCAGGCGGCGTCGTCGAAAGACTCGAACTTGCCGAAGGGCGGTCCGCCGGCATTATTGATGAGGATGTCGATCTTCCCGAATTCGGCCGCGGTGGCGTCGACCATTGCTTTTACGGAGGATGTGTCGGTCACATCGACCCGGATGGCGCGGACGCGGCCTTTGCCGAGGGCGGCGATCTCTTTTGCCGTGGCGTCGAGCGTGGTCTTTTCGCGGGCTCCGATGATCACATCGGCGCCTTCTGCCGCAAGGGTGAGGGCGCAGGCTTTTCCGAGACCTTTGCTGGCGGCGAGGATAAGAGCGGTCTTCCCGGTGAGTTGTAAATCCATAGTTTTGTAGTGATGAACTTTTGTAAAGATGGAGAAAGTATTACAGATACTCGCGGTTTTTGTTTTGTTGGCGCTTGTTATCCACCGGATGATCAAGGGGCGGGACCCTGTCTACCGACCTTATGACTATCTCACGCGTCTGAGGCCGCCCCTGAATTTGGAGGTGAGCCTGCGGATGGTAACGGCGGTGATCGGGGAAGAGCCGGGAAATGCGGTGCTGGCGGATGAAGCCAGGCAGCTGGACTTTGCCTACCATGCGGAAGGCAGCCTGACCATTTACTGGCGAAAGAAAGAAATGCAATGGTTGGCTGCGCCGCTCGATTGTACGGCCATGGGCCTGGACCCGGTGGATGGGAGACTTTACCTTGAAGCGGGCGGATACCTTTTTGTCTACGGGTTTTGAAAGAGCCCTACGCTGCCGCCAACCCATTCTTTGTCCTTGTTGTAGTTGACGCCGATCATCTTCCCTTTGCTAAGCCGCGCCAGGTTGATCGCGAGGGTAGGGCGGGCATCGCCGTCCTTCCAAAGGTACATCATCCGGATCTCTGCTTTGGCGGGCACATCGGGTGTGGCGATGACCTCGGCATATTTCACCTTTCGTTGGAGGATCCAGTTGGCGGGATCGGGGACATCGAGGTCTTCGGGCCGGACGTCGATGATGACCCCCTGGCCGGCGAAGGAGAACAGCGGTTTGAGGACATAGTTTTCCAGGTCGGCGGGCGGCTGGGTCAGCTCGTCGAGGAAGAAGGTGGGTGGGACGAAGGGATGGCGCAGAAGGGGGAGGGTAAATTTACTCACGCGATAGAACCAATTGGGATGGGCGACCCATTCTACGTCGAGGTCCTGCCGGATGTCGACATAGCCGGGGGGGAGCTTTGCTGCTGCCGCGTGGAGCTCATCGAATATCAGCCGGTTGTAGATGCGGCGGATCGGGGTCTTTCTGCCTGTTGCCGGGTGAAGGTAGAACAGCTTTTTGTCTTCCTGTATGAGTTCGGTCAGGCATACGGGTTGGATACCGAGATAGTCGCGGGTGCAATAGAAGTCGATGCGGGTCTTTTGTTCATGAGGTCTTATCTCCAGCAGGATCACTTCTTCGGGGGGGCAGTCGCCGAGGATCGTCGCGCGGAGCAGGTCGAGATAGCTGTCCTTGTCCAGTCCGTTGAGGAACTGGCTGTAGTTGGTTGGGAGATCGAAATGGCGCCGGAGCACCTCGGGATAATACACCTGGAAGCCATAGAGGCTGGCGAAGCCTTGCATCTCGATCAGTTGAGGCCGCAAGCCGCCTTCGCCGTCCTCGCAGACGCCGAAGTCGAAGACGAGGAAATGCGGGTGGTCGTTCTCCCGGGCGACGCGGTCCTGTGGGGGTATGGCGCGTTCGGTCCATTCCTTGAATCTGGGTTCCAGGATGAGGTCGATGATGTGTTCACAGGCGTCGGTGAGCAGGGCAGCGAAGCTGGCCGGGACGAAGACAGGGGTCTCGGCGACGCGAAATTCGATGGCGCCGGGGTAGCGGTTATTTAGATCGGTAAGGAACTGGTCATAGCGTTGCCGGGTGAAGGCTTTGTTGAAGGCTTTCCGCAGTGCAGGTACCATGGGGCGGCTTTTGCCGGAAGTTACGCCGTTTTGCGGAGATGACCACCGTGGTTTGCCAGACGGGGCCCATGCTGTCGGTTGGGGTCCAACGCATAGTCGAGGAAGTTCGGGATGATATGCGAGTAGGTGTACCGGATCTTATCGGGGTCGTCGAGCTGTGCGACCATGTTCTTCCATTTTTCTTCGCCATGTTCGGCGATGACGGTGGCCTTGCGGTCTTCGCGCCGGAGATACATGCTCATGCCGGTGGCGTCGGCCTCGGGATGGAACTGGGTGCCGATCATATTTTCGTTGAAGCGGACGGCCATGATGGCCCGTTCGAGCGGAACGTGGGGCCGTTCTTTTTCGATGGCGAGCACCTGGCCGCCCATGGAGGCGAGCCGTTGGTAATCGGGCTCGATCACCTGGTAGCTCCGGCTATCGACCGCATAAAAGGGATCGCGGAGGCCCCGGAAAACGGGTTCTTCGGCGGCGCCTTCGAGCATATGGACGGGGAAGACGCCAAAGGCTGTGGATTTGCGGTTGGTGACGCGGGCGATGGAGTAATGGCGGCAGGCGAGCTGGAAGGAGTGACAGATGAAGAGCACCTGTTTGGCTTGTATGCCGGGCGTTGCGTTGAATTCTTCGATCTTGTGCAGCCAGCTCCAATAGGCTTGTTCCCATTCGCTGCCTTCGCTGTCGAGGGGGCTGCCGGGGCCGCCGCTGGAGATATAGATATCGTAGGAGAGATCGGGTGTTTGTTTTTGGAGACGTACTTCGAATTCGTCGAATTGGAGATCGAGGGAGTGGGTGCGGCCGTATTCTGTGAGGATCTCGCGGATGCAGCGCATGCCCTGATTGGCCTGGCCCTCGTAGAGGTCGAGGATGGCTATCTTAACCATTTTGCGGTTTTCCATCCGGCAAAGGTACGATTTTTGGGGAAAAGCCACGTCCCGTGGCCGCTGTGGCCAATGATTGGCCTTCGGCCGGCCGGCTAAGAATTCCAGTCGATGATCTGGTAGAAATCATCCTTGAAGCTATCCCCGATGGGGATGATCTTCTTGCCGATATAGATCTCGTTGCGGGCGATGGAATCGATATGGGTGAGCGAGACGATAAAGCTGCGGTGCACGCGGATAAATTCGTCGGGGGGCAGCTTGTAGGAGAAGGATTTGAGATTGCTTAGGGTGAGGATGGGTTCCGCCCTGCCGCGGACATAGATCTGGGTATAGTCCTTCATCCCTTCACAGAACAGGATATCCTCGAACTTCACCTTGAGGATCTTGTATTCCGACTTGACAAAGACGAACCGGTTGTTGCGGTGATGGATATAAATGGTGGTGGAGAGGTAGTCCCTGATCTTGTTGATCGTGGAGAGGAACCTTTCATAGGAAAGCGGGCGGACGAGGTAGCTGAATACGTCCATGTCCGTTTCCTTTTCCTCCTGTTCCTGTTTGTCGGCGATGCAGATGACGATGGGATAGTAGCCCGATTCCCTGAGGCGGAGCATGACCCGGTTGTCGAGCAGCCGGATGTCCCAGAAGATGATCTCGGCGCGGTGCTGGGTGACGAGGGGATAGAGGTCTGCGGCCGATCCGCATTTGCCGGAGAAGGAGAGCTTTGGCGTTTTGGCGATGTACTCCTTCAGGAGGGCGCTTTGCTTGTTGTTATCTTCCACTACGACGCAGTTGAGCACTCCCATGAGGGGGAAGCCTTTCATCTGCTGGTGGAGATCAACCATATTAGTCAAATTTCTTTCCTTTCGTATACCAGATGGAGCCGTAGTTGATAACAAAGGTGACGTTGGCGTAGTTCTCGCGGATCAGGTTGTTCTGGGTCGTTCCCTTGACCCCGTACTGGAAGACGACGGAGTAGGCGAGGGGGGACTTGAGGGAGTTCATCCCGAAGCCCAGGGTGACGCCCATATCCCTGATCTGTTTCCCATTGATCTGCAGATAGGAATTTCCGTAGTACAGACCGGTTTGCAGATAATTGAGCTCTACCCGTTGATTGTAGAAGATGCGTTTCCTGGAGATCTCGAAGCCGACGGAGCCGCGTTCGCTGCTGGCGATGGAATAGCCCTGGCCGGGGTAGGAGTTCTTTTTCAGGCTGCCCCAGTCCTGGTAGCGGTAATCGGCGACCCAGGTGTACTTTTCGTTATGGGTTACGGAGATGCCGGCGCCATAGCTGTTTGGCAGGGTGAGGTAGGTTTCGGGCAGCTGCTCGTTCTGCAGGATCGAGGAGTCGCTGCCGAGCACGGTCTTGGTGGGTGAGGCCAGCAGGTCGGCCTTTTGGGAATAGACGCCACCGACGCTGAAGGACCAGTGTTTGCCGATGTTGCTATAGATCTGCATGCCATAGGTCATGTAGAGGTTCTGCAGGTTCACGTTGTTTTGCGTGGATGTTTCTGAGGCGCCGTTTGCGAAGTTCTGGATGATGTCCTTTTGGTTCAGCTGGCCGAAGATATAGCCGGCGTCCACGCCGATGGAAAGGTGGTGGAAGAACTCGTATGAGTTGGCCCAATAAGCTTTATTGACGCTGCCGTGGCCCTCATAATAATGGTTGGCGGACTCGTTGGCTGTACCCTGGATGAAGTACGGGACGTTAAACTCATAGTTTTGTGTGCTGAAGGGTACCAGGCCGATGCTGGAACCCCAGTTCTTCGAGACCTTGATCCCCATGGCGAGGCGGCGGAAGGTGATATCGCCGGACTGGGTGCTGGCCGGGGTGACGGGGCTGCCGGTGTACTGGATGAAGGAGCCGCGGATGCCCATTTCCATCGAGAAATACTGGTTGGCCAGACCGGAGAACGAAGCGGGGTTGTTATTGATGAGGTAGCGGTTGCTCCGGTAGGCGATACCGGTGTTGGCGAGACCGCTGGTACGATTGTAAAATCCGTCTTCGATGTCACCGATACCCATCTGGGAATATGGCGAGAAGTTATTCTGGGCCATCACTCCGATGGAGGTTACCGTTAGCAGCGACAGCAGGAGCGATATTTTTATCCGGGTAGGTACCATTTATTTATTGATGGGGATATAACGAAATATAGTATACGTTAAGGGTGATGCGCTGATCGATGGGATAGGTCTGGTCGGGGATGATCAGGCGGTTGAAAGTTGTAGCGCCCGTCGGGATGCTGAGAATTACTCCCGTCTGCTGAGCGGTAGGGGTCGAATTCAGGAGCGCTGTCTTGATGAAATTGGTGACGTCATAGGTGTACACCGTATTCAGGGGATGGAAGTAGTCCAGTTGGAGCGCCCCGGTCTGGCTGCCCGCGACACCGAGGGCGGGGATCGGGATCTGCGCGACGTTGCTCTGGTCCGAGGAGTAGATGCCCACGGCGGGTGGTAGCCGCCAGGTGGTGGAGAAGCTACCCGGTACCGGCCTGACGGTCAGGGTAGCCCGCAACAGACCGATAAAGTCGGACCTTAGGGCGATGGACGTGATGTTGGGGAATTTCAGCTTGACGCTGAGCCCGCCGATGGTTTGAACAAAGGAGACGTGGTTGGTGCGGGTCGATGCGGTAAGCGGCGGGACCTGCGGATGCTGGGTTGGCCGTACCAGGCTGTCGACGGGCTTGTTCTGATAGCCGCCGTTGCCGCCATAATGAGTTATGACATTATTGAACTGGAAGGCCTTGGAGCCGATCGGAAAGTCGATGAAGGCCCCGGTGCTGATGACGCCGTTCTGGCGGTAGTAAATGCGCATGATGGCGCTGTCCTTGAAGCCATAGATCAGGTTGGCCACGTTGGAGCCGCCGGGGGAGAGACAGAGTCCGTGGAACCACCGTTGCCATTTCGTCCCATTGGTAATGGTGTCGGACTTGTTGTAGATCATGTCATACAACTGCTGGCCTAATGCCTTGTCCATGGGAATGCGGACGGTATCGCCGGTACCCTGGCTTGTATTGGAAAGAGCGAGAGCGGTATTGAGGTTTGGGAAGATGCGGACGGACGTAGAGCCCAGATCCGGTCCCAGGGGAAGAGAGTCTTTGCTATACCAACCAATTTGTCCATTGGCCTCCTGGTAGAGGGTATCGATCTGGTTGACGACGTAGGTTTGGTAAACGGTGGTATCCCCGTAGTAGGGATTGCCGGTCTTTGCGAACAGAACGAGCCCGATGGAATCGTAGGTGGTTGATCTCGGGTCGAGGGTGGGCAGGGTGGTTGGGGGGATGACCTGCCAGTAGGCCCGGCTGGTGATATTGCCCAAATAATCGTCATTATAGGAGCCGACCTGCAGGTAGCCTGTGCCGGAAGTGGAGGTGGAGTCCACCAGCGCCGTAGACATTATAATGGTGGAGGTGTCGACCAGGACAATATTCGCTCCTGTACCCTGGTCGGTATAGGAGCTGCCGAACAGCAGGGAGGGCTGTTTTTGACAGCCGGCGAGGAAAAACAAGGCCAGGAGAGAAGAAAATATGGGAAAAAGCAGTTCCTTTCGCAGATATTTATTTATAGTCATGCTGGTTTCTTAAAGCTGGCCGGCAAAGATGCGAATTTTGGCCGGATTCCGTCCGGTTAAGGTGCAATATTAGGGGCGTGAGTTGTTACTATTTTGTTAGTATGTATCAAAGTTATTAAAAAAACGACCAATCGCTCTTTTTTATCGACCAATCGAATTGATCCCAAGGGGTCCGGGAATGCCAAAAAGGGCCTGCCGACACGTTGTTAATTGCAGATTTTCAAAACGATAGAACAAAAGGAGAACCGGTAAAAACAAAGAAGGGAAAAAGGCGCGCGAATACTTTCTTGGTATATGAAAAACGGCATTTCGTCTATTAAATCTTTGTGAAAATACATTTTAACGAAATTGCTATGTGTATTCCGAATACTTTAGCGCAAAATATCAAAAAAATTATGAAGCGGATCAACATTACTCTGTTCGCGTTAATGTTACTAGGTATCCTGTTCTCCTGCACCAAAGCTAGCATCAACTATACACAAAACGGCAACTGGGTCGGTCGTGCCACCTTCCCGGGACAAACCTCCGGCTTCGGGGTTGCGTTCACCATCAATAACGTCGCATATGTCGGCACAGGGATCAATCCGCAATTTCCCAACCAACGGTTAAAAGCCTTCTTCAAATATACTCCGACTCCCATTCCCCAACCGATGACCTCCCCAACCTATTATGACAGTACGTTGGGAACCTGGTCGAAGTCGGCGGATATGCCCCAGGCTGCACCTGCCCGCAGCAATGCCGTTGCGTTTACCATCGGCAACACGGGTTATGTCGGTACGGGTGTCGGCAACGACGGTTTCACTCCGCTGGCGGATTTCTGGGCCTACAATTCTGACCAGAACACCTGGTACCCCATCGATTCCCTCGAACAGGGGGGTGTCGCCCAGCCTCGCCTGGATGCTGCTGCCTGGGGTTTTGATTCGGTAGGCTATGTCCTGACCGGTACGGACAACTATACTTATTTTGTCGACGTCTGGAAATACAGCCCTGCTACGAACAGCTGGACTCCGAAAACGTATTTGCCGGGCAACCCGCGCAGTGGGGCCACGACCTGGGTATACAAGGGTAAAGGCTATGTCCTGGGCGGCTATACCGCGAGCGGTCAGCACGAGGTGAACAATATGGCCTACGACTTCTGGTCCTTCGATCCGGGCCATGCGGAAAACGATACCACGCACGTATGGAGCCAGCTCCGGGACATCTCCAACACCAACAGTGGTACCTATGATGATGGTTATACCAATATCGTCCGGAAATATGGTGTTGGTTTTATTATCCCCGCTGGCCCCTGGAATCCTGCCGACAAGGGGTATATCACCCTCGGACAGAACGGTACGTCGGTGAACTACACCTGGGAGTATGATTTTGCTTCGGATCTCTGGACTGAGAAGACACCTTATGAGGGAGCACCGCGTAGCGGGGCAGTCGGGTTCACGCTTCTGGGCCGCGGCTTTGTCGGAACCGGCGTTAGCCAGGGTAATACAGGCGCTTTCCAGGACTTGAGAGAGTTCTTCCCGCAACAGATCTATAACCAGTTTGACTAATAATGACTGTGTCGTCGCCTAAAACTTTTTTGCGTAAATGGGGTCTTTCGATCCTGATGCTGCTGGTGATCATCGGGACCTTTTCCTTCGGCTTCTACAAGCGGATGAGCCGGCGTCACGACCATGCGCAGCTGGAGCTGAAGGCCATCCCGGTAAAGAACGGCTGGGGCTATGATATCCTGCAGGACGGACGCCCGTGGTGCCACCAGGACTATATCCCGGCGGTGACAGGATTGCGGGTCTTCCGGACGAAGGAAGATGCGCTGGCGGCGGGCAAGATCGTCTATGACAAGGCCGTGGCCGGGCAGCTGCCGGATATAACGGAGGCGGAGATGCGGAATAAGGGCATTTATATTCCCCCGCTGGATTCCGCAGCCCAGGCGGCTCAGGCTGCTGCGGCCCCCCCTGCGCCACATACAGCGAAGTAGTTTTTTTTGATATCATTTGAAAAAGAACCGGCCGCCAGCAACGCAAAATGGGCGGCCGGTTCTTTTTATCAGATGTCCGGCAAAAAAATATTTTTTGCCGGGGGACGAACCCCGCGCACCTGCGCGGGGTTCGTTATCTTTAGGATATGAGAATCCTTCTTTGCACCCTTCTGCTTGCCTTCTGCGGCGGCCTGATGGCCCAGGCGCCCTCCACTTCGAAGTTTGATCCGCATAAGGCTTTTGATCCGCTGTTCTATCCTTCGGGGAGCACGGTTTACCGCAGCGCCGGCGGAGCGCCGGGAGAAAGATACTGGACTAACCGGGCCGACTATTCGATCCATACCGTGCTGGACAC
>Ga0310811_10006574_pt1 | contig 14861 bp, 11 predicted proteins | sample YCmetagenome_FD_207642 | JGI IMG/M metagenome (GOLD analysis project Ga0310811, IMG submission 207642) | Soil microbial communities from experimental microcosm in Duke University, North Carolina, United States - YC | ecosystem: Engineered > Artificial ecosystem > Soil microcosm > Unclassified ...
GCCTTGGCTTCGTTGCTCACCCCGAACGAGCTCGCGATATTGGCGAACAGCATCGACGGGGATTGGGTGCTTGCCCCGGTGACGAACTCGTTGACCCAGAAGTCGAAGCCGTCGGCATCGGCCGCCCGCCCGAAGAAGGAGAGGTACGTGGCTGCGATCTGCTGCTCGACGTCCAGGCCCGTGAGGTTGAGCGTCGTGGTCGCGCCGACGTTGACCGGCACCACGTAGATCAGCGCCTGATCGCCGCCCGCGCTGCCGTCGGTTGCCGCCGCGTGATAGCTGAAGACGTCGATGCCCGTGAAGCCCGGCGAAGGGGTGTAGCCGAAGCTGCCGTCGGCGGCGAGCTCGAGAACCCCATGGGTCGGCCCCGACGACACGGTCACGGTCGCCGGCGACGTGGTCATGTCGTTGGCCAACACGCCATTGGCGAGGGACACGGACAGCGATTGCCCGGGCAGGACGACATAGGCGTCGCCATGGGTGGTCAAATGCGTGTCGAGCGTGAATGTGAGCGAAGCGCTGCTGAGCCCAATCACGCTGGCATGCAGCCCGGTCATGTAACCATGGGCTACGACAGTATGGGTGCCCTCCGACAGTCCGACCGGAGTATACGACCACACGCCGTTGGCGCCGGCTTTCAAGTAATTGGTTCCGTCTGGGGCCGTGACCAGCGACCCGTCGATCTCGAGCTGGACGTACGGACCAAGCGTCCCGGTGAGAGTCGGGTTGCTGGTAACGTTGTCGGTCGGCGATGCGCCCGTGTCGCTCAGCAGCTTGACGATGCCGCCGACGGCAACGTTCAGGCTGGGTAGCGCGGATGGAGCCTGTGGACCCGCGGAGAACGTGAAGCTTCCCGCATTGAAGTCGCCGACGATATCGAGAGAAGTCGTGCCGGAAGAATCGTGCAGGACGAGCACGCCGCCCGTCGAATCGCCGGTGTATGAGTAGCTTTGCAAATCGCTGAAGGAGTGGCCGTACAAGGTGATGACATTCCGGCCTGCCAAGACCGGGGCAATGCTTCCCGTGAAGCTGGCAGGATCGTCGATGAACAGTGTTCCGATCTCGTTGGAGAACACCACCGCCTGGGAGAAGGGGCCACTCACCTCCAGGGACGCTGACGATCCAATGATACCCGGAGCCACATACTGACCGGGCGCGATGACGACCTTGCCCGATCCAGTGACCGGCCCTGCGATGACGAGGCGATCGCCAATCGAGGCTTCGATGACGCCGGAATTCTCGATGGGTGCCTGGATGACGCCAGTGGCCGTAATTCGGCCGCCAGTGCCGACGGTCAGATGGTCGGCGAGGAGCGTTGCGTGATTAGACAACGTCAGCACGCCATCGACCGACAGGGACCCCCATTCAAAAGCGTGGTGGGCCAGCGAAAGCGTTCCCGATGCGGCGATCGAATGCAGGGATGACTCGATCGAGACGTAAAGTCCGCTGGCCGAATCGTACGAGAAGATGTCCGCGGCGCCGCTGAGGGTGATCGTGGTCGCGTTGGTCTCGATCAGGCTGCCGACGTTGAATTTCAGAATGCCATCAGAGGCAAAATAGGTACCGCTTGTCAGTGTCGAGCCTGTCAGGTTCGCGAAGCCGCCGGCGGCGACGGTCACGCTCAAATTCCCGCTCGACGCCGAAAGCGTCCCGTTGTTGACAAGGCTCGAAGCCGTGACCGTGAGGTTGGCCCCGTTGAGGTTACGCCCGCCAATAAAGGATTCGTTTGTGAGCAATCCGGATACGGAAATTGTCCCGCTCGCCTGGATGCCAGCGCCTTCATTCAACAGCGAGCCGACATTCAAGGTGCCGTTTGCCAGCAAGATCGCCCCTTCATTCACCAGGGAGCCGGCGTTCAAGGTGCCTGTTGCCCAACCGAACTGGCCACTTCCCGCGATCGTGGCAGCCTCGCGCAGCCTTGCCGTTCCGTCGACCGTCAGCTGGCCATCGAGCATCAGGCGTTCCTGGAACATGTCCAGCGAGGCGATGGTGAAGGCTTCACCCGTGGAGATGGCGATATCCGACGGCGCGCCGCCGGTAGGCAGCGGAATTCCCGTCGGGATCACGACATCGGCGTTCGCGCTGTTGGGGACCACGCCGCCAATCCATATGAGCGGATCGTGCCAAAAGACGGACTGGGTCGTGAGCTTCGGCTTGAAGATGTACGTAGCGTTTGTCATGTCGGGAGGCAGCATTGGGGACTTGTTGGTGATCGAGGGGGGCAAGGGTGAGGGGCAGCCGTCGGTGGATTGGCCCGAGGCGGGGCCTGCTAACCACTGTCATCGGGTGTCACGTCTCGCTGGCTTGGGTGCTCTCACCACGCCCTGTCCTTCCCTCGTTGGACCGGGCGGCCCCTGTCCAGAATCGCCCTATAGGCGTGTACAGTAACTCACTGTACACTTCGTTGCACTGCTTCCACAATGGGATTGAAGTCCAGCGGCAGGCGAAAAATTTGTTCCTGTCCTGGATGCGGATCAATGTCTTGGATGGAGGAACATCTCGAGCCGCGCGAGCGGCGACCGCAACCGGGGCGAGAAGCGGCGATGGTCTTGTCCGAGCGGCTGCCGCTGCCGCTATTTCGCGCCCAGCCAGGTCGGCCACAGGCCGCGCTTGTTCTTGCGGGCCTCGAACTCGGCGGTGCTGTAGCGCTGGCTGGCTTTCGGCTCCCACGGCAGCGTCTCGTCGAGGTGGGCGCCGTAGGCCATGCCGCCGGCGATCATGGCGCCGCCGATGTCGATCGGGTTGACACCGTCATGCAGGGTGCAGTGCGCCACGACATGGCAGTCGCGGTCGAACCGCGCGATCCGGCAAATGATCTTGTGATCCGACGCCGACAGCAGATCCTCGAGCGCGGCGCGAGCCCGCATGCCGGCCACGCTCTCGGCCCTGGAGGGATCGAGCAGGGCCGGGGCCTGGATGCCCCAGAGGCGGATGTGCGGCTTGAGACCGACCCCGGCCAGCGTGTCGCCGTCGATCGCATACGCCACGCCCGACCATTCCTTCGGCAACGCGCCCTGCGCGGCGCAATCGGGCGACGTTTGATCGGTTGGCACGCGGCGCTGGGCATCGGCGACCGGCGCGGCGAGAAGGAGCGAGGCAGCTACCGCCGGGGCGAGCAGCAGTTTCATGGTTGCAACCGTGCGCCACGATTGCGGCTGCTGCAGGGCGGCTGAAGGGAATGCGGTCGCGTGGCCGCATCGGCGCCAATTACAAAGGAACCTCATCCTGTGGAGCGGCGCGAGGGCCGCTGCGCGGCGTCCTCAGAGCCTGTGACTTTTTTCGATTGTCGTTCTTTGACAGTCGATCAGTTCGCAACTGCGCACTTTTCTGTCGTCCTGAGCGCGGCGAAGGACCTCATCGCCGCTGGTACGAGTGTCCGTCGGAATTTCTGGCGACGCGAGATCCCTCGCTTACGGCGCTTGAGGGCGTGGCCGCCTTTCTCGGCCTCGCGCCAGGGTGTCTGGCGGTCGCTGTGCGGATCGCAAGCCTGTACCGGCGCAAAGGGGGCGATATGCTCGCAACCTGACAGGGAGGCTCAACTGGCGGAGGATCGAATGCTGGCCAACACTTCCAGGGTTCTGACCGAGGCGCAGCGCGAGCAGTGGGCCGTCGACGGCTACCTGCAGATCGAAGGCGCGCTCAGCCCGGCGGAAGTCGACTTCTTCTCCGGGCAGATCGATCGCGTGCGGACGCTGCCGGGCTACGAGCCCGCGCCAGGCAAGCTGCCGCGCGGCCACTATGCCTGGGTCGACCATGCCGACCCGAACCCGGCCGCCTTCATGGACCGTCGCGATCTTCTGACCTATCACCAGGCGTTCATCGATCTGATCGACCGGCCGCGCGTCTTCGACCTGATCCTCGACCTGATGGGCCCCTACATCCAGTTCTCGATGAGCCAGGCGATCGTGCGCGCCTCGACCGAGACATTTCCCGGCTACACCCACACCGACGGCGGCGAGGGCCAGCGCGGCATCCGGGTCAGCGAGACCAGCCGGCCACTGGCCGTGAAGGTGATGTACCTGCTGACCGACGTCACCGAGCCCGACAGCGGCAACTTCACGGTCTTTCCCGGCAGCCACCTCCGGCCGTTTCCCGAGCGGGTCGAGCGCATCCCGAGCCCGCAAACGCCCGGCGCCGTGCCGCTGCTCGGCAAGGCCGGCGACGCCTATGTCTTCCCGCACGCGATCTGGCACGGCCCGTCGCCCAACCGCTCCGGCAAGGCGCGCAAGACCATCCTCTACAATTACTGCCAGATGTTCATGCGGCCGTACGATTTCGGGACGCCGTACGCGTCGCTGTTCGAGCGCTGCACGCCACGCCAGCGCCGCCTGCTCGGCGATCTCGGTCACGACTTCCGGCCGGGCGACTTCTTCTATGCACCGGAGGATCAGGCGGCGTTGATGGCCGGCAGCGCCTGAAGGCCCGCTGAAGCGGCAGAGTCTCGCAGCCCGGCGGCTTGCGCGACCCGAGGGGCGTCGCCGGGAGCACGCCCGGCCGCCATCAGCCTGCCAGCCACACGAATATCACAGCGGCCGCCGCCGACGGCGGCAGATCAAGAGAGAGCTACCCACAGCGTGGAGGCGGTACACTGGCCTCTCGATGGATCTGGCAACGCGCGCATAGGCCGAGCACAATGACGATCACCGTCACTCAGATGCGCTCCAACAAGCTGGTGAACATGGATATCGAGCAGCTTCGGTGGTGGGCGACGTTCATGGACCGCGCCATGGTCGTCAGCCTCGTTGTCACCGGGATCGCCGTCGCGGCGCTCGGCATCTCGACTTGGCTGTCGTTCAGGTTCAGTGGTGCCGTGCGCGCGCACGAGTATGTCGCCTTCCACCGCTACAAGGTCGAGACCGACCGCCACGTCTCCGAGCTTCAGCAGGACGTCGCAGCGGCGCGCGAGCGGACGCGAGAGCTCGATCAGGCCCTGACTGCCGCCGACCAACGGGCGGCGCAAGCGGCGCGTGACAGCGCAAACGCCAACGAGAAGGCGCGAACTGCCAGCGAGAACGCGCGGACCGCCAACGAGAAGGCGCGGTCGGCGGAGATCGATGCGGAGGAAGTCCGCAAGCGGGTGGCCGAGCTCGGAAAGGCGGTCAGGGAGGCGACGGCGCGCCCACCGGATCCGGCCCCTGCTCCGGGACCGGCCCCGGCTCCAGTTCCGGTTCCCGGCCCGGTTCCGGCGCCGCCTCCGGCTGTCGCGGCGGAGACGCCCAGCGCTGTCCAGGAGGCCAGCCCCGCCAAGGAAGCTGCTCCCGCCAGGGAGACGAATCCTTCCTCGGAGGCCGGCCCTGCGAAGGAGGCCAGCCCTGTCAAGGAGGCGAGCCCGCCGCCAACTTCGACGGCGACTCGCGAGGAGCCGCCGTCGCCGATCGTCGCGGCCCTGCGGAAATACGCCGGCACCAAGGCCGCGGTGTACGTGCTCGACGAGGCGCCCGACGCCCCGGCCCAGGGCGCCATGATCTCCGGCTATCTCAACGAGGCCGGCTGGGCGCCGCTGACCTGGACCTGGACCGGCGTGGGCGGCATCGTCGGCGTGGTCGTGCTGATCAAGGACGGCAGCGACCAGCCAACCGACGCCGCCGCGTCCGCCGTCATGGACGCCCTGCGCTCGGCCGGGTTCAACGTCGCCAAGGGAAACTGGCCAGCCGACTGGCGTCGCTTTCGCGGCACGCTCAACGGCCCGCAAACACCCGCCCCGACCGATGCGCCCATCCGCATCGTCATCGGGTCAAAGGCGCGCTGACCGGCCGGCGGATTGGCATCATCGCTCAGGCCGACGTCGTCCTGAGAGCGTGTGACTTCATTGAATGAAGGCGTACTTCTTCTTGTCATCCTGAGTACGGCGCTTGCGAAGCAAGCGCCGTAAGCGAAGGATCTCATCGCCAGAAGCTAGACGGGGTGCACCGTCAAGCCGCCGAGCAGCCAGATCGCCACGAGGACGATGAGGACGATGCCGAGCACGCCGCCCAGGCCCGGTCCGCCCCACCGCGAGTAGCCGTAGTATCCGCCGCCGCCGCCGAGCAGCAGGATGAGCAGGACGATGATCAGAATAGTTGCCACGGATCCTCCTTCCGGCTTCGGCCCGATTGTGGCCAAAACCATCCTTCGGGAGGCGGAACGGCACCGGCCTGCAATCGTTCCGCGAAGCCCCCGGCCGACGATGCCTTGACCGGAGCGCCGCCGGGCCAGCAGTCTGCCGACCATTGTCTGATCGCATCTGAGGAAGGATCACCGTGACCCTGCCGCTCGAAGGAGTTCGCGTCATCGAAGTGGGGCAGGCGCTGGCCGGCCCGTTGGCCGGCGTGCTGCTGGCCGACATGGGCGCCGACGTCATCAAGATCGAGAAGCCCGAGGGCGGCGACGATGCCCGCATCTGGGGCCCTCCGTTCGGCCCCGACGGCGTCACGTCGCTCTACTTCGAGAGCCAGAATCGCAACAAGCGCTCGGTCGTGCTCGACCTCAAGTCGCCGGCCGACCTCTCAAAGCTGAATCGCCTCTGCGAGACCGCCGACATCCTGATCCAGAACCTGCGCCCCGGCGTGGTCGACGAGATCGGCATCGGCCCCGAGGCGATGCTGAAGCGCCATCCGCGGCTGATCTACTGCTCGATCTGGGCGTTCGGCTACCAGGGTCCGATGCGCCTGAAGCCGGGCTTCGATCCGCTGCTGCAGGCCTATGGCGGCATGATGAGCGTGACCGGCCGGCCCGAGGACCCGCCGACCTTCTGCGGCGCCTCGATCAACGACAAGGCGACCGGCATGTTCTGCACGATCGGCGCGCTCGCCGCCCTTCGCCAGCGCGATCGCACCGGCAAGGGCTGCCTGGTCGATACCTCGCTGTTCGATTCGGCGGTGCACTGGGTCGAGGGCCAAGTCAACGCCTACCTGGTCGACGGCGTGACGCCCAAGCGCCACGGCACCGGCGGTGCGGCGATCGTGCCCTACCAGGTGTTCGACACCGCCGACCATCCGCTCTGCCTGGCGCCCGGCAACGACCGTCTGTGGGCGCGCTGCGCGCGGGCGCTCGGCCACCCCGAATGGGCGACCGACGAGAAGTTCGCGACCAGTGCGCAGCGTGTGCGCAACCGCACCGAGCTGTTGCCGCAGATCGCCGCGGCGATGCGTACGCGGCGGCGGGCGGAGTGGCTGACGATCCTGGAAGAGGCGGGCGTGCCGTGCAGCCCGGTGAACGATATCAGCGAACTGGTGGCGACGGAGCAGTTTGCGGCGTCGGAACTGGTGCACCAGTTGCCGGAGGGTGGGCCGCGCGTCGTGGGAATTCCAATCACGTTCGATCGCACGCGGCCGCGGTCGGCGAAGCCGGCCCCCAGGCTCGGCGAGCACACGGCAGAAGTGCTGGAAAACGCGCGATCGAGCGTCGACCTGGACGGGGATGTCAGGAACCGGCGCGGACGCGCTGGCCGCTAGAGCGTGGGCATTGCACTGGCGCCGCCACTGTGGCGGTGATCGCGCTGCGCGGTGTGCAGGGCGTATTCGTCGCCTGCTCCGCGGCCGGAGCGCGCGCCATCGTCGCCGACTGTTACGATGGGCCGGAGCGGGCGAGAGTGCGAGATGAGGTCGACTACAAGGTGCGCTGATGACCGCGACCGCAGGCGCCACGACGTGCGATCGCCTGCGTCCCCGGCCGGCGTGGCTCTTGGAGAGCAATCACGTTCTAGCGTCCGATGAATTTCGGCGGCCGCTTCTCGGCGAAGGCGCGAGCGGCTTCCTTGTGATCCTCAGTCTCGCGGAGCTGCATCAGGTTGGCGCTCTCGTTGTCGAGGCATTCGGCGAAGCTGGCGTTCATCGCGCGATTGAGATTGTCCTTGATGTGGCGGTGGGCGAGGCGCGGGCCTGTCGCCAGGCGGCGGGCGATCTCCATCGCCCTGGCGTCGAGCTCGGCGGCCGGCACGACCCAATTCACCAGCCCCAGCCGGAAGGCCTCCTTCATGTCGATGCGGTCGCCCAGCAGGTAGAGCTCGCGTGCCTTGGCCGGACCGACCAGCTGGGTCAGCAGATACGTGCCGCCATAGTCGCCCGACAGGCCGATCTTCACGAAGGCCGTGCTCATGATGGCGGTCTCCGCGGCGATGCGCATGTCGCAGGCGAGCGCGATCGACAGACCGGCGCCGGCGGCGGCGCCGGGCAGGGCGGCAATCGTCGGCTTGCCCATCTCGAACAGCCGGAGCGATGTCCGGCGCTGCGACTGGCGCTGCGTTTCCATGCGCCGGAGCTGATCGATCGGCTGGCCGGCCGCATGGCCGCGCGCCATGTTCTTGACGTCGCCGCCGGCACAGAACGCCCCGCCGGCGCCGGTCAGCAGGACGCAGCCGACCTCGCGGTCGAGCTCGGCGGCCGCAAGCTCCTCGCCGAGCCGCACCTGCATCTCCTGGGTCAGGGCATTGCGATGGGTCGGTCGATTGAAGGTCAGCACCAGGACACCGTCCTCGCGCCGTACCAGAAGATCGCTATTGTCCGTCATCGTTTCCCCTCGCTCATGTTCGTTCTCGATCACCCGCGGCACGCGGGCAACGCGGCACCTCTCTCGATACCTTGTGAGCCTTGCGAGCGCCAAGCCTCTTCGCTCGAAGGCGAGGGTCACGCGCGATCGGCGGCGCCCCTAGCGGACCTCGACCGGCTCGAGGACTTTGCGCAGCTCCGCTTCCTCGGTCGCGCCGGCGCGCACCATGATGAAGCGGCCCCTTGCCCCATCGACGTACCACTGCCCCTCGATCTCCGTCGCGTCGGCGTTCAGTGTGCCGTCATAGCCGACGGAGTGCTTCCAGCCGCCGGTGCCATCGTAGGTCTTGAGAAAGGACACGCTGGTTGCGTTGCGCCGACCGTCGACGGTCGCATGCAGAAGAATACGCTTCTGGCTGACGATGCCCTCGTATTCGTGGATGCTGCCGCTGAATCGCGATCCGACATCGATGAGCAGGGCGACGAAGCGCACCGGCTCGGGGTAGCCTGGATAGAAGTACAGGCCGTTCCACGCCCCGTCGATGCTGGCGCCTGTGTCCTGCCCGGAGTTGGCCATTTCTGCCCTGGGAGCACTGCTCTTCGGGCAAGAGTATAGCGGAGCAGTGTTTGCGCATCGACGGATCGCCGTGCGAAGCCCAGACCAAGTCAGAGCTTTCGGCTCAAGGCTGACCAAGGGCCGATGAGCCGCGGGCGCGCCGGCGGAACTTGGTCTTTTGGCGGGCACCAGGTGCAAGGCGACACGAACAACGACCCACCCCGCTGCTAGACGGGCCGCTTCGCGACGGCAAGACCGACACCGAGCGCGACCATCGCCGCACCCGACGCCTGGCGCAGGCGGCGGATCAAGTTGGGGCGCGCCGCAGCGCCATCGCGAATACCGCTTGCCGCAAAGGCGACCACGACGTCGGCCAGCGTATTGAGCGCGACCGACACGAATCCGAGCACCATGAATTGCCCGGCGACGCTGCCGCTCGGGTCCACGAACTGCGGGATGAAGGCCAGGAAGAAGGCGGCTGTCTTGGGATTCAGCGCCTCTACCAGCACGCCCTCGCGGAATGCGCGCGGCGCGCCCACCGGCGGAGAGGCGGCGCCGGAGCCCGTCGAAGCGTCGCGACGTGCCGCGCAAATCGTGCGGATGCCGAGCCAGACGAGATAGACGGCACCCGCGAGCTTCAGCACGGTGAACAGATCGGCGCTTGCCAGCACGATCGCGGAAACGCCGAGGCTGCCCGCCAGCACATGGACCATGCCGCCGAGCCCGGTGCCGAAGCTCGACGCCATGCCCTCGGCGCGACCGCCGGCCAGCGTGCGCGCCGCGACGTAGAAAATGCCCGGCCCGGGCGTGATGGCGAGCACGAAGGCCGCGGCAAAGAACAGGGTCAACTGGGTCAGGTCGGACATGGTTCAGATCCTATCGCGCCAGTTGGCCTTGGACATCGCCTGCGACGCTGACCCTCTTCGCTCGCGTTGAGCCCTACGTCCAAAGTATAAGTCGCGATCGACCGGCGATTGCGATATGGGGGTGCCCCGTTTGGCCGCAAGGGATGTCATGGCTGGGCCGCCTTTAGGCCCCATTTGCGGCGCAGTCATCGGTAGAGTTGCGTAGTGTTGCAGGGTGTGCACACCAGGGCGTGAAGAACGCCACGCCTACTTGTTCCGACGCGGCGGTGATCTACATATGCTCGCCAGGCCGCGGCCAGCAATTACTCGCAAGGAGAGATCCGTGTCGTTCCCCCACCGTCGAAGCGTGCTGCGTCTGGCAACCGGCGCCGCCGCCCTCGCCCTTACCGGCTCCGGATTTGCCGTTATGGCCCGGCAGGCGGTGGCCGAACAGGATCCTGCCGCCCAGCTCGTCCAGAGGGCCGCAGACCAGGTGATCGCGGCCGCCAGGACCAGCGCTGGTCCGGCGCGCGAGGCCGGCATCAGGCGGGTCCTCGAGACCTATTTCGATCTCGCCTACATGGGCCGCTCGACGCTCGGCAGTTACTGGAACCAGACCACGCCCGACCAACGGGAACGCTTCCTCAAGGCCAATACGAGCGCCGAGGCGCGCGCCTATGCCGAGCGGTTCGGTCAATACCGAGGTCAGACGGTGACGGTGGGCCGCGTCAATGCCCGGGGCAATGGCGTATCCATCGTTGAGAGCACGCTCAACCAGACCGACGGCGCTCCGGTCGCCCTCCTGTGGGAAGTGCGCAATGAGGGTCAAGGTCCGCGCATTGTCGACGTCAAGTCCGAGGGCGTCAGCATGACCATGACCAAGCGGGGCGATTTCGTTTCCTACATTCGCAATCACGGCGGCCAGGTCGAACCGCTGATCACCGAGCTGGAAGCCCGCGCCAGCCGGTGATCCGCCGGCCGGCCGCTCCTCAGAACTCACGACTTTTCGATTGTCGTTCCCTGACAGTCGATCGCTCGCAATCGCAAACTGTCGAGTCATCCTGAGCAAGGCGCTTGCTCCGCAAGTGCCTTGCTCAGGATGACAACAGAAGCGCGCCTCCTTTCAATGGGATCACGCCCTATGCCATTGCCGCGATCCTGCGGGCCGCTGGCTGCGCCAGCAGCGCCGGACGGAACAGCAGGGTGACCAGCAGCTCCCAGGCGAGCGAAATCATCAGCAGCCGGCCCATGCTGGCGGTCCCGGGATGGCTCGACAGCCAGAGCGCGCCGAAAGCCGTCGCCGTCGTCATGGCGCTGAACACCACGGCGCGCATCAGGCTCGACTGCAGCATGGCGGTCTCGCCGGCGCGCCAGGCGAGCACGAAGTAGATGTTGAACGCGACGCCGACGCCGAACAGCAGCGGCAAGGCGATGATGTTGGTGAAATTCAGCGGCAGGTCGAGGGCCGCGCACGTACCGAACGTCAGGAGGCCGCTCAACATGACGGGCAGCATGGTGAGCACGACGTCGCGCGCCCGCCGCAGCACGGTCGCCAGCAGCACCACGATCGCCAGGAAGGAGTAGGCGCCGGCCTGCAGGAACGCCGCGACGATGCTCTCGCCCGATGCGGCAGTGGAGATCGGCCAGCCGGTCGCATCCGGCGCAACCGATTGGACCGCCTGCGCGAACCGGCGGAGCGAAGTGTTGTCGTGATCATCCTTCGGCAGGACCAGTAGCCGGGCGCGCGCATCCAGAGCCGTCCAGTCGGCGATGAGCTCGCGCGGCAGATTCTCGAGGGAGATCGGGCGGGCCTTCAGCTGGTCGCGCACCTGGGTGAGCATGATCTTGAGCGGCGTCACCACGGCCGCTGCCGCGGCGGCGCGAACCTGCGGCGTCGCGGCCGCAAGGCGGTCGAGCATGTCGGCCAGGCGACGGGCCGAGGCGGCGGCGGCGGCATCGGGGCTGTGCGTCGCCGCCTGCCGCAACGCGGTTGCCGTCGCCCCAAGCCGCTGCTGCAGCTCGGCGTCGGTTGCCGGCTGGACGGGCTCGACGTCGATGACGGGCGTGACCACGTCGACGGCATCGCCGATCAGCACCAGCTTCTCCTTCTGATGCTCGGGCAGGAAGGTGTTGAGGCTGACGACGCCGGACACTTCCGGCAGATCGGCCAGCCGGCGCGCCAGCGGCACCGCGTCGGCAAGCGATGGCACGAGAACATTGATGGCGTCGAGGCTCCAATCGGGATCGTGCCGCAGGTCCTCGAGCGTGCTCATCGATTCGGTCCGCGGGCTCTTGAGGTTGAGCGGATTGAAGTCGAAGCGCAGCAGCGGCAGCAGGGCACAGGCCACGACCGCGGCAACCAGCGCGCCCCCGAGCACGCCACTGCGATGGTGCTGCACGAAATCATCGACCGGCGCCAGCATGGTGAATCCGACCTCCTTCATCCCGGCTTGCGGCGCGCGCAGCAGGACGAGGAAGGCCGGCAGCAGGACGATGGTCAGCGCGAAGGCGACGACCATGCCGAGGCCGGCGATGGTCCCCAGCTCTGCCACGCCGAGGTAGCTGGTCGGCAGGAAGGCGAAGAAGCCCACGCCGATGGCCGCGGCCGACAAGGCCAGCGCCTTGCCGATGGCCGTGCCGGTCATCACGAGCGCCGACTGGAGGCTCGGCCGGACCAGCCGCTCGGCGAGGCAGCGCACGCTGAACTGGATGCTGAAGTCGACACCGAGGCCGACGAACAGCGGGATGAAGGCGACGGAGATGAGGTTGAAGCGGCCGACCGCCAGCAGGCCGATGGCGGCCGTCATGACCAAGCCGATCAGCGTGGTGGCGAGGATCGCAATCGTGATGCGCGTCGACCGCACGGCCAGCCACAGGATGCCGAGAAGCGCCGCCGCCATGGCGGCCGTGATCAGGCCGGCATCGTCGGCGAGCGAGCCGAATTCCTCGTCGGCCAACGGCACCTGGCCGGTGAGGCGCACGGTCACGCCATGGGCGGGATCGAGGTCGAGCGACCGCGCGATCGCGCGAATGGTGTCGCTGGCGCGCTGGCCTGGCCGCAACTGGCTGTAATCCATCTCGGGCTGCACGAGGATGAGCCGTCGCTTGTCGCGCGAAGCGGTCGCCTTGTCGGTGACGAGCGTCCGCCAGGAAAAGAAGGCAGGCTCCCCCGCCAGCGCCTTCTCGAAGGTCGCTGCGAGCGGCGTGAGCTGGGGTTCGATGTCCCGCAGCTTCGTGTCGCCGTCGCGGATGCCCGTCAGGATGACGTTGAGCATCTTCATCACGCCGGCCAGGCTGGGATCGGCGGCCAGCGCCGACAGCAGCGGCTGCACCTTGATCAGGGCGTCGGTGGCCGATGTGACCTCGTCGGTGGGCAACAACAGCAGGCCGTTGCGCTCGAAGAAACGGCCGCCGTCCGGCTGGCGTACATTGTGGAAAAGGTCGGGTTGCTTGCGCAGCGCTGCAGCGAGCCGTCTGGCCCCGTCATCGGCCAGCTCCGGCGTCACGCCGTCGACCACGATCATGGTCAGGTTCTGCAGCTGCGGGAATGCCTTGTCGAACTCGATCCCGCGCTTGCGCCAATCGAGCTTGGGCGAGATCAGCTGGCTGGTCTCGGCCGTCATGGCGAAGTTGTTGGCCATGTAGACAAGCGCCGCCGCCGCGAGCGCGAGCGCGGCAAGCAGCACGATCAGCGAATGCCGGATGCTGACAGCGACGATACGACCGATCAGCGAAGGGCCAGTGGACAAGAAGCGCCTCGAGGGGTGATGGGCGGATTCCCGGGAACCAATAGGTGGGCTCGCCGATTTTGCAACCCTATGCTTTTGGCGGTGCCGCTGTGAATGGACAAAACGCGGTTCGTGACCTTGAATGGGCGAAAGGGGCTGCCTGTCATGAGAATCGGATCGCTGGAGCATCGCGATGCTTTCTGCGCGCATTTTGAGAAAACCTACATCGACTACGATCCGCAGGCGCTGCCCTGGCCGGTTCTCGACGATGTTGCCTTGCACCGCCTCCGGCAGGTGCCCTTCTGGGAGGAGGTCTTCTACTCCGAGCGCCGTGCCGGCGCGATCGTCGCGGCCTTCACCGAGACCGTCACCGATCCGGTTCTGAAGTCAGCACTGGCCATGCAAGGCGAGGAGGAGACGCGGCATGCCAACCTGATCCGCGTGATGGTCGACAGATACGGCCTCGATGCGCCGGAGCGGCCGATCGAGGATCTCGGCGCGAATATCGAGACCAGCTTCAAGGATTTCGGCTTCGGCGAATGTCTTGACTCCTTCGTGGGGTTCGGCCTGTTCAAGATCGCATGGCAGTCGGAGTTCCTGCCGCGGGAGATCATGCAGATCTTCTCGACCCTGATGTACGAGGAAACGCGCCACATCGTCTTCTTCATCAACTGGATGGCCTACACCGAGGCCCGCAAGGGCTGGCTTGCCCGGGCAATCTCGCCGCTGGTCAGCGGGCGCTACTACTTCCGGGCGGTGCGCCGCCTGGCCAGGATGGCGCGTCGCGGCCAGGAAGCGAACGACGGCAAGACCTTGTCCGCCATGCAGGTCAGCATGTTCCTCGACGACTTCAATTTCCGGCGCTTCCTCGAGGACTGCTACAGCGAGAACAGCCGGCGCATGAGTGTCTTCGACCCGGAATTGCTGCGCCCCAGCTTCCTGCCACAACTGACCGAGGTTGCCCTCAAGGCGTTGCGCCTGTGGGGCAGGCGAGCCACGCTGGAAGGCAGCCCGGGCGCTCTGCCGCCTTTGTATGGTGCGCAACCCGGCGCTGCCGCCACGCGGCAGCCGGAGCGCGTAGAGTCTTAGGGCAGGGGGTCCGTGAGACCCATCGCCGGTCCCGCGCCACTCTCGTGGCGCTCATGCTCTCCTGGGACCGCGGGCGGGACGCCCGCTCATGCTCAGGTCAGAGGACCGCGGGCGTCTCGCCCGCTCATAAGCCTTCCGGACCAACAGGCGTCTCGCTCGCTCAAGAGCCTCTGGATCG
>Ga0310811_10006575_pt1 | contig 14861 bp, 11 predicted proteins | sample YCmetagenome_FD_207642 | JGI IMG/M metagenome (GOLD analysis project Ga0310811, IMG submission 207642) | Soil microbial communities from experimental microcosm in Duke University, North Carolina, United States - YC | ecosystem: Engineered > Artificial ecosystem > Soil microcosm > Unclassified ...
CCCGATATCCTTGGCGATCTCATCGACGGCCTGCGACGTCAGGCGTCCGAGCGGCTCGCCGTCAAGCAGCGCCGACGGGCCGCAGGCACACAGGCCAAGGCAATAGACGCCTTCGACCGTCAGGCCGCCATCCGGCGTCGTGTCGCCCCAGCCGAGCCCGAAACGGTCGAGCGCGTGTCGGGCCAGCGCCTCGCCGCCCATCGCCTGGCAGGCTTCGGCCCGGCAGAGCTTCAGGACATGGCGGCCGGCCGGCTGTTGGCGGAAATCATGATAGAAGCTCACGACGCCGTGAACCTCGGCGCGACTGAGGTTGAGCGCGTCGGCCACCAGCCGGACCGCCGCCGGCGGGACGCACCCAAACGTCGCCTGCAGGTCGTGCAGGATGGGCAGCAACGCCCCTTCCCGCTCCCTGTGCAGGCCGATGATACTTGTCGCCTCGCGTTCATCCCACGCCGCGATTGCCGGCATCCGCGTTCTCCGCTTTGCGCGGAAAATCAGCTTCAAGCGGCAGTCATGCAATAAAGCCGTCGGGTGACGCGATAGAGATCGTCTATCGTCAATCGCGATATCGATCCGGTTTTGATGGTTAACGGAGCGTGGCCGCCAGAGTCTTGGCTTCGGCCACGAGAGCGGCAACCAGCGGTGGCAAGGGCTCGCGTTCGGCGACGACCAGGCCGATCCCGTGCACCGCTTCCGGCTCGACGATCGGGATCGAGCGCAAATGCTGGGTAAGGCCGAGCGTATCAGCGAGCTTTTCCGGCATGACGCTCGCCCACCGCCCGGTTCGCACGTGCGAGAACAGCACGATCATCGAGTTCGATTCGAGCGTCGGGTCAGGGACACCGCCGGCGGCGCGCAGATGCTGGTCGATGATGCGGCGATTCTGCATGTCAGGGGTGAGAAGGCAGAGAGGAATCCGCGCGACCTCGGCCCAGGTCACCTGGTCGCGGTTGCCGAGCGGGCTGGCCTCCGAGGTGAGCAGCCGATACTGCTCGAGATAAAGCGGCACCGCGCGGACCCGGCCCAATGGTTCGTTGTCGACGTAGGTCAGCCCGGCATCGATCTCGAGATTGTCGAGCATCGACAGGATCTCGATCGAGGTCCGCGACAGGACGGTGAATTTCACCTCGGGATGCTTGGCGCGGAACGGCGTCGTGAGGGCTGAAACCATGGGCAAAGCCGTAGGAATGGCAGCAACCTTCAGCCGTCCGACGAGGCCGTGCTTCAGCGCGCGCAGTTCCTCCCGCATGGCGCGGCTGTCGGCGACGATGGTACGCGCCCAGTCGAGCACGCGCTCGCCTTCCGCCGTGAAGCCGACGAAGCGCGACTTGCGATGGACCAGCAGCACGCCCAGCGTCGCCTCGAGTTGCTTAATGCCGGCGGAGAAGGTCGGTTGTGTCACGCCGCACAAATCGGCGGCGCGACCGAAATTCTTCTCGCGGGCGAGGGCGATGAGAAACTCAAGCTTATCGATCATCGGGGGCAAGCATTCTAGCACGCACGATGCGGCAAGAGCGCAAACTTGACGCTGCACAGCACGAGAGCCAAGATCGGCGCGACAACAATCAGCATCAAGAAGAAACTTCCACGACCAATAAGACGCGTAAGGGAGGAAACATGACAGTGAACGATGTGCCGCGTCGGCGGTCGCTTGCCGTCGTCGCGATGACTGCATTCGCCGCGGTAACCGCCTGGGTTGCACCGGCGAAAGCCTGGGAACCGACCCGCAACGTCGAATTCATCGTCCCGGCCGGCACCGGTGGCGGCGCCGACCAGATGGCGCGGATGATCCAGGGCATCATCGCCAAGCACAACCTGATGAAACAGACCATGGTGGTGGTCAACAAGGCGGGTGGTGCCGGCGGCGAGGGTTTCCTCGACATCAAGAGCTCCAAGGGCAATCCGAACAAGCTGATCATCACCCTGTCGAACCTGTTCACCACGCCGCTGGCGACCGGCATCCCCTTCTCGTGGAAGGACATGACGCCGGTCTCGATGATGGCGCTCGACGAGTTCGTGCTCTGGGTCAATGCCGACACGCCGTACAAGACGGTGCAGGACTACGTCGCGGCGGTGAAGGCGGCGCCGCCGGGCCAGTTCAAGATGGGCGGCACCGGCTCCAAGCAGGAAGACCAGATCATCACGGTCGCCATCGAAAAGGCGATCGGCGTCAAGATGACCTACGTGCCCTACAAAGGTGGCGGCGAGGTCGCCGTCCAGCTGGTCGGCAAGCACGTCGATTCGACGGTCAACAACCCGATCGAGGCAGTCGCCCAGTGGCGTGCCGGCAAGCTCCGCCCGCTGTGCGTGTTCGACAGCAAGACGCTGCCGGTCCAGGACAAGATCGTCGGCGACCTGTCGTGGTCGAGCATCCCGACGTGCAAGTCGCAGGGGCTCGACATCGAATACCTCATGCTGCGCGGCGTCTTCATGCCAGCCAACGTGCCGAAGGATGCCGTCGCGTTCTACGTCGAGCTGTTCAAGAAGGTCCGGGCGACGCCTGAATGGACGCAACTGATGACGGAAGGTGCGTTCAACCAGTCCTTCATGACGGGTGCCGACTACGCGACCTGGGTCGAGAACGAGGAGAAGCGCCATCGCGACCTGATGAAGGAAGCCGGCTTCCTGGCCAGCAACTGACAAAGGCGCCGCCGCATGTCCGATTCATCGCAGCAACCTTCCTCGGCCGGGCCACGGCAGCGCCATGTCGAGGCGGGCGTTGCGGCCTTCATCCTTGTGCTCGGCGCCATCACTATCGTCGGCAGCCTGAAGGTCGGCATCGGCTGGGGCGCCGAAGGCCCGCAATCGGGCTTCTTCCCCTTCTGGATCGGCTTGATGATCGTCGCGGCGAGCGTGGTCAACATGGCGCGTGCGCTCGCCCAGCCGGCGCGCGCGCTGTTCGCCGATTGGGGCCAGCTCCGCCAGGTCTTCAAGATCGTCTGGCCGATGGCAATCTATGTCGCGGCAGTGCCGTGGCTCGGCATCTACGTCCCGTCGTTCCTGCTGACCGCGGGCTTCATGCGTTGGCTCGGCCGCTACGGCTGGCCGATCACCCTGGCGATCAGCCTGGGCTTGCAGATCCTCATCTATCTGACGTTCGAGAAGTGGTTCCTGGTGCCGCTGCCCAAGGGGCCAATCGAGGACATGCTCGGGCTCTAGAGCCGCCCCGCCAAAGGAAATTCGGGGCCGAAAGGAAACTCGGAGAAACGATGGAAAGCATTGGCGACCTGCTCGGCGGCTTTGCCGTCGTGCTGAGCTGGCAGAACCTCTTCTACATGCTGGTCGGCATCGTGCTCGGCGTGATCATCGGAGTCCTGCCGGGTCTGGGTGGCGCCAACGGCGTGGCCATCCTGCTGCCGCTCACCTTCAGCATGTCACCGACCTCGGCCATCATCCTGCTGTCGTGCATCTACTGGGGCGCCCTGTTCGGCGGCGCCATCACCTCGATCCTGTTCAACATCCCGGGCGAACCGTGGTCGGTGGCGACCACCTTCGACGGCCATCCGATGGCGCAGAAGGGCCAGGCCGGCGAGGCCCTCACCGCCGCCTTCACCTCGTCGTTCGTCGGCGCCCTGTTCGCCATCATCGTGATCACCCTGGCGGCACCGCTGGTCGCAAGCTTCGCCTTGCAGTTCGGCCCGGCGGAGAAGTTCTCGGTGTTCTTCCTCGCCTTCTGCAGCTTCGTCGGCATGGGCAAGGAGCCGCCCGCCAAGACCATCGCGGCGATGATGCTGGGCTTTGCCCTGGCCGCGGTCGGCACCGACACGGTGACCGGCCAGCTGCGCCTCACCTTCGGCTCGACCGAGCTCCTCGGCGGCTTCGACTTCCTGATCGCGGTGATCGGCCTGTTCGGCATCGGCGAGATCCTGCTTACCATGGAGGAAGGGCTGAGCTTCAAGGGCAAGGCCGCGGGCATCAATCCCGCCGTGGTGCTGCAGACCTGGAAGGAGCTGCCGCGCTACTGGATGACCTCGCTGCGTTCCTGCCTGATCGGCTGCTGGATGGGCATCACCCCGGCGGGGGCGACCCCGGCCTCGTTCATGAGCTACGGCATCGCCAAGCGCGCCTCGCGCAACGGCGACAATTTCGGCAAGGGCGATATCGAGGGCGTGATCGCGCCGGAGACCGCCGCCCATGCCGCCGGCACCTCGGCCTTGCTGCCCATGCTGTCGCTCGGCGTGCCCGGGTCGCCAACGGCCGCGGTGCTGCTGGGCGGCCTGCTGATCTGGGGCCTGCAGCCCGGACCGCTGCTGTTCGTCGAGCAGAAGGACTTCGTGTGGGGCCTGATCGCCAGCATGTATCTCGGCAACATCGTCGGTCTCGCGGTCGTGCTCACCATGGTGCCGGTGTTCGCCGCCATCCTGCGCGTGCCGTTCGGCATCATCGCCCCGGTGATCCTGGTGATCTGCGCCATCGGCGCCTACACCGTGCACAACAACACGTTCGACGTCGTCATGATGCTGGTGTTCGGCGTCGCCGGCTATTTCCTCAAGAAGTGCAACTACCCGCTGGCCCCGCTGGTGCTGGCGATCGTGCTGGGCGACAAGGCGGAAGAGGCGTTCCGCCAGTCCCTGCTGATCTCCCAGGGCAGCCTCACCGTGTTCTGGTCGAACGGCCTGGTCGGCTCGATCATGGCGCTGGGCCTGGTCGCGCTGTTCTGGCCGGCAATCTCGAACCTGTTCGGCCGCATCTCGAAGCCCGCGCTGCGGTAACGTCTACCTGAGGTCATCGATCACGAAACAGTCCGACCGGTTGTAGCCGGGCTGGTTGGGCCGCAGCATCGCGATGCCCTCCATGAAGGCGCGAAAGCCGCGATCGATCATCTGCCGGTACGCCTCGTGGCGCGCCGTGTTGATACCGGCCACGATCTCCTTGCATCCCGAGCGTACGGCGAGGGATTCGCAGGCGTCGAGCAGCCGGCCGAAGAGCCGCGGCGCGTCGGCACCCGGGCGCACGGCGGCGAACTTGACGAACAGCAGATCGGTGCCAGCCTCGCTGCCCTTGCCGATGTGGCAGGTCGCGAAGGCCACCACCTCGCCGCCTTCCTCCAGCAGGATCGTCTCGCCCAGCCGTTGGCTCACGATCGCCTCGATCTCGGGCCGCAGGTCGAGGCCCGCCAGAATCGCGTCGGTCAACCGCGCGCAGCCGGCAAGGCGCGCCGCCCGGCCCGGCACGTCGAACTGCGAGACGCGAAGCCAGCCGTCGAGGCCGCCGGTCGCGGCGACCGGCTTCGACATGACCGGCGTCAGGTATTGCGGCCAGAAGCCGAACTTCTGGTAGAGGGCAATGTGCTTGGCGCTGTGCGCAAAGGTGATCAGCGCCGCCTGATCCACACCGGCCTGTTCCAGCACCTTCACGGTCTCGGCCATCAGGAGCTTGGCGACACCCTGGTCCCACAGATCGGGATGGACGGAGACCGGCCCGACGAAGCCGAAGCGTCCCCAGCAGGTGGCGAAGCTCGAGCCGACCAGCACGCTCTCGCGATAGGCGCCCAGCGCCAGGGCCGGATTGGCGCGCCAGCGCGTGCCGACGATGTCGGCGTCGCCGGTGAAGGTTTGCGGATCGGGCAGGCCCAGAAAGGTTCCGAAGGCCAGCCGGAACAGCCGGTCGGCCTCCGCCACATCGGAGGCGGCGAGTTGCCTCACGACTGGAATCATCGTTCGTCCTCCGACAGGTTGCCGCCCTCACAGCTATGTGTGACTATATGTGTGGAGGTCCACACATGGCAACCAATCTGTCAATCGACCCCAAACTGATCGAGCGGGCGCTGGAGGTCAGCGGCGAAAAGACCAAGAAGGCGGCGGTCACGAAGGCGTTGCAGGAGTTCATTGCGAGACGCCAGCAGAAGCGCCTGCTCGACCTGTTCGGCAAGCTCGAGTGGGATGCTTCGTATGACTACAAGGCTGGACGGAGCCGCGATTGAGCCTCTTCGTCGACACCAGTGTTTGGTCGCTGGCGCTGCGGCGTGATTCACCCGACCCGGCGAGGGAGGTTGGCGTGCTGATCAGGGCAATCGAGGCGGGTGAGACTATCGTAACGACGGGCCTCGTCCTTCAGGAGCTTCTCCAGGGGCTTTCCGGACCGAAGGCCCGCGACCAGATCCTCGATCGATTTTCCGCCGTTCCGATACTTGCGCCGGATCGCGAGGATCACATCGATGCGGCAGAATTGAGAAATCGCTGTCGCCGAGACGGCGTACGGATCGGCACAATAGACGCGCTCCTGGCTCAACTATGTATCCGCCACGATTTGACAATGCTGACAGCCGACAGCGACTTCAGTCGGATTGCCGATCGGTCGGCGCTGCGGCTCTGGAAGCCTGCATAGCCGCTGTGAGACGATGAGCTTCCCGGATGATCGCCGTCGGTAGACAGCCCCTTCGCCTGGTATTATGAATACCGTATAAAGAATTTGTCGCCGTCCGGAGGGGATGCCGTGCGATGAGCGAAGTGCGCTTGGTAGTGGCGCCGATCGACAGCCGCGAGACGTTCAAGGACAAGGCCTACGCTGCCTTGCGCAGCGTCATCGTGTCGTCGGACATCTACCGCTCGCGCACCGACATCAGGCTCGACGAACGGCAGCTGGCGCAGGATTTCGGCATCTCGCGCACGCCGGTGCGCGAGGCGATGGCGCAGCTCGAGCGCGAGGGCTTCGTGCGCTCGGTGCCGCGGCGCGGCGTCTATGTCGTGCGCAAGACCAAGCGCGAGGTGATCGAGCTGATCCAGGCCTGGGCCGCGCTCGAGAGCATGGCAGCGCGCCTGATCACCGAGGAGGCGAGTGACGACGATATCGCAGGCCTTCGGCGCATGTTCGCGACCTTCGAAGGCGACAAGCTGCACGCCAAGCTCGACGAATACTCGGAGGTGAACATCGCCTTCCACCAGGCCATCATAGAGCTCAGTGGCAACCAGGCGCTGATCCGGCTGGCCGAGAATCTGTTCACCCACATGCGCATGATCCGCGGCCGCACGATCGGCGAGGATGACCGCGTCGACCGCTCGATCCGCGATCACATGAACATCATTCGCGCGCTCGAGGCACGCGATACCGAGCGCGCCGAGACTTTGGTGCGCCAGCATGCGCTCGGACTGGCTGAGCACGTCGCCAAGCACGCCGACTATCTCGATTGAACGAGATTGGCTCGATTGAACGCATATTGGATTGTTCCGGGAGGGAACCATGGCTGATGCAGCAGTGAAGACGCCGCCGGCGGCGGCAGAGGTGCAGGACCTGACCGACGGCTTTCATCTCGTGATCGACGCCATGAAGCTGAACGGCATCCACACGATCTACGGCGTGCCCGGCATCCCGATCACCGATCTCGGGCGCATGGCGCAGGCTGCCGGCATTCGCGTGCTGTCGTTCCGACACGAGCAGAATGCCGGCTATGCCGCGGCAATCGCGGGCTTCCTGACCAAGAAGCCCGGCGTCTGCCTCACCGTGTCGGCGCCCGGCTTCCTGAATGGCCTGACGGCGCTCGCCCACGCCACCACCAACTGCTTCCCGATGATCCTGATCTCCGGATCGTCGGAACGCGAGATCGTCGACCTGCAGCAGGGCGACTACGAGGAAATGGACCAGCTCGCCATCGCCAAGCCCCTGTGCAAGGCGGCCTACCGCGTGCTGCACGCCGCCGACATCGGCATCGGCTTCGCGCGCGCCATCCGCGCCGCCGTGTCGGGCCGCCCGGGCGGCGTCTATCTCGACCTGCCGGCCAAGCTGTTCGGCCAGGTGATGAATGCCGAAGCCGGCAGGAAGTCGCTGGTCCAGGTGATCGATCCGGCGCCGGCCCAGATCCCCGCCCCGGCCGCGGTCAAGCGCGCGCTCGACGTGCTCAAGGGCGCCAAGCGGCCGCTGATCATCCTCGGCAAGGGCGCGGCCTACGCCCAGGCCGACGACGCCATCCGCACCTTCGTCGAGAAGAGTGGCGTGCCGTTCCTGCCGATGAGCATGGCCAAGGGCCTGCTCCCCGACACCCATCCGCAGTGCGCCGGCGCGGCGCGCTCGACGGTGCTGAAGGATTCCGACGTCGTGATGATGATCGGCGCCCGCCTCAACTGGCTGCTGTCGCACGGCAAGGGGCGCACCTGGGGCGATGCCCCGAAGAAGTTCGTGCAGATCGACATCGAGCCCAAGGAGATGGACAGCAACGTCGAGATCGCCGCCCCCGTGGTCGGCGACATCGGCTCGTGCGTCGCGGCGCTGATCGACGGCATGGGCGGCAACTGGGCCCATCCGCCCGCCGAGTGGACCGGCGCGGTCAAAGCCAAGCGCGACGAGAACGTCACCAAGATGGCGCCGCGCCTGATGAACAACAAATCGCCGATGGATTATCACGGCGCGCTGGGCGCGCTGCGCGCCATCGTCGCCGAACGGCCGGACGCCATCCTGGTCAACGAGGGCGCCAACACACTCGACCTGACGCGCGGCGTCATCGACATCTACCAGCCGCGCAAGCGGCTCGACGTCGGCACCTGGGGCGTCATGGGCATCGGCATGGGCTCGGCGATCGCCGCCGCGGTCGAGACCGGGAAGCCGGTGCTGTGCATCGAGGGCGACAGCGCCTTCGGCTTCTCCGGCATGGAGGTCGAGACGATCTGCCGCTACGACCTGCCGATCTGCGTCGTCATCTTCAACAATGATGGCATCTATCGCGGCGTCGACGTCAATTCGGCCGGTTCCGATCCGGCGACGACGGTGTTCGTCAAGGGCGCACGCTACGACAAGATGATCGAGGCGTTCGGCGGCCACGGCGTCAACGCGACGACGCCCGACGAGCTGAAGCGCGCCGTCAATGCCGCCATGGATTCCGGCAAGCCGACGCTGATCAATGCGGTGATCGATCCGGCGGCGGGCAGCGAAAGCGGCCGCATCGGCAATCTCAATCCGCAAAGCGCGCTGCGCAAGAAATAGATCCCTATCCGCTGATCTGGAGGACCAACGATGGCCACGAAGAAGAAGACGGCAGCCCGGCCCAAGGCCAAAGCCAAGGCTGCATCGCGCAAGGTGGTGAAGCTTGCCTCGCGCAAGCCCGCCGCGAAGGTCAAGGCAAGGGCGCCGGCCAAGCCGAAGGCTGCCGCCAGCGGCATCAAGATACCCAAGCGCTCGATGAAGCCGTGGGGCCAGGACGGCAAGGCACTCGACGGCGTGCGCATCCTCGACTTCACGCACGTGCAATCGGGCCCGACCTGCACCCAGTTGCTGGCCTGGTTCGGCGCCGACGTGATTAAGGTCGAACGTCCCGGCATCGGCGACATCACGCGCGGCCAGCTCATGGACGTGCCCAACGCCGACAGCCTCTATTTCACCATGCTCAACCACAACAAGCGCTCGATCACGCTCGATTCCAAGAGCAAGGAAGGCATGCGGGTGCTCGAGCGGCTGGTGAAGACCTGCGACGTGCTGGTCGAGAACTTCGCGCCCGGCGCGCTCGACCGCATGGGCCTCACCTGGGAGCGCATCCACACCTGGAACCCGCGCATGGTGGTGGCCTCGGTCAAGGGCTTCGGCCCCGGACCCTACGAGGACTGCAAGGTCTACGAGAACGTGGCGCAATGCGCCGGCGGCTCGGCCTCGACCACCGGCTTCCGCGACGGCCCGCCGCTGGTCACCGGCGCGCAGATCGGCGACTCCGGCACCGGCCTGCACCTGGCGCTCGGCATCGTCTGCGCCCTCTTCCAGCGCAACCGCACCGGCCGCGGCCAGCGCGTGCTGGCGTCGATGCAGGACGGCGTGCTCAACCTCTGCCGCGTCAAGCTGCGCGACCAGCAGCGGCTGGCCCATGGGCCGCTCAAGGAATACAGCCAATACGGCGAGAACATCCCGTTCGGCGACGCCACGCCGCGCGCCGGCAACGATTCGGGTGGCGGCCAACCTGGCTGGATCCTGAAATGCAAGGGCTGGGAGACCGATCCCAACGCCTACATCTACTTCATCACCCAGGCGCCGGTGTGGGAGAAGATCTGCGACCTGATCGGCAAGCCGGAATGGAAGACCGATCCCGACTACGCCAAGCCGCCGGCCCGCCTGCCGCGTCTCAGGCACGTGTTCGATACGATCGAGCAGTGGACCATGACGATGACCAAGTTCGAGGTCATGAACGCCTGCAATGCGGTCGACATTCCCGTGGGCCCGATCCTGTCGATGAAGGAGCTGGCCGAGGAGCAGTCGCTGCGCGAATCAGGCACGATCGTCGAGGTCGACCATCCGACGCGCGGCAAGTACCTGTCGGTCGGCAACCCGATCAAGCTCTCTGACAGCATCACCGAGGTCAAGCGCTCGCCGCTGCTTGGCGAGCACACCGACGAGATCCTGTCCAAGGTGCTGAAGTTCACCGCCGCCGAGATCGCCGAGATCAAGGCGTCGGGCGCGACGGGCGAGGCACCGAAAGCCAAGATGGCAGCGGAGTAGCCCCATGCGCATCGTCGTCCATGGCCAGCAGGCCTTCGGCAAGGCCGTGCTCGAGGCACTGCTGAAGCGCGGCGAGAACATCGTCGGCGTCTACGTGGCGCCGGAGAAGCCCGGCCAGCGTCCGGATCCCTTGAAGGAGGCGGCGCTGGCGGCCAAGCTGCCGGTGTTCCAGCCGGCCTCCTATCGCAAGCCCGAGGTGTGGGAGGAGTTCAAGGCCCTGAAGCCCGACCTGCAGGTCATGGCCTTCGTCACCCTGTTCGTGCCCGAGGAGTTCCTCAACATCCCGACGCACGGCTCGATCCAGTACCATCCGTCGCTGCTGCCGGCCTATCGCGGCGCCAGCGCCATCAACTGGCCGATCATCCTGGGCGAGAAGGAGACCGGCCTGTCGATCTTCTGGCCCGACAACGGCCTCGATACCGGCGACGTGCTGCTGCAGAAGAAGACGCCGATCGGGCCCAAGGACACGCTGGGCACGGTCTATTTCGACCGCCTGTTCCCGATGGGCGTCGACGCCATGCTGGAGTCGGTCGACCTGGTGAAGGCCGGCACGGCGCCGCGGATCAAGCAGGACCATGCGCTGGCGACCTACGAAGGCCGCTGCACGCCCGAGACGGCGCGCATCGACTGGGGCAAGTCGTGGCGCCAGATCGATCCGCTGATCCGCGGCTGCAATCCCGCGCCGGGCGCCTGGACGACGCTCGACGGCAAGACCCTGCAGGTCTTCGACATCGAGCCGCTGCCGGCACGCGATCCCAAGGGGATCGGCGGCAAGCTCGGCGAGATCGTCGAAGTCTCGGCCGACGGTTTCACCGTCGTCTGCGCCGACGGCCGCATCAAGGTGCTGCGCGTGAAGCCTGCCGACGGCCCGAAGGTCGGCGCCGGCGACTTCGCGGCCGCCAGCAAGCTCGCCGTGGGAACACGGCTGGGGTGAATCAAGTCTTCTCCTCCCCTTCGCGGTTTCCGCGAAGGGGAGGTGTCGCCGTCATACGGCGACGGAGGGGCCATGAGTCATGGCACCGCTGTCCTTTGTGACCATGACCCCTCCGCCCCGTAAGACGGGGCACCTCCCCAGCGACGCTGGGGAGGAAAAGAGAAAGCAATTCGGAAGGAAACGTCGATGCCCGCGTCACAGCATGTAAACCCGAAGACAGACATCCAGATCGCCCAGGAAGCGACCAAGCGGCCGATCCTGGAGCTGGCGCGCGAGAAGCTCGGCATCGCGCCCGAGAACCTCGAGCCGTATGGCCACTACAAGGCCAAGGTGTCGATGGACTACATCAAGTCGCTGCAGGACCGGCCGAATGGCAAGCTGATCCTGGTGTCGGCGATCTCGCCGACGCCGGCCGGCGAAGGCAAGACCACGACGACCGTGGGCCTGACCGACGCGCTGAACCATATCGGCAAGAAGGCGATGCTCTGCCTGCGCGAGCCCTCGCTGGGGCCGAGCTTCGGCATGAAGGGCGGCGCGGCGGGCGGCGGTTATGCGCAGGTCGTGCCGATGGAAGACATCAACCTGCACTTCACCGGCGACTTCCACGCCATCGGCGCGGCGCACAATCTCCTGTCGGCGCTGATCGACAACCACATCTACTGGGGCAATGCGCTGGGCATCGACGGCCGCCGCGTCGCGTGGCGCCGCGCCATCGACATGAACGACCGCAGCCTGCGCCAGATCGTGTCGTCGCTGGGCGGCGTCGCCAACGGCTTTCCGCGCGAGGACGGCTTCGACATCACCGTCGCCTCCGAGGTCATGGCGATCTTCTGCCTGGCCAAGGATCTCGAAGACCTGAAGACCCGGCTCGGCAACATCATCGTGGCCTACACCCGCGAGCGCAAACCGGTGCGCGCCGCCGACCTCAAGGCGCATGGCCCGATGGCGGTGCTGCTGAAGGACGCGCTGGCGCCCAACCTGGCGCAGACGCTCGAGGGCACGCCGGCCTTCATCCATGGCGGCCCGTTCGCCAACATCGCGCATGGCTGCAACTCGGTGCTGGCAACCACGACGGCGCTCAAGCTCGCCGACTACGTGGTGACCGAGGCGGGCTTCGGCGCCGATCTCGGCGGCGAGAAGTTCATCGACATCAAGTGCCGCAAGACCGGCCTCACGCCCGACGCCGTCGTGCTGGTGGCGACCATCCGCGCGCTCAAGATGCATGGCGGCATGAAGCGCGAGGATCTCAAGACCGAGAACCTGAAGGCGCTCGAAGCCGGCATGTCCAACCTGCAGCGCCATGTCGAGAACGTGCGCAAGTTCGGCCTGGTGCCGGTGATCTCGATCAACCGCTTCAGCGCCGACACCGACGCCGAGATCGCGCTGGTCAAGTCGGCCTGCGCCAAGCTCGGCGTCGAGGCGGTGATGGCCGACCACTGGGCCGAGGGCGGCAAGGGCGCCGCCGACGTGGCGCGTGCCGTGGTCAAGGCCGTCGAAAGCGGTCAGAGCAAGATGAAGCTGCTCTATCCCGACGACATGCCGCTGGCCGAGAAGATCCGCACCATCGCCAAGGAGATCTACCGCGCTCGCGACATCGCCATCGCCAAGCCGGTGCAGGACCAGCTCGGCCAATTCGAGGCGATGGGCTTCGGCAAGGTGCCGGTGTGCATCGCCAAGACGCAGTACAGCTTCTCGACCAACCCCGACGCCAAGGGCGCACCGACCGACCACGTCGTGACGGTGCGCGAGGTCAGGCTATCGGCCGGTGCCGAGTTCGTCGTCGCGGTCTGCGGCGACATCATGACCATGCCCGGCCTGCCCAAGGTCCCCGCCGCCAACAGCATCGACCTGGGGCCGGACGGGAAGATCGTCGGGTTGTTCTGAGACATGCTCCTCTCCCTCGCGAGAGGGAGAGGCTGGATGAGGGGTTACATCCGCCGCTGCCCCCTCAGCTGACGTCTCCGCCGGCAAAGGAGAGGGATCCGAATCGCTGGGCGCCTCGACTTTCGTCTCCAGTGCAACGATACGCTCGTATGCCGGCAGCGTCAGGAACTCCGCGAAGGTCGGGCTCTCCAATAGCTCGAGCATGAGCTGCGCGGCGGCGTCGTAGCGGCCCTTGGCATAGGCCTCCTCGCCCATCGCGGCGCGCACCTTGTCGCTTTCCTCGGCCACCACCGTACGCGCCAGATCTCGGGTGATGGCGCGGCCGTCCTCGAGCGTCTGACCATGCCGTATCCACTGCCAGACCTGGGCGCGGCTGATCTCGGCGGTGGCGGCATCTTCCATGAGATTGAACAGCGGCACGCAGCCGATGCCGCGCAGCCAGGCCTCGACGTAGCCGATGCCGACGGCCACGTTCTGGCGCAGGCCTGCCTCGGTCTTGCTGCCCTCAGGCACCGCGATCAGATCATCGGCGCCGACATCGACGTCCTGTCGCTTGCGCGCGATCTGGTTGGGGCCCTTCATGATGGCGTCGAACTCGGCGCGGGCGAGTGCCACCAGGCCGGGATGCGCCACCCACGTGCCGTCGTGACCGTCGGCCGCCTCGCGCTTCTTGTCGACGCGCACGCGCTCCATTGCCGCCTCGTTGGCGGCGGCGTCGTTGCGGATCGGGATCTGCGCCGCCATGCCGCCCATCGCATGGACTTCGCGGCGATGGCAGGTCTTGATCAGGAGCTGGCTGTAGCAGCGCAGGAAATGCGCCGTCATCGTCACCTGGCCGCGGTCGGGCAGCACCGCCCAGGACTGCTCGCGGAATTTCTTGATGAAGCTGAAGATGTAGTCCCAACGGCCGCAATTGAGCCCGGCCGAATGCTCGCGCAGCTCCCACAGGATCTCGTCCATCTCGAAAGTGGCGAGGATGGTCTCGATCAGCACCGTGGCCTTGATCGAACCCTGCGCCACGCCGAGCGCTTCCTGGGCGTGGACGAAGACCTCGTTCCACAGCCGCGCCTCGAGATGGTTCTCGATCTTGGGCAGGTAGAAGTACGGGCCGGTGCCGCGCGCCAAAGCCTCCTTGGCGTTGTGGAAGAAGTAGAGGCCGAAATCGAACAGCGAGCCCGACATCGCCTGGCCGTCGACCGTCATGTGCTTCTCGGGCAGGTGCCAGCCGCGCGGCCGCACGAACAGCACGCCGGTCTTGTCGTTGAGCTTGTACTCGCGGCCCGACTCCGGATCGACGAACGCGATGGTCCGACGCACCGCATCGGCGAGGTTGCCCTGGCCCTCGACCATGTTGGCCCAGGTTGGCGTGCTGGCGTCCTCGAAGTCCGCCATGAAGACGTTGGCGCCGCAATTCAGCGCATTGATGATCATCTTGCGATCGACCGGGCCGGTGATCTCGACGCGGCGATCGAGGATGTCGGCCGGCAGCGGCGCCACCCTCCAGTCGCCCTCGCGAATGGCCGCCGTCTCGGCGAGGAAGTCGGGCTTCTCGCCGGCATCGAGCCGCGCCTGGCGCTCGGCGCGCAGCGCGAGCAGCTCCTCGCGCTGCGGATTGAAGCGGCGCTGCAGATCG
>Ga0310811_10006576_pt1 | contig 14858 bp, 15 predicted proteins | sample YCmetagenome_FD_207642 | JGI IMG/M metagenome (GOLD analysis project Ga0310811, IMG submission 207642) | Soil microbial communities from experimental microcosm in Duke University, North Carolina, United States - YC | ecosystem: Engineered > Artificial ecosystem > Soil microcosm > Unclassified ...
AATGCGGGCACCGCGGCTCTGGTCACCTGCTTGGTCCTGGGCAAGCGCATTGGCCTCGGCAGCGAGAACATGTCGCCCCACAACCTGGTGCTGTCGGTGATCGGCGCCTCGCTCCTGTGGGTCGGCTGGTTCGGCTTCAACGCCGGCTCCGCCGTCACCGCCGGCTACAATGCCGGTATGGCCGCCGCGGCCACGCAGATCGCGACCGCCGCAGCCGCCTTGGGCTGGATGTTCGCCGAATGGATCATCGCCAAGAAGCCTTCGGTTCTGGGCATGATCTCCGGCGCCGTCGCGGGTCTTGTCGCCATCACCCCGGCCTCGGGCTTCGTTGATCCGGTGGGCGCGCTCGTCATCGGCATCGCCGCTGGCGTGGTCTGCTACTGCTCGGCGGTGTGGATGAAGAAGGCCATCGGCTATGACGACAGCCTGGACGCCTGGGGCGTGCATGGTGTGGGCGGCGCGCTGGGCGCCATGCTCACCGGCGCCTTCGCCAAGAACGCGATCAACAGCCTGGGCAAAGGCTGGCTGACGGACGGCAATGGCGGCCAGATGCTGATCCAGTTCTATGATGTCGCCGCGGTGTTCGTCTATTGCGGTGTCATGACCTTCATCATCCTGAAGGTGATCGACATCATCGTCGGCCTGCGCGTCTCGCCGGAAGTGGAACGCGAGGGTCTGGACATCAACCTGCATGGTGAGACTGTTCACGACTAGGAGCCAATCTCCCTGAACTGACTGGGGCGCCAGCGCGAGCTGGCGCCCTTTTTCTTTTGTTTGCTGTTTATTTTTTTGAACCCCCTCCGGCTTCGATTTTCCCTTCGCTCGCTGCGCTCGCTCGGCCATCGAAGCCACCTCCCCCTTCAGGCGGGCTTCGCCCGCGAAGGGGGAGGTGGGTCATGACCCGAGCGGATGGTCGCCCCGCGAAATGCGGGGCTCGAGCCTTGGCGCTTTTACTGAGAGGGCCGCCCCTCTATGTTCCCGCGCCATGTCCGATAGCCCCCGCATTGCTGCCTTACCGCTTGGTCCCTTTGCCCGGCTGGCAACCCTGCTGAATGACATCAAGCCCGGCAAGGATCCCATCAGCCTGTCCATCGGCGATCCGTCCGGACAGGTGCCCGATTTCGTCAAGGAAGCGTTGGCGCGATCCACCGCCAGCTTCGGCAATTATCCCGCCATCGCCGGAACGGAAGATTGGCGGCAGGCCGCTAGCGGCTGGCTCAACAGCCGCTTTGTCCTGAACGGCGCCATCGACGCGGAAAAACACGTCCTGCCGCTCAATGGCACGCGCGAGGGGCTTTTCTCGGTTCTCTTTCCCTTCACGCCCCAAACCAAAGCTGGCTCGCGTCCCATCGTGGCCATGCCCAACCCTTTCTATCAGTGCTATGCCGCGGCAGCGCTGAGCGCCGGCGCCGAGCCGCTATATGTGCCGGCGGTGAAGGAAAATGGCTTCCTGCCGGATTTTGCCGGTTTACCCGAAGCCACGCTGGCGCGGCTGACCGCCGTCTATATCTGCTCGCCTTCCAACCCCGAAGGCGCGATGGCGAGCGAAGCTTACTGGCACTCGCTTTTCACGCTGGCTGAGCGCCACGATTTCATCGTGCTGGCCGATGAATGTTATGCCGATATCTGGTTCGACCGCCCGCCGCATTGCGCCCTGCCCGCGCGCCTTCAGCAATCGGGCGGCTTCTCGCGCCTGCTGACCTTTCATTCCCTGTCGAAGCGCTCCGGTTTGCCAGGACTTCGCTCCGGCATGGTCGCGGGCGACGAAAAGCTGATTCAGGCCTTCCGCGCGTTCCGCAATGTCGCCTGCCCCACCGTGCCGACGCCGTTGCTCGCCGCTTCTGCCGCCGCCTGGCGCGACGAAGAGCATGTCGCGGCCGGCCGCGCCGCCTATCGCCAGAAAATGGCGGCGGCCGAAGAGGTCCTGGGCAACCGGATGACACGGCCGGAGGGCGGCTTCTTCCTCTGGCTGGATGTCGGCAATGGCGAGGAATTCGCCTCACGCGCCTGGCGTGAGGAGGGCGTTCGCGTCCTGCCCGGGGCTTACCTTGGGCGGGAAATCGAACCTGGAAAAACCCAGTCAAACCCTGGCTTTTCCTATGTCCGGGTTGCGCTTGTTAACGACTTATCAACCATTATGGCCGCACTCGAGAGATTGAAAAAAATTCTCTAGTCCGAGGCCGATGCCAGTCGCAGGCCGGCCTCCCCCTTCTTGCGAAGCAAGGCAAGGGGGAGGTGGCCGTAGCATCGCCCGCGATGCGTAGGCCGGAGGGGGTTGAATATGGCCCAAAGTCGATTGATCGGCGGTGTCTATCACCCCCGGGCGCGGGGCGGCGCCATGAGCGATGCCCTGGCCGACGCCAGGCACGCCATGAACCGGCTGCTGCGCATGCTGGCCCTGCGCGGCGCGGGCCTCTTGCTGCTGGCGGCCGCCACCGCGGCGCTGGCGGCGCTGGCCAGCTACTCCTCCGACGATGCCAGCCTGAACAATGCCAATCTGCGTGACGCCTCCAACTGGCTGGGGCCGCTGGGCGCCATCGGCGCCGACCTGCTGCTGCAGCTTTTCGGTCTGGCGGCGCTGGCTTTCCTGGCGCCGCTGTTCGTCTGGGGCGCGCGGGGTTTGCGCGGCCGTTCGATCAAATATGCGATGTGGCGGCTGCTGGCCTGGCCGCTGGGCACGCTGACGGTCGCCGCGGGGCTGGGTCTGTTCCCCCGGCCCGCCAGCCTTCCGGCTGGTACCGGCGGCCTGATCGGGATCGCCGCCGCGGGCCTGTCCGCCCACGCCGCCGAGGTCTGGCACACGTCCATGCTGAGCTGGGCGCTGCCGCTGGGGCTTCTGCTCGTTGGCCTACCGCTGGCCTTCCTGGCCACCGGCCTGCGCTTCCTGCCGATTGCATATGGCGTGATGCGAATTCCGGCCGGCGCGCGCTGGGTGGCGGGCCTAGTCAGAAAGCCGGAGTTGGGCACGCTCTGGGGCCACCACAACGAGGAGGAAGGCGACCACGAATATCAGGATGATGACGAGGGCGCCTATCATCTCCATGAGGACGAGGATGAACCTGGCGCTGTTGTGCCGGAGTCCATCGCCGCCACGCGCCTGGCCGAGCGTCAGAAAAGCCGGGTCAAGCGCGACACCCGCATGGCCCAGCCGAAACGGATGGACAAGCAGCCGGCGCTGAACCTGTCCTCCGGGGAATATCAGCTTCCCGCTCTGGGGCTTTTGACCGAGGCCCCCCCGGTCAAGGACACCCACACCCTCTCCGACGAGGCGCTGGAAGAAAATGCCCGCATGCTGGAAGCGGTGCTGGCCGATTTCGGGGTCAAGGGCCGCATCAACGCGGTACGCCCAGGCCCCGTCGTGACGCTCTACGAATTCGAGCCCGCTGCGGGGGTGAAATCCTCGCGCGTGGTCTCGCTGTCCGATGACGTGGCCCGCTCCATGAGCGCGGTGGCCGCGCGCATCGCCACCATTTCAGGCCGCAATGTGATCGGCATCGAGCTGCCCAACCAATTCCGCGAGACCGTCTTTTTGCGCGAAATGTTCGCGTCTGCCGACTATGACAAAGCGCGCGCGCCGCTGACCCTCGCCTTGGGCAAGACCATCGGCGGTGAGCCGGTGATGGCGGACCTGGCCAAGATGCCTCACTTGCTGGTGGCGGGCACCACCGGCTCGGGCAAGTCGGTCGGCCTCAACACCATGATCCTGTCGCTGCTCTACCGGATGTCGCCGCAGCAATGCCGCCTGATCATGATCGATCCCAAGATGTTGGAACTGTCGGTCTATGACGGCATCCCGCATCTGCTGTCGCCGGTGGTCACCGATCCGCGCAAGGCGGTGGTGGCGCTGAAATGGGCGGTGCGAGAAATGGAAGACCGCTACCGCAAGATGTCCAAGATGGGCGTGCGCGGGGTCGAAGCCTTCAACGACCGGGTGCGCAAGGCCAAGGACAAGGGCGAAGGCCTGAAGCGCACGGTCCAGACCGGCTTTGACCGCGAGACCGGCAAGCCGATCTATGAGGATGAGAATCTCGACTTCGAACCCATGCCCTATATCGTGGTGGTGGTGGACGAGGTCGCCGACCTGATGATGATTTCCGGCAAGGAGATCGAAGGCGCGGTGCAGCGCCTGGCGCAGATGGCGCGCGCCGCCGGCATCCACTTGATTGCCGCCACCCAGCGCCCCAGCGTGGACGTGATCACCGGCACCATCAAGGCCAACTTCCCCACCCGCATTTCCTTCCAGGTGACATCGAAGATCGACAGCCGCACCATCCTGGGCGAACAAGGCGCCGAGCAGCTGCTGGGCCAGGGCGACATGCTCTATATGGCGGCCGGCGGGCGCATCAAGCGCATCCACGGTCCTTTCGTTTCCGACCATGAAGTGGAAGACGTGGTGCGTTTCCTGAAATCGCAGGGCGCGCCCGAATATCTGGACGCCGTCACCGAGGAGCCCGACGAGGAGACCGACGATCCCTATGCGCTCTTGGGCGGCGGCAACCGGGAATCCGGTGACGACCTGTATGACAAGGCGCTGGCGGTGGTGGCGCGCGATAAGAAGGCCTCCACCTCCTACATCCAGCGGCGGCTGCAGATCGGCTATAACCGGGCCGCCAGCCTGATCGAGCGCATGGAACAGGAAGGCGTGGTCTCGGCTCCCAACCATAAGGGCGTGCGGGAAGTTCTGCTCCCCGATCATGACCACTAGCCCGCTGGTTCAGCAGCCGGAAATCGCGTAAAACGGCGCCTTCCTGCGGGGAGAGCAGCCCATGTCCTATATCGACAAGTCGCTCGGCGACGGCGAGACCATCATCGCGCGCGCCAATTTTCACTGGCTCTATGTGACGGCGGCGTGGGCGTGCCTGCTCGTGCCCGGCGTGCTGCTGCTGGCGCTGCTGGGCAAGGCGCAAAGCGCCGGCTTCGCCATGAATGACAGCGCCACGATGGCGGCGATCGCCGCCGGCGTACTTTTCGTGATCGGGTTCCTGGCCTTCCTGAGGCTGATGGTCCGCAAATGGTCCACCGAGATCGGCGTCACCAGCCACCGCTTTGTCGAGCGCTACGGTCTTCTTTCCATGCACACCAATGAGATCGCCCTGCCCAATATCGAAGGGGTGCGGGTGAACCAGTCCATCCTGGGCCGCATCTTCGGCTATGGCACGGTACGGATCGAAGGCACCGGCGTGGATTCGGTGACCACGCCGAGCATCGCCGATCCGGTGGGATTTGTGCGCGCCATCCAGACGGCGCGCGAACACACCGCGGCCCGGTTCGAAGCGGGAAAGACGGCTTAGCCTAGACGGCTTCCGCCAGTTCCTGGGTCGCGGCACGCGAGAAGGTGACGGTGACGCGGGTGCCACGGCCGCGCGCGCTGTCGATGGCGATCGCGGCCCGGTGCAGGTCCACCAGCGCCTTGGTCAGCGGCAGGCCCAGACCGGTCCCTTCGTAGCGGCGCTCCAGCCGGTTATCGACCTGACCGAAGGGCTGGAAGGCGATTTCCACATCCTGGGGATCCATGCCGATGCCGGTGTCGGCGACCGTCACCGCCACGCCTTCCTCGGTCGCGGCAGCATTCAAGGAAACCTTGCCGCCCTTTTCCGTGAACTTAATCGCATTGGAAAGCAGGTTGAGGAAAATCTGGCGCAGCTTGGCGGCATCGCCCGTCAGCGGCAGGGGCTCGCCGAGGCCGCTGGTTTCCAGGGTCAGACCCGCCTCGGTGCATTGTTCGCGTACCATGGAGATGCAGTCGTCCAGCACTTCGCACATGTCCACCGGTCGGGTGTTCAGCGCCATCTTGCCGGCCTCGCTCTTGGACAGGTCCAGCACATCGTTGATCACCGCTAGCAGGTGGCGGCCGCTGCGCAGGATGTCCTGGGAATAATCGAGATAGCGCTCATTCCCCAGGTCGCCGAAGAACTGGCCCGAGATGATCTCAGAGAAGCCGATGATGGCGTTCAGCGGGGTGCGCAGCTCATGACTCATATTGGCCAGGAAGCGGGTCTTGGCGGCATTGGCGGCTTCGGCGTCCCGCTTGGCGCGGCGCAAGGATTCCTCGCGGTCTTTGACCGCGGTGAAGTCGGAGAGGAAATGGATGGAGCCGCCTTCAGAGGTGGCGCTGCCGGTCATGCGCAGCCAGCGGCCATCGGCCAGTTCCAGCTCGGCCTGGCCCGCGGCGACGATGTCCTCCGTGGACATCTGGCCCGGCTTGAGCTGGCTGCGGATGGTTTCCAGCGCGGTACTGAACTGGATGCCCGGGGTCAGATGATAGGCGATGGCGGGAAAGAAACTGCGCAGGGTCGAGTTGGCCATCACGATACTGCCATCCGCCGCGACCAGCATCACGCCTTCGCGGCTGGTTTCCAGCGCGTCCACCAGCCGGTTTTCAGCCGACCGGCGTAGCGACTTTTCCCGCGCCATGGCCTCGCGGATATTGTCCTGCATCACGGTCATGGATTTGAGCAGCGCGCCGGTCTCGTCGGGCCCGCCCCTGGGAATGGTGGTTTCCAGCTCGCCCCTGGCGATGCGGTCGGCGACCGAGGCCGCCGCCCGCAGGGGCCGCACGATGCGGCTGCGCAGCAGAAGGGTGATGCCGGTCGCCAGCAGCAGCGCCAGCACGGTGACGGCGATGCTGACATATTTGAAATTGGCGATATTGCTGACCGTCTGGCGGCGGTTGACGAAGCTGTGGTCGGTGATCAGTTCGGTAAGAAGATCGAATTTCTCGTCAATGACGCCATCCAGCCGCAGGAGTTCGGCATGGTCGCCGCGCGCCCGCGCCTGCTGCCAGCGTTTTACCAGAGGCGCGATCTGGGCAATCAGCCGGAGCTCGTCCTGTGCGCCGGCGCGCTGGGCGGCCACCCCAAGATCGCCGGTGAAGGTGGCGGCCATATCGTCGATCTCGGCCACGATGGCGACGCGGCCGGCCGGCGGCGCCTTTTCGAAGCGCTGCTCCAGCACCTGCAATTCGGTGAAGTCGGTATGCGCGCCACGGGCATAGGAGATGGCCATCAAGGGGCCATCGAAGGTGGTGACCGCAATATTGCCGGCCGCCGAAAGCACCCCGTAACCGGCAAGCCCGATCGCCGCGATGAGCAAGCTCATCGCTACAAAGGCCGCGAAAATTTTCGCGCCAATGCTGGATTTGGCCATCGCGCGTTCAAACACCGTCAATGCGGTTTTAAGTATCCGCCCGCGGGGTTTATGGCCGCTTAAAAAGAGGCAAAAGGCACGCTGAATAGGCTATCTGACGTGCACCACGAGCTTCATCTTGGGGTGGATATGGCAGCGGACCTCGAAGGTTCCCGGCGCCGTAAAGGTTTCGGTAATATCCTGGCCCGGGTTCCTCTCGTCGCTGTCGAAGGCAAAGCCAGGGGCCTGGACATAGATCTGGTGGATGAACTCGTCATCGTTGGTGAAGGTCAGGCTCTCGCCGTGGTTGATGCTGACCTCGGCAGGACGAAAAGCGCGGCCTTTCTGGACGATGGTATGGGCCTCGTCGGCGGCAAAGGCCGCGGCCGGAAAAAACAGGAGAAGCGGGAGCAGTTTTTTCATCGCGTCACCACCTGATGCTGCATGGGAGCCAGACGCGCCAGGAAGCGGTTCTGGGTCGCAAAGGCGATGTTACAGGAATCCATCGCCGACTGCAGGTCCTCGACCAGGGCATTGAAATTGGCGTTGGTGATGCGAAGGCCCCGATGCGTCGCAACCATGGAATGTCCGGTGTAACGGCAGGGGCCGCCGGCGATCACGCAGAACTGGTCTTTCAGCTCGGCGCGGATGCGATCCATATTGGATTCCGAGAAAATATCCTTGATGCGCGGATCGGCGAGATAATTGTCCACCGACGCATCCACTAGCTTGTTGATGCCGGGCTGCCCGCCCATATCGTCGAACAGCGCGTCCTGTGCCCATAGCGGCGTGGTGAGAGCCAGGAGAAGGGGAACGGACGCAACGGCAAGGGCTTTCATGGCGTCATTCCTTCAAAGGCCCGCCTGCAGCGACAGATAGGCGCCGTGCTGATCATTCTCGATCGCGATGTTGCCCAGATCCGCATAAGCCGCGGTGATGGAAAGGTTTTTGTTCAGGAAATAGGCGGCAAACAGGTCCCAGGCCGCCCCTTCATGGACGATGCTGAGGTTGCTGGGTTTGGTGCGCAGCTCCGCGCCCATGGCGAAGCGGCGGCTGAAGAGATAGGCGCCAGAGCCCTCGAACTGGGTGCTGTAGTCATTGTGCTTGTCGCCGCCAAAACCCAGGATGCCGAACTGGTTGGCCTTGGTCTCGCGCAAGGTGGCATCCACCAGGAGGCTTTCCGCCAGAAACAGCTTGGTCGCAGTCAGATAGAAATCGGTGCCGGCGCTGGCTTTGCCGCCTATAGCCGCGATCACCGCGCCACGGTCGTTTTCCTTGTGCTGCAGGCCGACCGCGATCTGCGGCAGCCAGCTGTCCTGGTCGTAGACCGCATCGCCGATCAGCTTCAGCTTGGCGCCGAAAATATTCTGATGAAATGTGTAGCCGTGGCCAAGCCCCAGCGCCGCGCCGACATTCGCGGTATCAAAGCCCTGCCAGGCATAGGAGAGCTCCAGCCGGTCGAACAGGCCGACCGCCACGCCCGCAGTTTGCAGGGTGTAGTCGGGCAGCGGCACGGCCGTGTAATGCACATTGGCCCCGATGCCGTCGCGGGTGCCATAGCCGGTGATCAGCGCCCAACTGGCAAGACCGCCGCCGCCGGCGCCCTCGACTTGGGAAACGCCACCCGTCGCCAGGAGCTTGCCGCTATCGAATAGGCCATCGGCAAAAGCCGGCCGCGCAACCAGCGCCAGAAGCAGGGTCAAGGCGCGGGTAAAGGGGCGCATGCAAGGCTCCAGAGGCGGCGGGTCTGGCCTTGTAGGGGACACGGGGTTAAGGGCGCCTGAACCCTGAAAAGGCCGGGAAACCGGCCTCAATTCTGGGCTGGACAGGGGGTGGCCAAAAGCCTATATCCCCGCACCCTCTGGAAATTTCCAAGGCAGTGACGCGGGGTGGAGCAGCCCGGTAGCTCGTCAGGCTCATAACCTGAAGGTCACAGGTTCAAATCCTGTCCCCGCAACCATTCGCAAAAAGGCCGGTCCGTTGGACCGGCCTTTTTCGCGAATGCCCTAGCGACAGCGTAGGGCTGCAACCCTGCGGAATGCCGGCAGGGGCACCTCTGCCGCTCGCTTTGGCTCGCGGCGCTGTCCACACGCTGTCGCTATGGACCTCTCGCAGGTCCACCGGACCTGCTCACGCGCTACGCTCCTCTCAGTGCTGCGTCCCCTGGACATACGTGTTGGCGTCCTGCGCCACCTGATCCATCTGCTGACCAACGGTGTCCGCCATCCGGCTCATTTCATGGGCGGCCATTTCGGCCACCTGCTGACCGTCCTGCTGCATGCGGTCAATGTTCTCGGAGGCGGTCTCCGCGGCGCTGGCCACCACATTGTGGGCGATGCCGCGGAAGGCACCGGCCAGGCGCATCTGCTGGGCCAGATAATCTTCCACAAAGCCGCGCAGCCATTCCTGCTGCACGCCGATCAGGCCGGGCAGGCCCTGGCAGTTCTGCATTTTCTCCATCGCTTCGCCATTGCGCTCCAGCCGGCGATTGGTGAAGCGCAGGCTTTCGTCGCGGACGAAATTGGTCATCTCCTGCAACAGCAGCCGCTGGCTTTCAGCGGCTTGCGTCAGGCAATCGCCCAGTTGGGAGAAGGCGGGGCTGACATCGGTGTTCTGCGGCATGGGAGACCTCCTGTTGGGCTGCGTATGGGAAAGATCGCGGCTCCCGGAGAGTTTCGCCGCAGTGCAAAAACTTTTTGTGACGCCCGCATGGCGGCACCATGTCGGTTCCCGGCCCGGAACCGGCCCCGCGCGAACCCCTGTTTTGCACAGCTTTTGCGTCCCCTGCTTATTTTCTGTGCGGCACTGGCGGCTTCGCGCAATTCCGTTTGCCGGGGGTCGAGGCCGCCGCTATAACCCCGGCCCTCGGGGCGATGTTGGTTTGAGTCTCTCGCTCCGATTCGCGAGTAGCGTGTCGAAGGGAGTGTGCATGGCAAACCAGGTCTCTGCCGACTATCACCCGTCGGAAAACGAGCCCTTCATGAATGAGCGTCAGCGCGAATATTTCCGTCGCAAGCTCAATCTCTGGAAAGAAGAAATCCTCAAGGAAAGCCGCGAGACCATCCAGAATCTGCAGGCCGAGACCGTGCCCCATGCCGATCTGGCCGACCGCGCTTCCACCGAAGCCGAGCGCCAGTTGGAACTCAGGACCCGGGACCGCCAGCGCAAGCTGATCGCCAAGATAGATGCGGCGCTGCGCCGGATCGAGGACGGCTCCTACGGCTTCTGCGAGGAGTCCGGCGAACCCATCTCGCTCAAGCGGCTCGACGCCCGCCCCATCGCCACGCTCTCCATTGAAGCGCAGGAACGCCATGAGCGGCGCGAAAAAGTCTATCGGGACGACTAGGCGGTAACCGCCTCGCCTCTCCCGATCGCTACGCCGGTATATAGCGGCGTCTCGCCTACACATCGGCGCGCCAGTCTTTTTCAGCCTGTTGCCAGCCCGGTTCCTATCTGCCTCAATCCCTCGGGCAAGGCCGTGGGGGCCGTCGGCAAATCTGCGCCAGCTCCTGACGCCGGATTAATGGGGGAGCGCGATGAAACGGCGTAGCAACCTTCCTGACAAGCCGGACGAGGTGGAACAAGTCGCCGGCAACGGCCTCTTACACCGGCGCGCCTTGCTGGGCCGAAGCGCCGCTATCGCCGGCTTGGCAGGCACAGGTCTTGGGGCAACCGCAACAGGCGCGGCGGCAGAACAGCTGATCGAGCAGCCCTGGAGTCTTCAGATGGGCGAAGACACGCCCGCCTATCAGACGCCTTCGAAATTCGCGAAGAATGTGGTGCGGACCCTGGCCAATCCAAAGTTTGAGCCGCGCTCTTCCCTGTCCCGCACGCCGCATCATCTTCTGGAAGGAACGCGCACGCCCAACGGCCTGCACTTCACCATCAACCATACCGGCATTCCCCAGATCGATCCGCAAGCGCACCGGCTCTTGATCCACGGCCTGGTCAAGCGGCCGCTGGTCTTCACCGTCGACGCGCTTCTGAAATATCCCATGACCTCGCGCCCCGCTTTCGTGGAATGCGGCGGCAACAGCGTGCCCCTGTTCTCGCCCAAGCCGATACAGGCGGACGTGCAGGCCCTGCATGGGCTGTCGTCCTGCGCGGAATGGACGGGGGTGAGTCTGGCGATGCTGCTGGATGAATGCGGCATCGATCCACGGGCAAAATGGTTCATCGCCGAAGGCGCGGATGCGCCGCATCTGATGCGCAGCGTGCCGCTGGCCAAGGGGCTGGATGACGCGATGATCGCGCTCTACCAGAATGGCGAGCCGCTGATGCCCGGAAACGGCTTTCCCATGCGGCTGCTGCTGCCTGGCTATGAAGGCAACATGAACGTCAAGTTCCTGCGGCGCATCAAGCTGGTGCCAAGTCCGGCCATGAGCTTTTGGGAGTCGCAGGTCTATACCGAGCCCATGCCCAAGGGCAAAAGCTACAACCTCACCTTCCTGAATGAGGTCAAATCCTTCATCACCCGGCCGTCGCCGGGCCAGGATGTGAAGACGCCGGGCTATTACGAGATTTCCGGCATCGCTTATTCCGGCAAGGGCAAGATCACCAAGGTGATGGTCTCGGCCGATGGCGGCAAGAGCTGGGGAGAAGCCGCATTGCAGGCGCCGGTTTACAGCAAGGCCTTCACGCGCTTTCGCATGCCGTGGCGGTGGGACGGCAATCCCGTCATTCTGCAAAGCCGCGCCTGGGATGACCAAGGTTCCTTCCAGCCAACGCGCGCGGCGTTCATCGCCGCCCGTGGCCAGCTGGATGCCGTGCCGCCCGTTGTGGCGTTCAGAAACCATCACTTCAATGCGATCACGAGCTGGGCGGTGGACACGCACGGGAAGGTGTCCCATGCCTATGCCTGAGCGCCTGTTTGCCGCCCTACTTTGCCTTTCCCTGTCGGCAAGCGCCACGGCGTTCGCCGCCGGCGCAGGCAGCCCGAATCTGGGCAAACCCGTCAGCGCCGCCGACATGGCGCGCTGGGATATCGAGATCCTGGCCGATGGCACCGGGCTGCCGCCGGGTGAGGGAACCGCGGCGCAAGGCGCCCCGATCTTCGCCACCAAATGTTCGGCCTGTCACGGCGATGGCGGCCGCGGCACGCCCCAGGCGCTGAGCGGACAGCCGGCGCCGCCGATCATCATCCGCGACGTGCAGCTGAAGGGCATCGACGCGTCCAGGACCACCATCGCCAACTACTGGCCCTACGCGCCACCGCTGTTCGATTATATCCGCCGGGCGATGCCTTGGAACGAGCCACGGTCGCTGACCGACCATGAGGTCTATGCCCTGACCGCCTATATCCTGGCGGAGGGCAAGGTGATCGACGCCAAGCTGGTTCTCAACGCCAAGACTCTGCCCAAAGTCACCATGCCCAATCGCAATGGCTTTCTGCCGCGCTTTCCCGAACTGATGCCGCATTAGGGTCTGGACTCAATTGCGGGCAGAAAATTCAATAACTTGTCATGGCCCGCAAATGCGGGCCACCCAGATGACGCCGACGCTTCACCTTCAGGACAATCGCCAACCCCACTGGATGGCCCACACGGAGTTTACACTCCGGCGCGCTCGCGCGGCCGGGGTGGTGGGCCATGACAATTTGTTTGTTGAGTACAGACCCTAGCGGAAAACCAAAAGGCCCGGTTTGAAACCGGGCCTTTTGTTTCGGGTTCCTGGGAAATCAGAACGGCATCAGGATGTCGAACAGCTGGCTGCCATAGCGCGGCTGCTGCACATCGCTCATGGTGCCCTTGCCGCCATAGGTGACGCGCGCCTCGGCGATCTGCGACAGGTTGACGGTATTGTCCTGGGTGATGTCTTCGCGGCGCACGATGCCAGAGAGCTGCATGTCGCGCAGCTCGTTGTTCACCCGCACCTGTTGATGGCCGTCGATCACCAGGTTGCCGTTGGGCAGCACCTGCGCGACCAGCGCCGCCAGGACCATGTTGATCGATTCCTGGCGCTGAATAGAGCCCGCGCCGACATTGGAGTTGTCCGAACCCATCTTGACCAGGCTGGAGGGATCCATCACCGGCGGCATCACCTTCTCCAGACCGAAGAAGTTGGTCATGTTCGCATCCTCGGAATTGGTGCGGCTGCGCGAGGTGGTGTTCTGCATCTTGGCGGTATCGGCGACCGAGACATTCACCGTGATCACATCGCCCACATGCATGGCGCGGGGATCGTGGAAGAAGCTCTGCGCGCCCGGCTGCCACAGCGAATTGTCCACATGCATGATCGGCTTGGGAGCGGGGATCGCAGCGACGATCTGCGTGCCCGCCGGATTGCCCACCGGCTGCAGGGCCGGCGCCTCGCCGATATTGTGGATGCGGTCCAACGCCGAACAGGCCGACAGCGCCGCTACGGCAACAAGAGGAAAAAGCTTCAAAAGGCTGCGCATGACAAATCCTATCGGCGGGCGAGATTGTTGACGGGAGCGTTGATGATGCCGGTGGCGCGCACGGTGCCGGGCGCGACCACGACGCCGGAGACCATGCGGTAGGAAGCCGGATTCTGGACGGTGACCGTATCGCCGATGCCGCCTTCGCTCATGGCGCGGCCCATGGCGGTGAGCTCCACGCCAGGTGCGGCGAACTGCATGGTGACGGTCTGGCCCTTGGTGATGACGATGGGGCGGCGGACATCTTCGCTGCGGAAGGGCTGGCCGGCGGAAAGCGTGCGGCGGGCCTGCATGCCCTTGACCTCGTCCATCTTGGTCGGCACGCCCGACATCAGGGCGGTGCCGTCCACGGTGGCGAAGGTGAGATCGTTTTCGCCGATTGTGTCGCCGCGGGCGATGTCGTGCGCCGGCACCACCACCCGCACGGTGGCGGCGAAGGCGCTGGAGGTGCCCATCAGCGCGGCGGCGCCGATCAGCAGCAGAGCAAGGATCATGAGGGTGCGTTTCATGGCTTAGGACCCCAGCCTGGCAGTGTCTTGGAGAATCTGGTCGGCCGCGGTGATGACCTTGGAGTTCATCTCATAGGCGCGCTGGGCCGTGATCAGGGCCGTGATCTCGTCCACCGAGTTCACGTTGGAGGTTTCCAGAAAGCCCTGCTGGATGGTGCCGTAACCGGTCGAGGCCGGGACACCGGCTTGCGGTGAGCCCGAGCCGGGCGTTTCCAGATAAAGATTGTTGCCGATGGCATTGAGGCCCGCCTCGTTGGGGAAGCGCGTCAGCTCCAGCTGCCCCACCGTCTGGGGCGTGGAATTGCCCGCCACAGTGGCGTTGACCTGGCCCTGGGCATTGATGGTGACGCTGATCGTATTCTGGGGAATGGCGACACCCGGTTGCACCACCAGGCCGTCCTGGGTGACGAGCTGACCCTGAGGCGAGAGCGAGAAATTGCCCGAGCGGGTATAGGCGTCGGTGCCGTCGGCCTGCTGGATGCGGAAGAAGCCGGCGCCCTGGATGGCGACATCGTAGGGGTTGCCGGTTGACTTCAGATCGCCCTGGGTGGTGATGCGATAGACCGCGGCGGTGCGCACACCGGCGCCCAGCTGGATGCCGTTGGGCGCGTAAGTGCCCTGGTCGGAGGTCTGCGCGCCGGGGGTCTGGATGTTCTGGTAGAGCAGGTCGGTGAACTCGGCCCGCTGCTGCTTGAAAGCGGTGGTGTTCATGTTCGCCAGATTGTTGGCGATCACTTCCACATTGGTCTGCTGGGCCAGCATGCCGGTCGAGGCGATGGAAAGGGCGCGCATGGGCGTTACTCCTTAGTTCGGGACCTGGCCAAGCC
>Ga0310811_10006577_pt1 | contig 14857 bp, 14 predicted proteins | sample YCmetagenome_FD_207642 | JGI IMG/M metagenome (GOLD analysis project Ga0310811, IMG submission 207642) | Soil microbial communities from experimental microcosm in Duke University, North Carolina, United States - YC | ecosystem: Engineered > Artificial ecosystem > Soil microcosm > Unclassified ...
ATACGGCGCGCACCATGTCCGCTCCGCCGGTGGCCAGAATGACCGCCGTCAGCTTGTGGCGCATGAGCGCATTCGTGCCTTCCAGCGTCGGGACCGTCATGGAGTTGATGAGGCCCGCCGGTGCTCCAGCGCCTAACGCCGCGTTCTCCAACACCCGCGCAGTTTCCACGACGCTACGCGTCGCGCGCGGATGCGGCGACATGACGATCGCGTTGCGTGCCTTCACGGAGATCATCGCCTTGTAGATCGCCGTGGACGTGGGATTCGTGGTCGGGATGATCGCGCCGACCACACCCATGGGCACCGCGAGCTCGCGGACTCTCCGAACGGGATCCTCGCGCAGCACACCAACGGTCTGCATGGGGAGGATGTAGTCGGCGAGAAAGTCCGAGGCGAAGCGATTCTTGATGACCTTGTGCTCGTAGACTCCCATGCCTGTTTCGTCAACGGCGAGACGGGCAAGACGTTCGGCATCCGCCGACGCGGCCGACGCCATCGCACGCACGATGCCATCGACAGTTCGTTGGTCGGCGCTCGCGAAACGGCGCTGTGATTCCGCTGCCCGTGCGACCAGGTCGCGCGCCTCCTGAACGCTCCGGAGATCGGCGTCCACGGATACGCGCTCAGGCGTTCAGTGTCCGGAACGCGGCGAGCAGCTCGTCTCGGCCGGCACGTGCGACGTCTCGGCCCTTGATCGGAAAATTGTCGAGGCGACGCGCCATGGCTCGCAAATCGACGACGCGCGCATTCTCGAGCGTCGTGATGTCGATGCGCCCACCCTGCATGGGAACCGCGGGTACCGGCTCGTCGTTGTCCGCGACGACGATCGTCATCTCTGGATGCGGTCGAGGAATAACGTGCGCCGATACCAGATGACCGACGCGCTCCGCCGCCGCCGCACCGGCATCGACCGCGGCTTTCACGGCTGCGACCTCGCCAACGAGCTTGACGGTGACGAGACCTGCGTCGGCTCGTTCGGTTCCGAGCAATCGAACGTCAGCCGCCTTCAGACCGGCGTCGGTCGCTTCGATTGCGCCGATGAGGCCGCGCGTCTCGATGAGTCCGAGCGCGCCGTGAGCCCAGGGGTCAGCCGGCGTCACCCGCGGGGCCCTGCGGGAGGATCGCCTCGAGCTCGGCGTGGGGGCGAGGGATCACATGGACAGAGACAAGCTCACCGACTCGTTCTGCCGCGGCCGCACCCGCATCGGTCGCGGCCTTCACAGCGCCCACGTCGCCGCGAACCATGACAGTGACGTAGCCACCGCCGACTTTCTCCTTTCCAACGAGCCGAACGTTGGCCGCCTTGACCATCGCGTCGGCCGCCTCGATCGCGCCGACGAGTCCTTTCGTCTCGATCAGGCCAAGTGCGTTCTGTGCCATCAGTCCTCCGAACGACCGGTGAGTGCGCCATCGGCGCCGTGGCACCGATGCTGGAGCATCGCGCGCGAAAATGAGTGCTCCTGGAGCGTTTGTAAAGAGAGCGGGAGCGGAGTAGACTGTGCGCGTGCTCCCGAGTCCGTGCTACGTATTTTCCGATACGCATCTTGGCGCCGCGCCAGGTGACGTCGAACGGAAGCTCCTCTCATTTCTGCGCCATCTGAGCGGCCGCGGGGGTTCGCTCGTGATCAACGGCGACCTCTTCGAGTTCTGGTTCGAGTGGCGATCCGTCATCCCTCGACCGTCGTTTCGGGTGCTCGCCGCGCTCGCCGATCTAGTGGACGCCAACATCCCCGTTCTCTGGGTCGCGGGCAATCATGACTGCTGGGGTGGCGACGTGCTCCGCAGCGACGTCGGCGTGAACTATCACGTCGGACCGTGGATCGGAGAGCTCGCGGGTTGGAAGACCGTCATCGAACACGGCGACGGGCTGCGTCAGGTCGAGGATCGAAAGTATCGTCGCCTTCGCACTGTGCTACGCCATCCGGCATCGATCTGGGCCTTTCGCCATCTCCTGCATCCGGATTTCGGCAGCCGACTCGCCGCGGGGTCATCGCACGCAAGCCGCACGTATCAGGCGCGCGATGGCGGGCGCGGGCTTCGGGAGGTCGCGATGGCGCAGCTCGCCGCGAATCCGTCGGTGGACCTCGTCATCTACGGTCACTCGCACGTTTCGGCGCTCGAGCAATCCGGGTCCGGCAGTGTTTACGCAAACGCCGGGTCGTGGATGAGCAGGCCAACGTATCTCCGCGTCGACGAACGTCGAATTGCGCTGATGGAGTGGACCGGCTCAGCCGAGGGTGACTGTCTCGACGCACGCGATCGCCGATCCGAGAAAGCGCTGACCTAAACGCAGAAAGTGGTCGGGCGCATCGGACGCGACGAAGCGGTGCACGATGGGAGCGTCTCGTCGCCAACCATGACCATTGGTCGGCGTCAGCAGATCGCGCGCGCGCAGGACGCGCGCCGTCTCGGCCGCGGTTTCGTGCGCGCTGTCGATCAGCGCGACGTCCGGCCCGAGGAGCTCCGCCAGCAGCGGCTTGAGGAGCGGATAGTGGGTGCAGCCGAGGACGAGCGTGTCGACCGCCGCGGCTTTCATCGGAGCGAGGTACTCGCGGGCGATGAGGCGGGTCGGCTCGGTGTCGAGCCAACCCTCTTCCACCAGCGGCACGAACAGCGGACAGGCGCGTGCCATGATGTGTGCGTTAGGCGCGATCTCCTTGATCGCACGCTCGTACGCGCCGGACCCGATGGTGCCCGCCGTGCCAATGACACCCAACTCTCCGCGACGTGACGCGGCAACCGCAGCCCGCGCTCCCGGCTCGACGACGCCGATGACGGGGAGCGGAAACTCCCGCTGCAACGTCGGCAGGGCGTGTGCGGTGGCGGTGTTGCAGGCCACCACGATGGCTTTGACGTCCTGCGACCGCAGGAACTGCCCGATCTCGAGGCTGTAACGTCGGACGGTGTCGGGGCTCTTCGGCCCGTAAGGAACGCGAGCAGTGTCACCGAAGTAGATGATCCGCTCGTCAGGAAGCTGGCGAATGAACTCGCGAACGACCGTGAGACCGCCGATGCCCGAGTCGAAGATGCCGATTGGTGACGATGGAGTACTCACAACCTTCAGACTTCGTCAGCGAGCGCCGCGTCACCACCGGAACGAGGCGACCAACGCGGGGCCGAATGGCAGCGCTCTGATCGACACATGCTCCGGCACATCCCACAGCTGCGCCGACACGAACGCCTCGGCGCCGGCGAGAAGATGATTCGCGATGAGCAGCGCGTAATAGTCCTCGAGATGCTTTCGGCGCGCATTCACCCGATCCGATGCATAACGATTCGGGGCATAGGTCGCGCCGACCATTCTGCCGAGCGAATCCCGCTGGACCGCGCCGGTGGAATCGAGGGCGTAGGCCACCACCAGACTGTCGCGCTCGTGCGCGCGAGCGTATCGCAGGTCGTATGCTGACTTCGTTGCCATCGCGATCCACGTGACCTCGGCACCGAAAAACAGGCTGCCGGCAATAGGCCGGTTGAGCACCGACTGGCCGTACCCAGGAATGAGGAGCGAATAGAAGAACGCGCGCTTCGGGGAGATCGGCGGTTTGAGGGTGTCCGGAGCGGGCGTTCGAGCCGGTGGCTTATGCCGAGCGCCGACGCGCGTGCTGTCGACTTGCTGGGCGTGCAGGCTCGTCATGGGCACCACGTCGAGCCCGGCGAGAGCCGCGGTGACCAGTAAGGCTTTTGCGAGTGCGGCACGACGGCGAGCAACCACGAGCGATTCGGGAAACAGTGTGGCGGGAGCGTGTGGGAATCGAACCCACCCAACCCGACGGCGTCGGGTCGCATCAGTTTTGAAGACTGAGGGGACCACCAGACCCCAGCCGCCCCCACGCGTCACCCGAGAACGATCGGTGTTCGACCTCGCGGCAGCACTTCGCCGATCTCAACGGCGCGCGGGACTTTCTCAAGATAGTCAAGCAGCCGCGACGGGGGGACCGCCACCACGAGGCCGCCCGATGTCTGCGGATCCGTGAGCAGCGCGCGTTCGACGTCCGTCGCCGACCCCCAGTCCACCATATCCTGTAGATAATCGAGATTGCGAGAGCCGCCACCTGGGCGCGCCCCCGACCGCCATGCATCGATGGCACGCGGCAAAATCGGCACGGACACAATCCGCAGCTGGATCGTGACGTCGCTCGCCCGCGCGATGTGGGAGAGGTGTCCGAGCAAGCCGAAGCCCGTGACGTCCGTGGCGCATCGGGCGCCCACGTCGACGGCCGCACGACTCGACGTTGCGTTCAGCTCGCACATGAGAGCGATGACGGCCTCCACGGCATTAGCGTCGAGCGTCTGCTGTTTGAGCGCGGTCGCAAGAATGCCATTGCCGATGGGTTTCGTCAGCACGAGGCGATCGCCCGGCCTCGCGTTCGCGTTGGTGAGCATTGACGCCGGGTCGATGCGTCCCGTCACCGACAGGCCGTATTTGATCTCGTCGTCGATGACGGTGTGCCCGCCGACAATGTGCGCGCCGGCCTCATGGACCTTGTCCTGGCCGCCGCGCAGGATCTCGGTAAGGATCTCGAGCGGAAGCTTTCCCGTGGGAAAGGCAGCAATGTTCATCGCGGTGAGCGGCGTGCCGCCCATCGCGTAGATGTCGGAGAGCGCATTCGCTGCGGCGACCTGGCCAAACTCGTACGGGTCATCGACGATCGGCGCGAAGAAGTCGACGGTCTGCACGATCGCGACGTCATCGGACACGCGAAAGACCCCCGCGTCATCGAACGTTTCGTGGCCGATGAGGATTCGCGGATCGGACTTTCGCGCGAGCGGCGCGAGCGCGGTGGACAGGTCGCCCGGACCCATCTTGGACGCTCAACCCGCGCAGCGCGCGAACTGGGTCAGGCGGAAGATGTCCTCGCGCGTATGCGTCATATGCCGGCGATCTACCTAACGACTGCGACGGCGTCGATCTCCACGAGTACGCCGCGTGGAAGGCCCGCCACCTGCACGGTCGATCGTGCGGGACGCGCATCGCCCATCACGCGGCCGTACACCTCGTTCACGCGCGGGAAGTCTGCCATGTCCTGAAGGTACACGGTCGTCTTCACGACGTCGGACCAGCTGGCCCCGGCCTTCTCCAGCACGGCGGCCAGGTTGTGCATGACACGCTCCGTTTGCGCGGAGACGTCGCCCTGCACGATCTGACCCGTCGCCGGATCGATCGCGATCTGGCCGGCGGTGAACAGGAAGTTTCCCGCGACGACGGCCTGCGAGTACGGGCCGATGGCCGCGGGGGCATTCTCGGTGTGGACGATGCGAACGTTCACAGTGTCTCCTAGAACAGCCCGACTATCGAACCATCGGGGCGAATAGCCATTCGTTCGGCGGCAGGCTCTTTCGGCAGGCCGGGCATAGTCATGATGTCGCCCGCCTGCGCGACTACGAAGCCCGCACCGGCGGCGGGGTACACTTCGTTAACGGTAATGCGGAATCCGCGCGGGCGGCCAAGTCGCGACGCGTCGTCGGTGAGCGAATACTGCGTCTTTGCCATGCAGACCGGCGTGTTGCCGAGCCCGATCGACTCGAGATACTGGATCGAGCGATCCGCCTTGGCAGAGTAATCGGCACCTTCTCCGCCGTACACCTTCTGAACGATTGCGTCGATCTTCTGACGGATCGGCGCTTCGGCCGGGTAGATCGGAGCGAAACAGCTGCCACCGGCGGCAAGCATGCTCATGATCTCGCGCGCGAGCTCGACGCCGCCTTCTCCTCCCTTCTCCCAGACCTCGTTGAGCGCCACACGCGCGCCGGCCTTCGCCGCGCAGTCAGCGACCATCTCGAGCTCGCGGTCGCTGTCGGTCGTGAAGCGATTCGCCGCGACGACGACCGGCACACCGAACTGCCTAACGTTTTCAATGTGCCGCTCGAGGTTCGGCAGCCCGCGCTCGAGAGCTCCCAGGTCCTCTTTCTGGAGGCTGTTCTTGTGCGCGCCGCCGTTCAGCTTGAGAGCGCGCACCGTGGCCACCAGCACCGCGGCTTGCGGGTCGAGACCGCCGAAGCGGCACTTGATATCGAAGAACTTCTCGGCGCCGAGGTCGGACCCGAATCCCGCTTCGGTGATGACGACGTCCGAAAGCGACAGGGCCGAGCGTGTCGCGAGAATGCTATTGCAGCCGTGAGCAATGTTGCCGAACGGGCCAGCGTGTACGAACGCTGGTCCGCCTTCGAGCGTTTGCACGAGATTCGGACGGATCGCGTCCTTGAGCAGCAGCGCCATCGCGCCCGCCGCTTTCAGGTCCGACGCGAGTACGGGCTTACGGTCACTCCCCGTCGTGGAGCCGACGATGATGCGACCGAGTCGCCGCTCGAGATCTGCCGGTCCGGTGGCGAGGGCGACGATGGCCATCACCTCGCTCGCGGGAATGATGACGAAACGATCCTCGCGCACGACACCGTTCCCAACGCCGCCGAGGCCGATCACCATGTCGCGGAGCGCGCGATCGTTCATGTCGATCGTGCGCGGCCACGTTATGCGGCGCGGATCGATCTTGAGCGTGTTGCCCTGATGCAGGTGGTTGTCCAGCAGCGCGGCGAGCAGCGCATGCGCACTCGAGATCGCGTGGAAGTCACCCGTGAAATGGAGATTGATGTCCTCCATGGGGATGACCTGCGCGTACCCACCACCCGCGGCACCGCCTTTCATGCCGAACACCGGGCCAAGGCTCGGCTCGCGGATGCATAACGTGGCGTTCTGCCCGATCTTTTTGAGCGCCTGCGTGACGCCGACCGCCGTCGTCGTCTTGCCCTCGCCCGCGGCGGTCGGGTTGATCCCGGTAACGAGAACGAGCTTGCCGCGAGCCGGTCGCTCCGCGATATCGAGCCCGATCTTCGCCTTGTATTTCCCGTACAGGTCGAGGTCATCGGCGCCGAGACCGAGCTCCTTCGCGACGTCGACGATCGGGCGCAGTTTCGCGTTCTGTGCGATCTCGATGTCTGACGGTACGTGGGCCACGAATCCTCCAGTCGTACTGGTGAGGCGTGAATCGTCACGCGCAGCGGCAACGGCGCGCGCGATCGCGCGGCGCAGATACTACGAGCGAGGGTCAGCCATCGCCAGCCCAAAGAATCGCCGCGTGTTGTTCGCCGTCAGCTCGGCCAATGCATCCGATGTCGTACCACGCGCGCTGGCCAATCGCTCGATCGTGTAACGCACGAATGATGGCTCGTTCCGCTTTCCTCTGAACGGCACAGGCGCCAGGTACGGTGCATCCGACTCCACGAGCAGTCGGTCGTCGGGCACGAGTCGCAGCAGGGCAAGATCGTCCCATTTCTTGAATGTCACGATGCCGCTGAACGACACATACCAGCCGACCGACAATGCGGCCTCGGCGACGGCGTGCGGCCCCGTGAAGCAGTGCAGAACGCCGTGCGCACCGGCGCGTGCCGCCGTGTCGATCATCGCCGTGATGTCGGCGTCCGCCTCCCGCGAGTGCACGACGACCGGGCGGTCAAGCTCCGTCGCGAGTTGCAACTGCAATTCGAACGCATGTCGCTGTGCATCGCGTGGTGAATGATCGTAGTGGTAGTCGAGCCCGCACTCGCCCACCGCGACTGCACCGGCAGCCACATGGTGACGAATCGCCTCGGTGTCCCGCACGTCATCGAAATCCGCGGCGTCGTGGGGATGGATGCCGGCGGTATGATAGACGTACCGCGGGTGCTTCGCGGCAATGACGGCCGCTCGACCGGCAGCGGCGATAGACTCTCCGATCGATACAATCGCCGCCGCACCGGCATCGCGAGCGCGACCAATCACGTCGTCGCGGTCGGGATCGAACGCAACGTCCGCGAGGTGAGCGTGGCTATCGATGTAGTGCATACAAACGAACACCGCCGCGAATATCGCGGCGGTGTCGTGTGTCAGAGGTCAGCGGCTGGCGGCACGTTCGGGTTGTCGATCGCGCGTCGTGCGCTGCGTTGCCGGGATCTCGGTTCTCGAAGCACGAACCGCGGCTTTGCTCGCACCCGTATCGGAAGCCGTCCTGGGCCACCGGTGCTCGATCCACAGCAGCAGAGGCGACGCGACGTAGATGGAGCTGAACGTGGCAACGAAGATGCCGAACGCCATGACGATGGCGAACGGACGCAGCACCTCTCCCGCGAAGAAGAGCAGCGCGAGCGTCGCCGCGAGCGTCGTCGCGTGCGTCAGCACGGATCGCGGCAACGTTTCGTTGATCGACCGGTTCAGCACATCGTAGAGTGGTGACTTGCGGTCCTTCTTCAGGTTCTCACGAACGCGGTCGAAGATGATGATCGTGTCATTCCCCGAATAGCCGAGCAGCGTCAGGATGCCGGCGACGACCGTGAGCGACACCTCGATGTGGAACAGCTTGATGAACGCGAGCGTCACGAGAACGTCGTGCGCCGTGGAGAGCACGGCGGCCACGCCGAATCGCCACTCGAAGCGAATCGCCAGATACACGAGCGTCACGAGGGACGCGAGCAGCATCGCGATCGCGGCGTTCCGGCGAAGCTCGGCACCAACGCGAGGTCCGACGGCCTCGGTACGAACGACCCGGTAGGTGTTCGCGCCGAACTCCTGCGTGAGCGCGGCCTGCACACGCTGGGCGACGGTCTCGGCTCCGGCGGCCTGGGACGCAACTTCCTGTCGGTTCTGAGCGCGAATCGTAAATCCACTATCCGAGCCGAAGGTTTGAATTTCGGCGCCAGTGATCCCGGCGCGGTCCATGGTTGAGCGGATTCGACCGGCGTCCATTGCTCGAGTGAACTGGAGTTGCATGAGCGTGCCGCCCGTGAACTCGATGCTGTAGTTCGGCCCGCCGCGGATCGCGAAGGTGGCGAGACCGAGCAGGATGAACCCGGCCGTAAGGCCGGCCGCCCAGCGCCACCACTTGATGAAGTCGAATTTCGTGTCGTGTAGGATGCGCAGCATTAGATGCTCAAGGTCTGGGCGCCACGCGAGCGGCTGAGCCACAGGAGGTAGAACGTTCGGACGACGAAGATCGCCGTGAACAGGGACGCGACAATGCCGGCGATCAGCGTGACCGCAAAGCCCTGCACCGGCCCGGTCCCGTACTGATATAACACCGCCGCAGTGAGAATCGTCGTCACGCTCGTGTCGACGATGGCAGTGAGCGCGTGCCGGAATCCCTCGTCGATGGCGGTGCGAACGGTCTTGCCGCGATCGAGCTCCTCACGGATTCGCTCGAAGATCAGCACGTTCGCGTCGACAGCGATACCGACCGACAGGACGAAGCCTGCGAGCCCCGGCAGTGTCAGCACGGCGTTGAAGTAAGCGAGCATGGCCATCGTGTACAGCACGTACAGGCCTAACGCGACAACCGCCAGCACCCCGGAGAACCGGTAGTACACGATCATGATGAGGACCACGAGCCCGACAGCGATGAGCAGCGCGCGGATGCCGTTGCGAATCGAGTCGGCGCCGAGGCTCGCGCCAATGTTGCGGTAGTCGGCGACCTTGAGCGGCACGGGGAGCGCGCCCGCGCGGAGCACCAGCGCGAGGTCCTGCGCATCCTGCAGCGAGCGACCCTGGCCCATTGTGATCTGGCCACGAGTGCCGATCGCGCTCTGGATGACCGGTGGCCGGCCCATGACCCGCTGATCCAGCACGATCGCCATGTAGTCGCGAATGTGCTTGGCGGTCTCGGCGCGGAAGCGACGGCCGCCTTCGTTGCTGAGCGTGAACTCGACGACGGTGCCCTCGATCGGCACCTGGTTCGGCTTGGCGCCGATCAGCGACTCGCCGGTGATGATCGGACGCGAGTCGAGCATGTAGATGGGCCGATATGCAGTTGCGCCGAGCGACACGGTGTCACTACCCCATCGCATCACCTTGCCCGGGGGCATCGCGGCCTGGATCGCCGGGAGATCGAGATAGCTCTGCAGCGTCGCAACGTCGCGCTCGGCGACGAAGTACTCGCCGACAAACTGGCCCTGCTGGATGAGCTTCGAGAACGCTCCCCCGGCGGTCAGTGCGAGAGAATCCTTCTTCGTCGAGTCGTTCTTCGCCGCGGAGTCCTTTCGCGCGGAGTCCTTGCCCGACGTCAACAGCCCCTGCAGCCCCTTGTCCGCCTTGGCCGTATCGCCAAGGACGCCTGGCGACTTACCAGCCAGCCCGCTCTCCTTCACGATCGCATCGAATCGCGGGAGCACTTTTTCGAGCGCCTGCGTCTTGTCGGTGATCTGGAATTCGAGGAAGGCGCTCTTCTGTACGACGGCCATTGCGCGCTGCGGGTCGTCGATGCCCGGCAGCTCGACGATGATCTGGCTGTCACCGCTCTTCTGAACGACCGGCTCGGCGACACCGAACTCGTCGATGCGGGTGCGGACGACCTTGATGGCGCGATCGAGCGCCTCCGATCGATCCGGCACGACGCCCTTCGACGGATCGATCTCGAGCGCGAGGTGCATTCCGCCCTGGAGATCCAACCCTCGCTTCAGCGGGACTCGAGTAACGGTGTCGAAGACATATCGGTCGCCGCGCTTCACTCGCTCGATCACCTTGCGCGGGTACAGCGACCATGCGGACGCTGCGAGGAGCGCAATGATGAGCAGCACGCGGTACTTCAGGTTGGACATGCGACTGCGGGTGGGAGGGTTGGTTTCGGCAAGCTTTGAAGGTTACGGAACGGGTCGGACGGAGTCAACGGAAGCCGTGCGCGAAATGGTTGGGCCCTCGTCGCTTGCGCGCCCAGCAGGTAGTTGCGATCAGAGACGTCTTCATCTCGTGAGGCTCAGTGCGCGTCGCGCATCGTCTTCGTCGCGGCGCAGCTGTTCAACGAGCGCGGCCGCATTCTCGAACTTCTGCGTATCGCGAAGCCGCGCGATGAAGTCGACACGAACCCATGCGTCATACCAATCGCCGCTCGCATCGAACAGGTGGGCCTCGATCCCGACCGACGAGTCGCCGAAGGTCGGCCTCGCGCCCAGGTTGAGCATGCCACCGTGTGCTCCGCCGGGAGTCTGCACCCGAACGGCGTAGACCCCGTGAGGAGGCAGGAGCTTCCGTGGACTCGGCGGAGCGACGTTGATCGTGGGGAACCCCAGCCCGCGACCTCTCGCGGCTCCCCGTACCACCCTGCCACCAAGCGAATAGGGTCGACCGAGCGCGTGAGCCGCCCGCTCGAGATCGCCACCGGCGATCGCGCGACGGATCGACGTGGACGAGATCGGCCGGCCATCGCCGATCGACACGGGCGGAACGACCTCGACGTGAAAACCTACGCGCGCACCAAGGGCCTGCAGCACCTCGACGTCGCCCTCGCGATTTCGCCCGAACCCATGGTCGTACCCCATGAGGAGGTACTCCATACTGAAGCGGTCGCGAAGCACGCGCATGACGAAGTCCTGCGCCGCATAACGAGCGAGTGTCGGCGTAAAGGGCACGACCGCGAGGTAATCGATCCCCGACTCGGCCAGCACCTCACGCTTCTCCTCGCCGACAGTGAGCATGAGCGGCGCGGCCGCGGGATTCACTACCTCGAGCGGATGCGGCTCGAACGTCACGAGGACAGTTCGGTGCCCCAAGGCCTTGCCGCGAGCCACGAGGCGATCGAGCACATCGCGATGGCCGCGATGAACGCCGTCGAACGTGCCGACCGTGACTACGGTCGCGTGCACGTCAGGCGGAAGCCCGGAGTCGAAGCCGCCGTTCACCCGGTCACGCATCGGGAAGCACCACTCTCGGCTGCCAGCGTTCCCCCACGGACTCGGCTATCGCGACGAGCCCGCCGGCCGCGTCCACCAGTGCCGCGGTCGAATCGGTCACCGCAGCCGAGATGGCCCGTCCCTGCCTAACGTGGCGTACTTCGTCCGCTGACAACGTGATCGCCGGCAGATGGGGCACAGCCGCGCGAGGGGGTTCCGGACTGGCTATGCCCGCACGCAGGTCCTCGATCGACGTCGCGTTCGCGACGTCAAACGATCCGCTATGCGTCCGGCGCAGACTCGAGAGGTGTGCCGCGCTGTCGCACAGGCGCCCGAGGTCTCGGGCGAGCGCCCGGATGTACGTGCCGCCGCCACACGTAATGACCGCGTCGAGGCGCTCGTCCGACATCTCGCGAATTTCCCACGCGTGTACGCTCACGCGAACGGGCGCGAGCGCGAGCGCTTCACCGCGGCGCGCGGCGGCGTAGGCGCGACGCCCCCCGACCTGCTTCGCGGAGTACGCGGGCGGAACCTGGTCGATCGCGCCGGTGAGTGCGCTGATGGCTTCGCGCACGCGCGAGGCATCGGGCAACCGGGCGTTACGCGTGACGGACCCCGTCACGTCGTCGGTGTCGGTCTCTGTCCCGAACGAGATCGTCGCTCGATACACCTTGGGCTCGCCGTTCAGATGCGGAAGCAGGCGCGTCGCGTGACCCACGAGGAGCACCAGCAACCCAGTCGCGAAGGGATCGAGCGTGCCGGCGTGGCCGATTCGCCTGGTACGCAGCGCGCGTCGTGCATCGTTGACCACGTCGTGCGACGTGACGCCGGCTGGCTTGTCGACCAGCAAGAGCCCGTCAATCGGTCTTCCCTCCGGTCGAGGGCGGTGTCCCGTCCGAGTCAGTCGCGGTGTCGTCGACGGGCCGTTCATCGTGGATCTGCGCAAGCAGCGACTCGATCCTCGCCGCGTGCGCGACGCTCTGATCGAGCTTGAACGCGATCTCAGGAGCGAGACGAAGCCGGAGTGCGCGGCCGATGCGTGAGCGCAGATGGCTCGCGACGCTCGACAGGCCATCGAGCGTCGCGGCTCGCTCGGCATCGCTCCCGAGAATGCTCACGAACACTTTCGCGTGACGGAGGTCGCGGGTGACATCCACGCCCGTGACGGTTACGAGGCCGACGACGCGGGGATCCTTGACGCCTTCAGCGAGGAAGGTAGCCACTTCTTCTCGGATCGCTTCGGCAACGCGGTCCGGGCGACGGGTATCGTGCGGCATCGTTTGCGGAATCCTTCGCTCGATCAGCGGACACCACGTTCGCGAACCGCGGGACGGATCGGGCGTGCACGCGACGTCGTGAAAGACCGGGCGGCGTCGCGGGAAAGAGAAAGCAGGAGAACCGGGCCGTGGCGAGTGCCGGCGGCCCGGTATGGCGATCAGCTCGTGGTCTCGGTTTGCAGGGTGCGAGCGACTTCCTCGGTGCGGTAGCACTCGATGACGTCGCCGACTTTCACGTCGTTGAAGTTCTCGACGGAGATACCGCACTCGTAGCCTTCCTTCACCTCGCGGACGTCATCCTTGAAGCGGCGGAGCGACCCGATAGTACCGTCGTACACTTCGACGCCATTACGGACCACGCGGACGCGCGCCTGACGAGTGATCGTGCCGTGCCTAACGTAGCACCCGGCAACGACACCGACCTTCGGCGCCTTGAACGTCTGCCGCACCTCGGCTTCGCCGAGCACGACTTCGCGCTCTTCCGGACGGAGCATGCCTTCGAGTGCGGCACGCACGTCGTTCACGGCATCGTAAATGACCTTGTAGAGCTTGATGTCGACGCCTTCGCGTTCGGCCGCCGCGCGCGCGTTGTTATCCGGACGCACGTGGAAGCCGACGATGATCGCGCCCGCCGCCCGCGCGAGCAGAATGTCGCTCTCGGTGACGGCACCCACGCCGCGGTGAATGACCTCCACCGAGACCTCGGCGTTGGAGAGCTGCGCCAACGCGTCGGCCAGGGCTTCGGCCGGTCCACCCTGGTCGGCCTTGATGAGCACGCGCAGTGTGCGCTTCTCACCAGCCGACGCCTGCGACATGAAGTCCTCGAGCGTGACCGCGCTCTTGCTCGTGCGACGGCTCTTCGCTTCGCGGTCGAGCCGCTCCCGGCGTTGTGCAATCTCACGAGCCTGCGTGGCATCGTCGACGACGCGGAACTCGTCGCCCGCCATCGGGACACCCGTTAGGCCCAACACCTGAACCGGAATGGCAGGGCTGGCCTGTTTCACCTGCTTACCACGCTCGTCGAGCAGCGCGCGAACGCGACCCGAGTACAGGCCAACGATGAAGTCATCGCCAACCTTGAGCGTGCCGCCCTGCACGAGCACCGTAGCAACTGGTCCCTTGCCCGGGTCGAGCTGGGCTTCGACGACCGTGCCCTGTGCGTTCTTGTGCGCGTTCGCCTTCAGGTCGAGGATTTCGGCCTGCAGGAGAACCTGATCGAGCAGATCGTTGACGTTGGTGCCCTTCTTCGCCGAGATCGGCGTCGAGAGCACCTGGCCGCCGAACGCCTCGAGCACCACGCCGTGCTGCAGGAGGTCCTGCGACACACGCTGTGGGTTCGCGTCAGGCAGGTCGATCTTGTTGATCGCGACGATGAGGGGAACGCCCGCGTTCCTCGCGTGCGAGATTGCCTCGATCGTCTGCGGCATCACCGAATCGTTCGCGGCGACAACGAGGACGACGATGTCCGTGACCTGCGCACCGCGTGCGCGCATGGCCGTAAATGCTTCGTGGCCAGGCGTGTCGAGGAACGTGATCAGTCTTCCCGACGGCAGCGTCACATGGTACGCGCCGATGTGCTGCGTGATGCCGCCGGCTTCGCCGGCAACGACGTTCGCCTTGCGGATGTAGTCGAGGAGCGACGTTTTCCCGTGGTCGACGTGACCCATGATCGTGACGATCGGGGGTCTCGGCTCGAGGTCCTCGGGCTTGTCGGCCTCCGATTCCTGTCCGGCGTCGGCGGCGTACTCCTCCTCACGAACGGCCTGGAATCCGAATTCACCAGCAATCAACTCGATCTGGTCGAAGTCGAGTCGCTGATTGATCGTGACCATGAGGCCGAGGTTCTTGAACGCGAAGCCAACGATCTGCGTCGCGGGAACCTTCAGGATGTCGGCCAGCTCGCTGACGGTGATGAACTCATTGACGTGAACGGTCTTTCGTTCGCGTTCACG
>Ga0310811_10006578_pt1 | contig 14856 bp, 15 predicted proteins | sample YCmetagenome_FD_207642 | JGI IMG/M metagenome (GOLD analysis project Ga0310811, IMG submission 207642) | Soil microbial communities from experimental microcosm in Duke University, North Carolina, United States - YC | ecosystem: Engineered > Artificial ecosystem > Soil microcosm > Unclassified ...
TTTCCTCACGCGAACCGGCGTCCACTTCGCTCGAAAACGCTCTAATCGGACGAACCGATGGACCGCATCGATGCGATGAAAGTCTTTGTCTCCGCCGTCGACGAGGGCAGCCTCGCCGGCGCCGGCCGGCGGCTGCGACGCTCGCCGGCCGCGGTCAGTCGCGCGATCGCCTTCCTCGAGGCCCATGTCGGGGCAGAACTGCTTCATCGCACCACCCGCTCGCTCAAGCTCAGCGAGGCGGGCGAGCGTTATGTCGCCGCCTGCCGCCGCGTGCTGGTCGACCTCGAGGAGGCCGATATCGTCGCGGGCAGCGAACGCTCGGCGCCGCGCGGCACGCTGACGCTGACCGCGCCCATCATCACCGGCGAGGATATTTTGCGCGCGGTGCTCGACGCCTTCATGAACGAATATCAGGCCGTGACGGCGCGGCTCTATCTTCTCGACCGGCCCGTGAACCTGATCGACGAGGGCATCGATGTCGCGCTCCGCATCGCCCACCTTGCGGATTCGAGCTTCACGGCGATCCGTGTCGGCGAAGTTCGCCGCATCGTCGCGGCGTCGCCCGGCTATCTGGCCCGGCATCCGGTGATCCGCGAACCGGCGGATCTTGCGAAACACCAGATCATCGCCATGACCCATTTCGGGCTGGATTCCTGGAGCTTCCCGCCGGCCAAAGGCTCATCCGTTCCGAGAAGCGTACAGTTCGCGCCGCGGCTGGTCGTCAACACCGTTCGCGCGGCGATCGACTCCGCGGTCGAAGGGCATGGCGTGACCCGCCTGTTTTCCTATCACATCGCCGACGAACTTCGGGATGGCAAGCTGCTGATCCTGCTCGGCAAGGACGAGCACCCACCGCTGCCCGCGCATCTGCTGGTCCCGCAGGGACGCCTGTCGGTCCCCAAGGTCCGCGCCTTCGTCGATTTCGCCGTACCGCGCCTCAAGCGCTATTTCACGCGGCTAAGCAACGAGGCCAACCGCAACGCCGGCGCCATTCGTTCGCGCAGCGGAAGAGTGCCTTCCGAATAACGGGCATTCATACCAAAACTCGAAAGACATAGCCTGATCTCCATCGGCGCCATACGGCCCGGCGGCAAACCTGCCGTTTCACAGAGATCACAGAGGCTATCATGGGTAAGGAACAGAAAGTCGTCATCATCACCGGCGCATCGCAAGGCATCGGCGCGGACCTGGTCAAGGGTTACCGCGACCGCAATTATCGCGTCGTCGCCAATTCCCGCTCGATCAAGCCGTCCTCCGATCCGGATGTGCTGGCCGTTGCCGGCGACATCACCGATCCGGCGACCGCGCAGCAGATCGTCAAGCAGGCGCTGGAGCGCTTCGGCCGCATCGACACGCTGGTCAACAACGCCGGCATTTTCATCGCCAAGCCGTTCACCGAGTACACCGAGGAGGACTACGCGTCGATCGTCGCGATCAATCTCGGAAGCTTGTTCCGGCTGACCAAGCTCGTCGCCGCCGAAATGTTGAAGCAGGGTTCCGGCCATATCGTGCAGATCACGACCGGCCTGGTCGATCACGCCAACAGCAGCGTGCCTTCGGTGCTGGCGTCGTTGACCAAGGGCGGGTTGAGCGCCGCGACCAAATCGCTTGCGATCGAGTACGCAAAGAAAGGTATCCGCGTCAACGCGGTCGCGCCCGGCGTCATCAAGACCCCGATGCACCCGCCCGAGACCCACGAATTCCTGGCGAACCTGCACCCGGTGGGTCGCATCGGCGAATCCAAGGACGTCGTCGACGCAATCCTGTTCCTGGAAAGCGCAGCGTTTGTCACCGGCGAAATCCTGCATGTCGATGGCGGCCAGAGCGCCGGCCACTGACATCGCGAAGAATCATCTCCAGCAAGGACAACGACAATGCCGATCGTCACCATCCAGACCACCCGCGAAGGCACCAACCCCGGCGCGGCTTCTGTCACGGCGGAGGAGAAAGCCGCCCTGATCAAGGGCGCCAGCCAGTTGCTGCTCGACGTGCTGAAGAAGCCGCTGGAATCGACCTTCGTTATCATCGACGAGGTCGACACCGACAACTGGGGCTGGGGCGGATTGCCCGCGCTCGCGTACCGAAAAAAGCGCGCGGCGGCCGCCAGCTAACGCGACTGTGCGTTCCGGAATCGCAGCGTCATCGCCACCGGCGATCGCTGCGATCTCAACTCATCATTATTCGAAGACGCGCCGGGATTCTAAGCATGTCCATGTCGAGCACGAATCTGGATCATCATCGTCACCAGGCAACGGGCGATTTCCACAGGGAGGGCGGACCGGTGTGGCTCTCCGCGGCCGCAGGTCTGTGCGCGTCGTTGGTCGGGTTGGGACTGGCGCGGTTTGCCTATACGCCGCTGATTCCGGCGTTGATCGCCGCGAAATGGTTCAGCCCCGCGGAGGCGGTCTATCTCGGCGCCGCCAATCTCGCCGGCTATCTGACCGGCGCCTTGATCGCGCGCGAACTCGGCAAACGGGCGGGCGCCGTTCACGCGCTGCGCGGAACGATGGTGCTGGCGTCCTTGTCCGCGTTTGCCTGTTCGATGCCGGTCTCGTTCATCTGGTTCTTTGGCTGGCGGTTCCTCGCAGGATTGAGCGGCGGGGTGATCATGGTGCTCGCCGCTTCGACCATTTTGCCGCACACCGCGCCCGGCAAGCGAGGCCTTGTCGGCGGCGTCATCTTCGCCGGCGTCGGTCTCGGTATCGCCGCATCCGGCACCCTCGTTCCATTGCTGCTGCAACAAGGTTTAAAGCAAAGCTGGTATGGCCTCGGCCTGTTGTCGGCGCTGCTGACCCTGGTGAGCTGGACGGCATGGCCGGCTGACGCGCGCGCCAGCGAAGCTGCGGCCAACAACCATGTTCCGTCCCGCGGCCGGAATCCGGCCATCGTTCGCACGCTGGGAGTGGAATATGGCCTCAACGCGCTGGCGCTGGTGCCGCACATGGTCTTCCTGGTCGACTTCGTGGCGCGCGGCCTCGGCCAGGGGATATCGGCCGGATCGCATTATTGGGTGCTGTACGGCATCGGCGCCACCATCGGTCCGCTGCTGACCGGCCACCTCGCCGACCGCGCGGGATTCGGTCCGGCGCTGCGCGCGGCCTTCCTGATCGAAGCGATCGCGATCCTGTTGCCCGCGCTGAGCTCTGCGCCGGCGTCGATGATCGTCTCGAGCGTGATCGTCGGCGGCTTCACCCCCGGTATCGTTCCCCTCGTGCTCGGCCGCATCAACGAACTCATTCCGCACAACGCCGCCGGCCAACGCGCCGCGTGGGCGCAGGCCACCACAATGTTCGCGATGTTTCAGGCGGCGGCCGCCTATGGGCTTTCATACCTGTTCGAGCGCACAGGCGGCGACTACGCCATCCTGTTCGTGATCGGCGCAGCCGCCGTGCTTGCCTCGCTCGCGATCGATCTCGTCACGGCGCTGATCGCGAGACGCCAGAAGCTCGGGGCCTGATCCAGCGCTGCATGCGGGTTCCCAATCCGGCGCCGATACGACAATTCGATTAGTGTCGAAGCATTCCTGTCGAAAGACTGCCATGCTGATTTCAGTCGCCGGCTCGAACCGGCGCTGAATATTGCACAGGAGAACAACATGGCCGCTACAGATAACGCCAACCAAAATCTCGTCGTCACCGCGTTCTGGGAAGTCAATCCGGGTGAGGAAGCCGCCGTCGCCGGTCTTCTGAAGGAGTTTCTGCCGCAGGCGCAGCGCGAGCCCGGCGTCAAGGAGTTCCAGATCCACCAGAACCTGGCCGAGCCCCGCAAGTACTTCTTCTACGAGGTATTCGCCGGCGAAGCGGCCTTTGCCGATCATCAGCAAACGCCGCACTTCAAGAACATCATCGTTGGCCAGGCCGTCCCCAAGCTCGCAAAGCGCGAACGCGCCCAGTTCCGCTATATCTGACCCCGGACCAGTTACGGCGCGCTGCCGCTCAATTCAGCAGCGCGCCGTTTCATCAACTCCTGTTCACGCCGGTTGCCTGCGAGGCCTGCGGCCGCCTCGAAGGCTGCGCGCGCTTCCTCGAACCTCCCGAGCCTTTGCAGAAGATCGCCGCGAACGCCCGGCAGCAAATGATATGCTTTTAGCAGCGGCTCGTGCGCCAGCCGGTCCACGATCGCGAGCGCGGCCGCCGGGCCCTCGGCCATGCCGACCGCAACCGCGCGGTTGAGCTCGATCACCGGCGAACGTACCAGCGCCGTCAGTTCAGCGTAGAGTTCCGCAATGCGCGGCCATGGCGTTTTGTCCGGCGTGCTTGCGTTGGCGTGACAGGCGACGATCGCCGCCTGCAGCGCGTAGAAGCCGCCCGCGCCGTCGAGCTCGTGCGCCCGCGCCAAGGCGAGCATGCCGCGGCGGATCTGGAGCTGGTCCCACAGCCCGCGGTTCTGCTCCATCAGCAGAATCGGATCGCCGGTCTTATCGGTCCGCGCGGCGGTCCGCGAGCCGTTCAGCTCCATCAGCGCCAGCAAGCCGTGGGCTTCGGATTCCCGCGGCGCGATCGAGGTCAGCGCGCGGCCCATCCGCAGCGCATCGTTGCAGAGCTGGGGCCGCAGCCATTCGTCGCCGCGTGCGGCGGTGTAGCCTTCGTTGAAGATGAGATAGACGATCTCCAGCACCGAGGTGAGCCTTTCGGAAAGCGCATCGCCGCGCGGAGTCTCGTAACCGAGGCCGGATTCGGAAAGCGTCCGCTTCGCCCGCACGATCCTTTGCGCAATGGTCGGCTCCGGAAGCAGGAAGGCGCGGGCGATCTCTTCCGTCGTCAGGCCGCAGATCATCCGCAGCGCCAGCGCGGCGCGGGCCTCGCGTGACAACCGCGGATGGCAGGCGGTGAAGATCAGCCGCAGCAATTCGTCGCCGATATCGTCGTCGAGCGCTGCGTCCCAATCAGGCATCGCCTGCTGCTCCAGCTCCATGTCCCGCGCCACGATCGCGTGCTTGCGCGCGAGCATTTGGCCGCGGCGCAGCTGATCCAGCGCCCGCCGCCTGGCGATCGCCATCAGCCACGCGCCGGGCTTTTCCGGCACGCCCGTGGCGGGCCAGTGCTCGATCGCCGCCAGCAGCGCTTCCTGCGTCAGGTCCTCGGCCAGCGGCACGTCGCGCAACATCCGCGACAGGCTGGTGAGCAGCCGTGGCTGCTCGATGCGCCACACCGCCAGAATGGTGCGGTTGATGTCGGCTTCCGTCATCGCCGCCGTCGGCGTTCGCGGTACGCCCGCCTCAAGAGGCGACCCGCGCATCAACCTGGCAGGCCTGTTCCATCTCAGGCGAGGCAAACATGCGGACTTCGCAGGTGCCTTCCCAACCCGGCATATGCTCCTTGTGGAGTTGCATGAATTCGACCGCCGCGGCTACCGCTTCTTCCTTGTCGCGCAGTTCGAAGATCGCGTAACCGCCGATCAGTTCCTTGGTTTCGACGAACGGGCCGTCGACCACATTGAGCTTGCCGTCGGTGATTTTCACCTGCGCGCCCATCGAGACCGGCATCAGCCCGCCGCTATCCAGCATGCGGCCAGCCTTGATTTCCCGCTCGGACAGCTTGTGCATGGCTTCCGCAAGCGCGGGGCTTGGCCCCCGCATCGGCTGGGACGAGGTAACGATATACATGAAGCGCATCGAAAAACTCCTGTTTGAGACGGGCTGCGGGCGCCAGCGCCTTGCGGAACTGTCCCGCTATACGAGACGACGAACGAGACTCCGGCGGATCGACAGCGGTTCTGATAATATTTCGCCCTGGTTCCATTGCCTTCAATTTGGGCCTTGTGAACAGGGCTCCTCCATTAGCGGCCGGTCGATCCGGGCGGCCACTGCCTGCCCCAACACCTCCATCCCGTTTCGATTGAAATGCTTGAAATCGCGCGGGCCATGGACGAAGTCGCGGGCGCTGGCGCTGCGGATCGCGGGGCGCAGGTCAAGGAAACCGGCGCCGTGGCCGGTCGTTGCAGCCCGGATCAACTGGCAGACCGCGTTGCTGTATTCCGATACGCGCACCGTCGGATAATGCGTGGCGGCGCCCGGCACATATTGCTGGCTCGAAATCTCCGCGCCCAGCAGCCGGTAACTCGACAACGGCGACGGCACATAGACGACAAGCACCGGCGTCCCGGGCAACAGTTTCTGCAGAAAGGCCAGCGACCGGTCGAATACCAGCGTGGCGCGTTCGAGGTCCGCGCGCGTCAGTTCCAATGCCGGCGATTGCAAATGGCCGGGCAATTCCGCAGGCCGGCCCGCGATCTCGACCGCGTTGGGCGAATGGGCCTGGGCCGCGATGCTCGGGTCCTCCGGAGCCTGTGCCTGCGCCGTCCCGGTTACCTCGGCGTAAGCCTGCTGGACCATACGGGCCACAAAGCGCCATAGTGGAAAATGCCGCTCCCAGCCGGGATCGACAAACAACGTCGAAGGGTAGTCGGCGATCGAACGGTCGATCCGTTCGGCAAGGCCGGCCACAGCCGGATCGGGTACCCGGTGCTCGAGGAAGGTCAGGTTGTTGTTGAGGTCGTTGCCTTCATAAAAGTAAACCACCGCGACCGCCGGCTTCGGCAGTCGCAGATACCACGCCCGGTTCGCATGGGCGTAGGCGACGGCCGGAAGGGCTGCCATGCCCTCAGGGCTTCCCGCGCCCGACACGCCAAGTGTGACGACGTCGCGGCCGGTCAGCGCCTGGATGACGTGGCCGGAATGGAATGGACCGTTGCCGTCGGGGTTCGCTTCGAGCAGCCAGTCGCCATAGCCCTGCGCATAGGAATCGCCGAGCAGAAGCACCGGATTCCGCGGCACGACACCTGTTTTCGACGACTGGGCGAAGACGCGAATCTCTTCCGGCAACTCGCCCTGCAGCCGCAACGGCACGTAACGCAGGCCGACAAGCGCGAATGCCGCCTCGGCAGCCAGATAGGTCACGCCGGTCGACACGATGACCAGAAGACATTCGGCGAACCGGAAGCGCAATGTTCACTCCGCACACCGTGCCCAGGCCTTGCGGTCCTTCGACCGCTCGCGAATTACTGTCCCCGGACCATGATCAAGGGGTCGGCGCTGTCGGGAACCCGGCGCCACTGCGCGTTATCATCGGCCTCGAACTGCCAGGCCTGGCCGCTCGCCGACATCAACAGCATCCGGCCATGATCGAGCCGCCATTGCGTCGGCGCGAACGCCGCCACCGCGGGGTCGCATTTCGGTTTCAGGAAGACCTGAAAATTATCGCCGGTAGCCTCGGTGTTGGTGAGCGTCAGGCCGCATACCGCCTGGCCATTGCCGCGCACCATCGACCAGTCGCCGATCATCTGGTCCATCGACTTGGCGAGCGAACGGGCGGCAGCGAGATTTTGCAAGATGTAGACGCCCTCGCCGGTGCGCAGGCCTTCGAAAATGCCGCTCTCGACTTCGGTGAAGTCGATCACCGGCTGACCGGTGGCGTCCTGCAGCCGCACGATGTCGCCAAGGCCCTTGATATTCCAGGCCGTGATCTCCCTGGTGAAGGGCAGCGCCGCGGCGCAGCCCGGCTCCAGTTCGAGCTTCATGCCTTGCGACGTCGTATCGGGCTTGAGCGTGACGACACAGGTCTTGCTGCGCTCGGTGGTCGCTAGCTCCCACTGCCCGATCATGTCTTTCTTCAGGGTCGAGGCGTCCTGCGACCGCGCCGGCGATGCCAGTGCTGACAGCACCGACAACGCCACTATGGTTGCACAGGGGCGGCCGGCCGACATTCAGCGCCCCTTCACCGGGGTTTCCGGGACCGGCGTCAGCGGCGCCTTGCCGGCAAACCAGTTTTTCAGATTGTCGACAACGAGCTGGTCCATGGCATTGCGCGTGACCACCGAAGCCGAGCCGATATGTGGCAGCAGCACGACATTCTGCATCGCCTTCAATTCGTCCGGCACATTCGGCTCGTTGGCGAACACGTCGAGGCCGGCGGCGAGTATCGTCCCCGATTTCAGCGCGGCGACCAGCGCCTGCTCGTCGACGACGGAGCCGCGCGCGACGTTGATCAGCACGCCGCGCGGTCCCAGCGCCTTCAGCACATCGGCATTGATCATTTTCGCGGTGCTCGCGCCGCCCGGCACGATCACGATCAGCGTGTCGACCGCCTTGGCCATTTCCAGGAGGTCACCGTAGTGCTTGTAGGACACTGCCGGCGACGGGTTGCGCGAGTGATAGGAAACCGGGACGCGCGAGGCTTCGAGCCGGCGCCCGATCGCCTGGCCGATGCGGCCCATGCCGACGATGCCGATCTTGCGGTCGCGCAGCGAGCCCACGCTCAGCGGATAATTCTGCGTCTGCCACAGTCCCGAACGCAGATAGCGGTCGGCCTTGACGAATTCGCGCAAGGTCGAGATCAGCAATCCCATGGCGACGTCGGCGACCTCTTCGGTCAGCACGTCGGGCGTGTTGGTGACCACGACATTGTGTTCGCGGCAATAGGCGCAATCGACATGGTCGTAGCCGACGCCGAAGCTTGCGATGATCTCGAGCTTCGGAAAATGCGCCAGCGCCTTCGCGTCGGCCGGCACCGTATGATAGGTGACCGCCATGCCGCGGGTTTTCGCCAGCACGTCCGGCGTCAGCCGCTCGAGATCGGCCCTGCTTTCCGCCTTATGCAGGACGTACTGGTCCGAAAAGCCATTTTCCAGGATCGGCCTGATTGGTCCGTAGACCAGCAGATCGATCTTTTCGGACGAAATATTCCCGGCAGCCATCAGTTTTCCTTTCGAAGCGCGCTTTCGTGCCAGCGCCGCAGTACCAGATGTGAAATTAGCGCCAGCAGCCCATAGATGACAATTCCGGCGACGGAGAGCAACAGCAGGGCGGCGAACATTCGGGGAATGTTGAGGCGATAGCCGGACTCGGCGATACGGAAGGCAAGGCCGGAGCCTGCGCCGGCCGTACCCGCCGCGATTTCGGCGACCACCGCGCCGATCAGGGATAGCCCACCTGCGATCCGCAATCCACCGAGGATGTAGGGTAGTGCGGCCGGCAATTTCAGATAACGCAGCGTCTGCATCCGCGAAGCGCCATAGAGACTGAACAGGCCGGCCAGATTGCGGTCGACCGAATTGAGGCCCAGCGTGGTGTTGGACAGCACCGGGAAAAACGCGACAATCCAGGCGCAGACGATGACGGCGGTCTGCTGCTGCAGATAGATCAGCAATAACGGCGCGATCGCAATCACCGGCGTGACCTGCAGGATCACCGCATAGGGAAACAGCGAATATTCCAGCCATTTCGACGCATTGAACAACAGCGCCAGCGCGACCCCGCCGGCCGCCGCCGCAATAAACCCTTCCAGCGTGGTCAGCAAGGTGACGCCGAGCGACTCCGAGAGCACCTGCCAGTCGCTGACCAGGGTCTGCAACACCGCCACCGGTCCCGGCAGCACATAGGGCTGGATATCGTTGATGCGGACCACGAGCTCCCACATCGCAATGCCCGCCGCGAGGACGGCGACCGGAAGCAGGAACCGAACAAAATCGCGTGAACCGTTCATGCGCTGGCCAACCCCGAATAAGACGGCAACAACGCCTTGGAAACGTCGCGGCAGTAGGCGGCATAGCCGGCCGACATCCGGAAGTCCTCACCCCGCGGCTCGCCCGTGTCGATGCGGAATTCGGCGATGATGCGGCCGGGACGCTCTGACATCACGACCACGCGCTGCGACAGATAGACCGACTCGAACACCGAATGGGTGACGAAGATGATCGTCATGTGCAGCTTGCGCCACAGTTCGAGCAGATCGTTATTGAGCCGGAAGCGCGTAATCTCGTCGAGGGCGGCGAACGGCTCGTCCATCAGCAGGATATCCGGGTTGGTGACCAACGCGCGCGCCAGCGACACCCGCATCTTCATGCCACCCGACAATTCGCGCGGATAGGCTTGCGAGAATTCCGTTAGCCCGACCTGCGCCAGCGCCTCCGCGATCCGCCGATTGGTTTCCGCAACGGGCACGTGCGCAAGCCTGAGCGGCAGGCGAACATTGTCGCGCACGCTGGCCCACGGCATCAGGGTCGGCTCCTGAAACACAAAACCGATGGCATGGCCGGCGCGGGCTTCGCTGGCGCGTCGGGACACGCTGACGGTACCCGAACTCGGCGTGGCCAGCCCCGCGATCAGCCGCAGCGCGGTGGATTTTCCGCAGCCGGAGGGACCGAGCAGGGAGACGAATTCGCCGCGCTTGACGTCGAGATCGAGCGGCCCGAGCGCCGTCACACCAGTGTCATAGACCTTGGTGACGGCGCCGAGCTTCACCGCGGCCGGGCCGGTTTCAGACGAAGCGGGCGCTTCAGACGAGACAGATTCGGCCATCGCGCCTAGTTCTTCGGCCGCAAGTTGAGACCGACGCCCTTGTTGGCAAAGCGCAGCGTGTAGGCCTGGCGATAGTCGATGTCGCGGCTAACCACGCCGGCGCGTACCATCTTGTCGAAGAAACTCGCCACCCGCGCATCGGTCATGGCGCCGATGCCGTCCTTCAGGGTGTCGCCGGAATCGACGATGCCGTATTCCTTCATCTTGGCCACCGAATAGGCCAGCAGCTCGTCGGTCATTTCCGGGTTGAGCTGCTTGATCATCGCATTGCCCGGCTTGTTGTCGCCGTAGAGATAATTGTACCAGCCGATCACGGACGCATCGACGAAGCGCTGCACCAGGTCGGGCTTCTTGTCGACGACTTCGGTGCGGGTCTCGATCAGGGTCGAATAGGCGTTGAAGCCGTAGTCAGCCAGCAGGATGACGTTGGGCTTGAAGCCCGCGGCCTTTTCGACCGCGTAGGGCTCGGAGGTGACATAGCCCTGCATCGCGCTCTGCTTGTTCACGATGAAGGGCTGCGGGTTGAAGGTGTAGGGCTTCACCTTGCTCTCGCTGAAACCGTATTCGGATTTCAGCCACTGGAAATAGCTCGTGACGCCCTCCTTCGACACCAATAGCGTCAGCGGCTTCAAATCCTCTAGCTTGGCGATCTTGACTTCGGGGTGGGTCAGGAACACCTGCGGATCCTTCTGGAAGATGGCCGCGACCGCCACCAGCGGCACCTTGTTGGTCACCGCGTCGAAGGATTGCAGCGTGTTCGCGCTCATGAAGAAGTCGAGCTTGCCCGCGGTCAGCAGCATGCGGTTGTTGGTGTTGGGGCCGCCTGGCACGATGGTGACGTCGAGCCCGTATTTCCTGTAGGTGCCGTCGGCAACCGCCTGGAAGAAGCCGCCATGCTCGCCTTCCGCCACCCAGTTGGTTCCAAACGAAACCTTGTCCAGGGTCTGCCCGCGGGCTGGCGCCAGTGCGGCCAGCAGCACCAAGGCGGCTGCGGTTAACGTTCGCGGCAAAAAGGCCGGGTTCATGGTTGGACTCCGTCGCTCGTTCTGGCCCATGATGGGAGGCTGTCGGACGTGGATCACGTCCCGGGAATGACCGACAAACTACCCTGCAAATCCATCCAAGGAAATGTTTCGCTCGATGACTTCGCTGACCCCGCCCCGCGACTGGATCGACATCTACTGGCCCGACATCGCCGCGGCCGGGCTATCGCGCTGGATTGCGGTGCTGCCGCTGGCGGCGACCGAGCAGCACGGCCCGCATTTGCCTGTCGGCACCGACGTCATGATCGGCAAGGCCTACCTTGAGCGGGTGCGTGAACTTTTGCCGCCGACGTTGCCGGTCACTTTCCTTCCGCTGCAGCCGGTCGGCATTTCCACCGAACATATCGATTATCCGGGCACGCTGACGCTATCGACGGAAACTGCGCTGCAAGAGTGGATGGCGCTCGGTGAAAGCGTTGCGCGCGCCGGCGTCAAAAAGCTCGTGATGGTGACGAGCCATGGCGGCAACAGTGCTGCGATGACGCTGGTCGCGCAGGATTTACGCGCGCAGCACGGGCTTTTCGTCGTCACCACGAGCTGGTCGCGTTTTGGCGCACCCGACGGATTGTTCTCGGCGCAAGAGCTGCGCCACGGCATCCACGGTGGCGCGGTCGAGACCTCGATCATGCTGGCGCGCTATCCGCACGCCGTGCGCAAGGAGGCGATTGCGGATTTTCGTCCCGCCAGTATCGACATCGAGAAAGCGTATCGCTGGCTGTCGACGCAACGGCCTGCCGCATTCGCCTGGCAGGCGCAGGATTTGCACGAAAGCGGCGCGGCCGGCGACGCCACCCAGGCCTCCGCGGACAAGGGTGAGAAGCTCATCGACCACGGCGCCCGCGCGTTCTGCGAGTTACTCGCCGAGGTCGATAGATTCGACGTGAAGCGGCTGGCAGCCGGACCGAACGGCGCTTCCAGGTAACTGTATTAACACTCGAACAATAGCCGTCCCGGAATCCGGAAACCGCTTTCGAACCGGAATCGGCAAGCCCCCGTCCAACTGGGCATGCGGACCACAATGGCCGCTTGCAACCGGATGGAGTTTCTCATGTCGATCAAGATCAGGATTGCCGCGCTCGCCCTCGCCGCCGTTGCCGTTACCGGCACGATCGCGTCCACGACCACCCAGGCACAGGCCAAGCCGATCGGCTGAGGTTGGGGCGTTGGCGCCGGCCTCGTGGGTGCTGCGATCGTCGGCAGCGCGATCGGCGCCAGCAACGACGGTTACTATTACGACGGCTATCGCCGCTGCGGCTTCGTTCGCCAGTTCGACGCCTACGGCAATTACATCGGCCGCGTGCGTACCTGCGGTTACTGAGATCGACTGAGCCTGGTTGTCTCGTGGATTTGCATCCGGCAAGGGCCCCTCATCCCGTGCCGCACCCGACCCACCCGGTTGTCCCCCGGGCGGGTCAACTTTTTTGGCCTGACCCCCGCCGAACTCAAAATATCGAAAACAACCCCACGCAAAGTAGAACGGCGCCGGATTTACGGTATTTTACTACCTTGCTCCCCGTTGCAAAACTGTCACCTGTGGATGGCATTCCAGAACGTGCGACCTTCCGACTTCTTGCTACTGCGAATTACTCGCAATAAAGATTGGGAATGAATGGCGCGTTTTTCTGATCTAGCTCCCGTGGCAAGAATCGGGAAAATCCGACCGGGGGCGGCGGGGGTTGATGACTTCATTTCTTGGGTGGCGGCGGGCGTTCAAATCTGCAGTGATGATGCGAGACCACAGCCAATTGAGCGCTGGACCCGTCCGCACCATGAACTGCGCACGCCTGATCCTGAAGCATGTTTTGGCCGGCACCGCGGTCGGCGCCATGACGCTCGCCGCCCCCGCCGTTGCGGCCAATCTGCCGGTCAAGGCCCTCCAATTCCGGCCGGCGTTCGACTGGAGCGGTTTTTATATCGGCGGACATACCGGCTACGGGCGCGGCGCATCGCGCGCGGTGCTGACGGATCCACTCCTCGCCGCCTCCAGCGGCAGCTTTAGCGGCGTCATTGGTGGCGTGCAGGGCGGATATAATGTCCGGCTCTCTTCCGGCCTGCTGCTCGGCGTCGAGGCCGATCTCACCTTTCCGAATTACCTGACCTCGAACTCGATCGTATCGCGGCTCGCGACCGCGCGCTCGGACGTCACCGAGCAACTGGATTATGTCGGCACCTTGCGCGGCCGGATCGGCTACGCCAACGGACCCTGGCTTGCTTACGCCACCGGTGGACTGGCCTTTGCCGGCGAGCGCTTTGTTTCTTCACCCGCGATCGGCGACGAGGAAAAAGACATCCACCGCCGGCTCGGCTGGGCCGCCGGCGCCGGACTCGAATACGACTTCGCCCCGCACTGGAGCGTGCGGCTCGAATATCTCTACAGCGCGTTCGAACGCGCCAACATTCGTTTTCCCTCGGGCGCGCAATATAACTCGATGCTCGACTTCCAGCAGGTTCGCATCGGCCTCAACCGCAAGGTCGACTGGCCGGGATCGAACCGCTGGACGCCAAAGACCGATCTGACCGATCCTGAATCCAACCGCTGGGAAATTCACGGCCAGACCACCTATCTGCCGCAGGGCTATCCGTCGTTCCGTGCGCCCTATACCGGGACCAACAGCTTTACGCCGGCGCCGCAGGCGAAGGCGACCTGGAGCAACAGCCTGTTCCTGAACGCCAGGCTGTGGGAAGGCGGCGAGGTCTATTACAATCCCGAACTGCTGCAGGGATTTGGCTTGAACGACACGGTGGGCGCGGGCGGGTTTCCGAACGGCGAAGCGCAGAAATCCAACTTCCCCTACCCGCATTACAACACCTCGCGGCTGTTCCTGCGCCAGACTTTTGGTTTTGGCGGTGAACAGGAGGAACTGGCGAGTGGACAGTTGCAACTCGCCAACAAGGTCGACGTCTCGCGCCTGACGGTGCAGGCCGGCAAATTCGCCGTCATCGACGTGTTCGACGGCAACGCCTATGCCAAGGACACCCGCAAGGATTTCATGAACTGGTCGATGTGGGCGCCGGGCGCGATGGACTATTCCGCCGACAAGGTCGGGCTGAGCTATGGCGCGACCGCCGAATTCAACCAGAAGCAATGGGCGCTGCGCGGCGGTTATTTCCTGGCGCAGTCGGTTTCCAACTCCAACAGTTTCGACACCAACGTCATCCAGCGCGGCATGTATATCGCCGAGCTGGAAACCCGCTACACGCTGTTTTCGCAGCCGGGCAAGCTGCGCACCATCGGCTGGTTCAACAGCGTCAATTCCGGCAGCTATCGCGACACGCTGAACAACCCGGCGCTCAACCTCGATATTTCACAGACCCGGACCGGCCGCATCAAATATGGCTACGCCGTCACGCTCGAACAGTCCGTGACGGACGACATCGGCCTGTTCGGCCGCTGGAGCTGGAACGACGGCAAGACCGAGATCATGGCCTTCACCGACATCGACGCCTCGTTGTCGACGGGCATCTCGATCAAGGGCGCCAAATGGGGCCGGCCCGACGACGTGATCGGCCTCGGCG
>Ga0310811_10006579_pt1 | contig 14856 bp, 12 predicted proteins | sample YCmetagenome_FD_207642 | JGI IMG/M metagenome (GOLD analysis project Ga0310811, IMG submission 207642) | Soil microbial communities from experimental microcosm in Duke University, North Carolina, United States - YC | ecosystem: Engineered > Artificial ecosystem > Soil microcosm > Unclassified ...
TTGCTGATTGAATTTGTCAAGTTCTTCTTTGCGCTTCTTTACATGCTCAAGTTGAGCACTGAGGTCAGTGCGGATGTCATCAAGCTCACCTTCTTTTCGCTTTAAGGTTTCAATCTCTTTGCTAAGACTTTGCTCGCGTTGCTTAATTTTTTGTTCGTTTGTGATTATAAGGTTCTTCTTCTTGTTAGCCTCATCTTCAAACTCAGATCTCATTTTAAGGATCTTTTCCTTGGCTTCAAGAATTTTATCTTTCTTCAGGTTTTCGGCTGTGATCTCAGCTTCTTTGGTAATTAGCTTGGCTTTCTCCTCGCTTTCCTGTAGTGTGTTTTGGGCTTTGCGCTTATAAAGAAAATTTCCGATTAGTACACTTAGTACGCCAGTAGCGACTAAGCTTATCAGAATGGTAGTAATTAGAGTTGACATAAGATGAAAAAAATTTGAGTTATGTTAAATAACCCGGTTAGCCAGTTGGCAATTAAAAAGGTAGGATTGAAGATTATAGTATTGACTGAGATACAAGCTGATTGAGGCGGTCTACTTTTTCAAAAACCGTTTGATCAATGTTCTGGTGGTTTTCTTCAGTTGCCATTTTATCAATCAGGCAATCAAAGGCTACCATAGCCAGAAGATCTTGTTTGTCGTCAATTCCAAATTGCTCCTTGTAAGATTTAATTTTTTCATTGATGAGTTTACCTGCCATTCTCACCCTCTCCTCATCCGCTCGTTTAACCTTCATAGGGTACTCACGATCGGCAATCTTAATTTTTATAGAAAGTTCTTCCATCAATAATCTTACAGCTTGCTTTATCTACTCAGGTGGGCAATACATTGGTCTATCTCACGGATATACTCGTCCACCTTTCTCTTCAATTCCGAAACACTTTCGTTTTCCGGGTCGATACTGTCCACAATTTTAGTGATTTTAATCTGATTTTTAAAATGACCCAGTTGCTCATCACGTCCTTTGATAGCGGACTTAAGTTCCTGATTTTCAGTTTTGAGGCTTTTTATCTCTTCCTTTAGGCTTTTGTGCTCATTTATCAGAACAAGCAGCTTGCGTTCTAGACCGTTAAGGTTGGATTTGAGTTGATCTTGATCCATGAAATATGTTTACAATTTACAACGTACGACTTTTTTTTGAGGACCGCACATTTATTTTAAGGGTTCCTATTTTCGAATTACTGCGCCTAATTTTTGTTCAAAAACCACCATCAATCGCTCCATAATTTTCTCAATCTCCTCGTCAGTCAGTGTTTTTGACTCGTCTTGTAAGGTAAATCCAAGGGCATAAGCCTTCTTGCCTTCCGGTAGATTTTTTCCTTCGTACACATCAAAGGCGATTATGTTTTTGATCAATCGCTTCTCTGTGTTTTGTACTAACTTCTGTATTTCATCAAAGCTTACCTTCTTATCAAGCACAAGTGATAAGTCTCGTCTCACTTCTGGAAACTTTGAAACTTCTTCTATTACTAACTTAGGACTTGACCCTTTAAATAGCAAGGCTGTTGCAAACTCAGCATAAAATAAATCTTGCTTAATGCCGAAATCTTTCAGCAATGAAGGTTTTATTTTTCCGAGCCTTCCAACTTCTGCTTTATTCGCTATTAGTTTAATGCCGTATTCAAACAATTGGTCACCAGTCAATACTTCTTGTGAAGCATCAATTCCCGATTTGGCAATGATCTGACTTGCTTGTTGAGCAAGATCATAATACGTTACTGCTTGTGTTTTGTGCTGCCAGTTTTCAGTTTCAAGATTACCGGTGAGATAAAGTGCAAGACATTCCGTTTCCGGGTAACCATTTGATTGCTTGTTATACACTTTCCCAAACTCAAACAGCTTCAAATCTTTTTGCTTACGGTTTATGTTGTGCGAACAAACTTCAAGTCCTGTAAACAACATGGTTTGTCTTAAGATGCCTTGCTCTTCACTTAGTTTATTAAGCACTTCAACAGTAGTGCCTGCAAAAGTTAGATTGTGCTTTTGCTGATAAGCCTGATTCGTTAATGAGTTGGTCATGATTTCATAGAACCCATTTGCGGTCAGTAACTCGCTGATTGTTCTCTTATACTTGTTAATATCCTTTACAGGAAAATCAGCAAGGAAATCAGCATTAGCGAAGTCGCTTAGTTCAATGTTATTGAATCCATAAACACGAAGGATTTCTTCAACAATATCAGCCTCCTGCGTTACATCAACACGATATGTTGGAACAGAAGCAACAAACTTATCTGGCTGTTTATCAAGAATTGTTATATCAAGTCTCTCCAGTATACCCAGAACTTCTTCACGTGGAAGCGTCTTGCCAATAAGACGATTTACATTTTTATCTTTTACCTCAATCTTTCTGTTTTCAATTTTAACAGGATAGATGTCGATAATCTCGGATGACACTTCGCCACCTGCAATTTCTTTGATTAAAAGAGCCGCACGCTTTAAAGCATAAACACAAATGTTTGGATCAGTGCCTCTCTCAAAACGGAAGGAAGCATCTGTCTTCAAACCATGGTGCATAGATGTTTTACGCACATAGTTGGCAGAGAAGTGAGCGCTCTCTAAAAAGATATTTGTTGTGCTGTTTGTAATTCCAGATTTGATACCACCAAACACACCTGCAATACACATTCCTTCCTCTGCATTACAGATCATTAGATCAGACGCCAGAAGTTCACGTTCTTTATTATCAAGCGTGATGAATTTTGTTTTTGCTGGTAATGTTTTCACAACAACTTTATTGCCTTTGATCTGAGCAGCATCAAAGGCGTGCATAGGTTGCCCTAATTCATGACAAACAAAATTGGTTACATCAACAATGTTGTTGATAGGTGTCTGACCAATAGCAAGTAATTTATTCTTCAACCAGTCTGGTGATTCTTTCACCTGAACACCTGAGAGTGTTACACCTGCATAACGAGGACAGGCATCGGCATCAGGCACTTCAATTTTTATTTCAAGTTTCTTGCTGTCAACTTTAAAAGCATCAACCGATGGCCAGCGAATCTCACGTTTCTTTGTGGCTTTTATATCACGAGCAACACCAATATGAGAAGCCCCATCAATGCGGTTAGGCGTCAGCCCAATTTCAAAGATATAATCTGACTGAATGTTATAGTATGAAGCAGCAGGTGTACCGATTGGTAAATCTGTTGTTAAGATAATGATACCGGCATGACTATCGCCAAGACCAATCTCATCCTCAGCGCAGATCATGCCTTCTGATACTTCACCTCTGATCTTTGCATTTTTTATAGTGAAGGGATCGCTAGCTGTTGGATAAATTGTAGTTCCGGGAACAGCAACAATTACTTTTTGTCCAGCTGCAACGTTAGGCGCTCCGCATACAATAGGAAGAACCTTTCCGCCACCAACATCAACTGTGGTTACAGAAAGTTTGTCAGCATTAGGATGCTTGGCACAAGTAAGAACCTGCCCTATCACTAAACCGGCTAATCCACCTTTAACCGTCTCGTGAGCCTCAACACTTTCAACTTCAAGACCTGTAAAGGTTATAACCTGGCCTATTTCTTCAGCTGATTCAGGTATATCAATATATTCTTTAAGCCAGTTGTACGATATTTTCATAAGTGAATAAAAAAGATTCTCAATACCATTTATTGAGAAATGTAAGTCGGCAAAAATAAGGTGTTTATACGGAATGGACTACACTCGGGCTTAAAAAGTGAGTCTTAAAACCGATTAATGACTGTATGTTTTTTCACCTGCATTTATAGCGATAGAGAGCAGATTCTCTTTTGGTGGCAATGGACAAGAAAAACCGTCTGAATAGGCACAATAAGGGTTATAGGCAAGATTAAAATCCAAGGTAATAGTGCTACTGCCAGGTACTTTCTTTACATCCAAATAGCGACCTGCTCCATAGGTTTCACGTGCACTCGTTTCATCACCAAACGCCAGGAACAAAGTACCTCTGAAGGGACCTGATTCCATCACTTCAAGGATGAGTAATTTATTACTTCGGTTGGCTAAATCAAATTCCGCATAAGCATACGTTAAGTAATGCTGGTCCTTGCCATCACTTGTTGTAAGAACAACCACATCCTTTTTTTCGATAGGTGTAAGTGTAGCAATTATTTTATAGTCGGCATTTACAGGAAAGTAGGTAAGACCCTTCATCTCTGATTTCTTCTCGCCAAAAGGCGACTCAGATGCTGTTTTCATGAAATGATCTTTATCCTCGCGCTCTTTCTCTATTTGTTTTATGTATGCTTTATTATCATCGCCAGATTGGAAAGAATAAAATACGCTGATCACCACTACAACAACAGCCAGAATGATGATAATACTTTTCGGTTTCATCTGTTAAATACTTTTTTGTTTAGCGATCAGATTGATGACTCAGATTTTGACAAGCCAGTTGAGAGAACTTTGTACGCTCCATTTCATTAATTAATGTTGACGCGATGCATCATGACGATTCTCCCACTGCTGTATGGAATCGCGTTTGCTAAAATAGAGATCAAAGAATGTTGGTGCGCTGTTATCAGCCAATGCTCCAGTAGAATTAGTCAGTATGCAGATGCCTATTTTATCTTTTCTACTGATGGCAAGTTCACTACGATAACCATTTACATAACCGCCATGGTAGAACAAAGTGTCAGTTTGAAAATCCAGCACACGCCAGCCCAAAGCATAATAAGATCCTGTTTGTTTAATATGCTTTCTGAAGTTTCTGTTTTTGGATGGGGCTTTGATAACAGGAGTAAAAACTTTATCGAGAATACTATTATCAACCTGTTTGTTTCTGTTGCCAAGCAATGCTTCTATCCAGAGTGCCATGTCACTAGCACTTGCATTTACACCACCGGCTGGCGCAACGTTATAGTATGTATTTGAAATTGGAATAACTTTTAAACCACTTCGCGTATGAAGGTGTGGTTTGGCTACGTTATTATTTTTTTTGATGTCCGCAAAACTTATAGAGGCATGTTTCATATGCAGAGGTGTGAATAGACTATCCATCATTTGCATCTCGTACGTTTTGCCCGTGGCTGATTGAATCACTTCACTTATAATGCTATAAGCAACATTCTGGTAGCTATACACGGTGCCAACTTTGTTGATCGTAGGAATCTCACGAAGTTTATCGAGCATTTCGGGCAGGGACTTACCTTCTTCAACCATGTTGGTATAAGTGTGATAAGGCAGGCCTACAGTATGTGATAAAACATGACGAAGTGAAAGTAGCTGAGTTTGTTCAGGTGATTGTAATGAAAACGTTGGAAGATATTTTACTACACGATCGTCCCACGACAGAATGTTATCTTTCACCAGAATACCGGTGAGTATAGGAGCAAAGCATTTCGAAACAGACCCTAATCTGAAAACAGTTTCACTATTCACAGAGTCTGTCGTGCCTGCTGATTTCACACCAAAGCCTTTCAGAAAAATAACAGACGTATCACGCACAATAGCAATAGCAGCACCGGGTGTTTGCGAGTTTTTCATCAATGCTGTAATGGCATCTTCGTATTCAGAGAGTAGTTGTTGTAAGTGAGGGTTCTCAATGGAAATAGCATGAAGTGGGGTATCTTCATGAACAACTATCTTGCGTTTTTCATGAGGCTTGCTCTGGCTCGATGGCATCACGAAAAGAAATGCAGCAAGTGCGATCGCCATCACGATGCCTCCAATGCTTATGATTTTCTTTTTGCTCATCGTTTACAAGAAACTTTCAACTTACAAAGGTATAACAAAATTGGCAACAAGCCACATTGTAACCATGAGCTGGATAGGCCTGCATTATGTAACGAGTTTTTTGTGAAATCAGATATACTCTGATCTTATTAAGATATAACTCGCTGGCTTTTTAATTATAGTACTTAGCAAACTTTATAGTAATCCATCATCAGCAAAACTAAAATACTTCTTGCCAGCTATGATGAGATGATCGAGCACTTGTATGTCAAGTAGTTTGCCGCCTTCCTTTAGCTTTTTAGTGAGGTCGATATCAGCCTGGCTTGCTGTTAAATTTCCCGATGGATGGTTGTGAGCAAGGATAACACCACTAGCCAGTTCTTCCAATGCAAGTTTGAATATGATTTTAGGATCAGCAACTGTACCAGCTACACCACCCAGACTGATCTGTTTCTTTTTTGTGACACGGTTTGCACGATTGAGTAATAACACCCAAAATTCTTCATGCGGAATATCCATTAATTCAGCTTTGATGTTATCGAATACATCTGCTGAGCTGGTTATTCTGGGCTTTTCATCTGGCTCTGATTCTTTACGTCGACGACCTAACTCAAGGGCTGCAGCAATGGTAATAGCTTTCGCTTCGCCAATGCCTTTTATTTTCATGAGATCTTTTACAGATATACGAGCAAGCTCATGCAGATTGTAATTGGAAGTTTGCAGAATTTGCTTGGCCAGATCAACAGCGCTTATGGTTGTAGTGCCAGTGCCAAGTAGTATAGCAATAAGTTCTGCATCGGATAATGCAGACTTACCCTTAAGAAGAAGTTTTTCACGCGGCCGGTCTTCAACGGCCCAACTTTTTATATCTCGAAATTCGGGGACTTGTTTTTCCATGGTTCTAAAATACAAGACCCGAATGCTTTTGAAAACCTTCGGGTCTTGAAATGCTAAATCCCTATGACGATTTACTCACCATAGGGATTTTATAATTTTATAAAAAGCTTCTTAAGCTAATTTATTAACAAGTCTGCTCAACTTTGACTTTTGATTGGCAGCTTTTTTCCAATGAATGATATTCTTCTTAGCCAACTTGTCAATCATTGAAGAAACTTCCTTCAATAAAGCTTGAGCTTCTGACTTTACAGTAGTTGCGCTTAAACGCTTAACGAAAGTACGCGTAGTTTTGTGCTGATACTTGTTTCTAAGGCGTTTAGTTTCGTTAGCCCTGATTCTTTTTTCTGCTGACTTATGATTTGCCATATCTGTTTCTAAAATAAGGACTGCAAAGGTAGATGGAATAACCGAAATTACAATGGCTGACTGGTAAATTAGATTTAATGGTTATCTTGGTTTGATGAAAAACCCGTTTTTTATAGCCATTTTATTGATTTCAGCCTCAATTTCTGTTGGATTTTGGGGATTCTTTGCCCACCACCGAATTAACCGATTAGCCGTTTTTACCCTGCCACCCGAAATGATCGGGTTTTATAAGGCCAATATTGAGTATATCACTGAAGCCGCTGTCAATCCGGACCGTCGTCGTTTCTCTGTACCTGAGGAAGGCCCAAGACACTATATAGATATAGACCATTTTGGCGACAGTGCTCTCTACACCATGCCTCGTTTCTGGAAAGAAGCTGTCAATTGTTATTCAGAAGATACATTAAAGACCTATGGTATTTTGCCCTGGCACATCTACACAATGTACTTCAGACTGAAAGATGCTTTTATGGTAAAAGATCCAGATGCTATTTTGAAAATCTCGGCCGAGTTAGGTCATTACCTGGCGGATGCTCATGTACCACTGCATACTACCGAGAATCATAATGGACAGCTAACCGGACAGGAAGGCATTCACGCTTTTTGGGAATCTCGTCTGCCTGAATTGTTTTCAGATGATTACGATTTTTTCGTTGGGCATGCCACTTATTTAAAGAACCCGCAGTTTGAAGTGTGGCATGCTATTGAATCAGCTCATCGTGCCGTTGATTCGGTTCTAACGGAAGAGAAGAAATTAGCAGAACGTTTTGGTGAAAAGAAATATTCATTTGAAGCAAAGAATAAACAGACACTAAAAGTCTATTCAAAAGATTATGCCAAAGCATATCACATCATTCTTAATGGTATGGTTGAACGTCAGATGTGCGCTTCTATAAAAATGATTGGCAGCTTTTGGTACACTGCGTGGATTGATGCTGGCCAACCCGATTTGAAATCACTCATTAATTATAAGCCCAGTGAAGAGCAGCTCCAGAGAAACAGAGAAGAATTAAAGCAGTGGAAGGAGATGAATTTAAAATCGAAAGAACGTGATCATGAAGGCATCTAATTAAATTCAAGGAATCAACATCTTATACGAGATAGTCTGATCAATTTTTTTTATTTTTATAATGTTATTTTGTGCACAATTCAGAATCTAAGACTGCCGATTTTATGCCTACATTAAAAGATATTACTATCGAAGTTTTAAAAAACCTTCCTCCGTCTGCTTCTCTGGAGGAAATTATGTATAAAATTAATCTTGCTGCTCAAGTGATGGAGGGGATTAAAGATGCCGATCAGGGAAATGTAATTTCTACAGAGGATCTTTTGAAACGTATGGATTCGTGGGCAAAGTAATCTGGACAGAAAAAGCGAGTTCCCATCTTAAAGCTATTCATGATTACATCTCGGAAGATTCGTCGGTTTATGCAATAAGATTTATTAAAGCATTGGTAAACGCAACGACAAAACTAGAATCATTCCCAATGTCAGGTCGTTTGGTGCCTGAATTTGAAAACTCAAATCTTAACCTACGCGAAGTTATTTATCAAGGTTATCGAATTATTTACAGGCTTACACCTGATTTAGATGTTGTAATTGTTACAGTTGCACACGATCGTGAAGATCTCTTTAATAATCTTAATAAGGACTGGATATTATAACCCATCTTCAATTAATATTTTTGTAGCTGAAAATTTTGTCGATATACAGATTGTGTCCTTATTACACCATCGGCAAATAGTCATTAAAGAAATGAGTAACTTTGATGAAGCCCGGTAAAATCCGATAACGAATTCCATTTTATTTAAAAGCAAGTTTTAGACAATCATGCGTATAAAATTATTTTGTGCATTCTTCATTACAATTGTTTTAAGTTCTTTACAGCAAGTAAAGTCTCAGACATTTTCTATTGACTCCGTCGCAGAACGCACCTTTCATTATTTCTGGGATCTGGCCGATACACATTCGCAGGTGCCAGACCGTTGGCCTTCTGAAAGTTTTTCAAGCATCGCTGCAACTGGTTTTGGTCTTACATCTTATATCATAGGTGTTGAACGTGGTTACATCACACGTGAGCAGGCAGCAGATCGTGTTTATAAAATATTGAAATTCTTAAGTGAAGCGCCGAAAGGAAAAAATAAAACCGGCATTATTGGATACAATGGATTTTTCTATCACTTCCTTGATTCCAAAACCGGTCTTCGTTTTCGTGATGTTGAACTCTCAACGATAGACACAGGTCTGTTAATGGCTGGGATCTTATCGTGCCTGGAATACTTTGATAAAGACATAAATGTTGAAAAGCAGATTCGTTCGTGGGCTGATGCTTTGTATAGAAATGTTGATTGGAAGTGGGCGATGAATGGAAAAGAAACAATGAGCATGGGCTGGCATCCGGAGAGTGGTTTCCTTGATGCTTCATGGCAAGGTTATAATGAAGGAAGTATTTTGTATATCATGGCGTTGGGCTCACCAACACATCCAATACCAACAGAAAGCTGGAGTGCATGGACTAAATCATTTCAGTGGTCAACTTATCATAGTCAGGAGCACATAAATTTTGGTCCATTGTTTGGGCATCAGTATTCGCACATGTTCATCGACTTCAAAGGAATTCAGGATGATTATATGCGGAAGCGTGGTATTGATTACTTTGAGAATTCAAGAAGGGCTACATTGGCCAATCGCGCTTATTGTATTGCCAACGGTGCCGGCTATAAAGATTATAGTGAAAATATTTGGGGACTTACTGCCTGCGATGGACCTGGTAATGATAATAAACAAAACCCTAATATCTCCTTCATGGGTTATAGTGCGCGTGGTGCAGCTGAGTTTTATTTGGTTGATGATGGTACAATCGCACCAACAGCTGCTGGTGGCTCCATACCTTTTGCTCCAGAAGTTTGTCTGCCTGCTCTTGAAAACATGTATAAAAAATATAAGGATAAGCTCTATGGTAAGTACGGTTTTAAAGATGCCTTCAACATGAGCATTGTAAACAGAGATGGAACCACAGGTTGGTTTGATAAAGATTATTTGGGCATTGATGAAGGACCAATCTTAATTCAAATTCAGAACTATCAGAATAATTTAGTGTGGAACCTGATGAAGAAAAACCCTTATATACGTGAAGGTTTGAAGAAGGCCGGTTTTAAAGGCGGATGGCTTGGGAATTAGAGATTAACTTAATACTGTTATAATTTCATCAGAGAATGAAAAGTAAGTGGTTGTTGGGGTTGTTAATATTTATCTCAGCGGCATCAAGAGCGCAAGAGGCAATTGATGTTGACGATAAGCTTATTGAACGAAACATCATGCCCAATGAGGTGACTTACTATATTGATCAAACAAACTCTCTTTCATTCAGACAGATCTCCTCAAATGGTTTTTCGAATCGCTTCTTAAAACATCCTGATTATCAGAATAAAGATTTTAAGAACAATGTTTCGTATTGGATCAGACTTCCTATAAGGCATCACATCAACACGAAGAAAGTCTGGTTACTCGAATTTTATGATCAAACCATCGATCAGCTTGATGGATATATTCCTCATAATGATGGTTCATATGAGAACATTATCATGGGTGATAATCAGCCTTTCATGCAACGCACCTTCAAGCATAAAAACTTCGAGTTTGTATTGGACATAAAATCTGATACCACCATGTATTATTATTTTATGGTACGATCGCACGAGTTAGCCGATATTCGAATTGCATTCCGCTCAGTTGATCGTTTTATTTATTATGCATTAAATGAATATTTTCTATTCGGAACATTTTATGGAATGATCATTATCATTAGCCTCTATAATTTTCTGGTGTTTCTGGCTATTCGTGAAATAAAGAACATCTTCTACATAATGTATATTCTTAGTGTAGCGGCGTATGCTATGAGCTACGATGGTGTAGGCTTTCAATATCTCTGGCCAAACCATCCAGACTGGAATGGCTATGCAGTTGGCGCCACGTTGTATTCCGTTGTGTTATGGAGTCTGATTTTTACAAGGCGATTTTTAAATACCAGATCAAACTCACCTGTATTAGACAAAGCACTCATCTGGATGATTGTTATCCGGTCTGCATGGTTCTTTGTTGAATTGTTTTTCCTACCACAAACACTCACTTATCGTAACGTAGAGATTATTCCGTTCTCACTGATATTTTATACAGGGATCTATGTGTGGCGACGTGGTTATCGTCCTGCGCGATTCTTTGTGATTGGGTATGGAGTGTTGTTTACAGGTTTTTTCATCAGATCATTGGTATACTTTAATGTGTTACCATTCACTACACCACTCCACTATAGTCTTCATTTCAGTTTTGTTCTTGAAATGCTCTTCCTCACGTTTGCCATGGGCGATAGAATCAGGATATTAAAGAATATGCGAGACAGAGCGCATAAACGAATCATTCAGCAGCATGAAGTAAACATGCAATTGAAGGACAAAGTGAATAGAGAGCTTGAACAAAAAGTGCAGGAACGAACTATTGAGTTGAATGAAAAGAATCATCAATTAGAAGAGAGTTACGTCAAACTTGAACGTCAGGCTTATGAAATCAATCAGATCAATTCGATTCTTGATCTTGATAACTGGAAATTGAAGAACAGTATCAAGGAAGTATTGAATGAGCGATTGATGGAGAAAACGATGGATTATCATCAGTTCAAAACACTTTATCCAGACACGTTGGCTTGTTATCGGTTTCTTGAAAATTTAAAATGGCACAGCGACTTCAGATGTCGCAAATGTGAGAATGAAAAATTCTTTGATGGAGCTCAAAAATTTTCACGCCGCTGTACACGATGTGGTTATAATGAATCAATAACGGCATACACCATCTTTCACAGTATAAAATTCCCCATCGAGAAGGCTTTTTATATTGCCTACCTGGCAGTTTTAGGGAATAAGGATAAAGATCATACCCTTGAAAAGATGGCTGAAGAACTTGATCTGCGTGTTAATACCCTTTGGAGCTTTAAACATAAAGTTGCAGAACGCATTTTGGATCTGGAAAAGAAGGGCCATAAACCTCATGCTTCTCGCTGGGACGAGGTCATTATAGTTCCGGATACGCACAAAAGTACAGTAAAAAGACAGGCAAGTAAGCTCCGTAAACCCATCGATAATTAGATTTGAGGTTCTGGGAGTCTTAGAATGTTACTCCCCAACAATCAATGGGTTTAACCTCAGGAATGAGCCTCCAAAAACGATTGTTTTTATTCAGGTAAATACCACTTCCAAATCTCCCTAATTGTTACAGAAATCGTTTGAAATCAATGTTTTTATTCTGGTAAATCCTATCAACGAATAGAATCCAATTAAGGGTGTGTTTGGTCACATTTCTCCTAAAAAATTCCATTTTAAGCTTGACAAATCCAAACTTCACTATGCGAACGGTGCATAAAATCAATAAAAAACTGTATCGCAATAGGCATTATGAAGAGAAGAATTTTACTGCTTTTCACATTACTGGTCAGCACGTTAGCTTTTGCCCAAACCCACATTATTACGGGCAAAATAACCGATGCGGCAGACGGTAGCGGACTCCCCGGGGTTAACATCGTTGTCCAGGGAACAACCAAAGGAATTACAACCGACATTGAAGGCGCTTACTCGCTGGAGGTAGCCCCTGAGGATGTGCTGGTCTTTAGTTTTATAGGCTATAAGAGTCAGAGTGTAAAAGTTGGTAATCAGACCTCGATCAATATTCAGATGGAAACTGATTCGAAGGAGTTAGAAGAAATTGTAGTGGTAGGCTATGGTACCCAGAAGAAAAGTGATGTGACAGGTGCAACAGCAAATGTTAAGGGCGAAGAACTAACGAGACAACCTGTTCTTACTGCTACCCAGGCAATTCAGGGTAAAGTTGCAGGTGTACAGATTATAAGTAGCGGACAGCCAGGATCATCGCCTCAAATACGTATTCGAGGAGTGGGGACTACTATGGCGGGTACCACATCATTATATGTTGTTGATGGAGTCTTGACAGACGACATTTCAAACATAAACACGGCTGATATTGTTGATATGAACATCTTGAAGGACGCTTCTGCAGCGGCCATTTACGGTTCACGTGGTGCAAATGGTGTAATTATCATTACAACCAAAAAGGGATCTAACGGTGCACTAAAAGTTAATTACAATAATAATATCGGATTTCGCCAAGCTTCAAATTTGGTAAAAATGGCAAATGCAGCTGAGTATCAAAATTATTCACAGGCTGCAACAGGCATCATTCCTCCAGCATCTTCCTATAATACCGATTGGTATAAAACTATTTTGAGAAATGCACTGGAGCAAAGTCACAACCTTACACTATCGGGGGGTACTGATAAAGTTACACACTTGTTAAACATCGGTTATCTAAACGATCAGGGAATAGTGATTGATAATAGTTTTAAGAGATTGACTCTGCGACTTAATGAAGAATATCAGGTTACGAAGAATATTAAGTTTGGTTTATTGTCTTCCTTTAGTAATAGCATTAATCAAAATAGTTTTGGAAATCTTGATATCGATGCATACGGAAATATTGGTTCCGTTTATAATGACGCTTATCGCGCGGCACCCATTATCCCAAGTATCGTAAATGGTAAGTATGGAAATACATCTACTTATCAAAACGTAGGAAATCCATTACTGGATCTGAAGGACAACAATGTAAGGGTTAAAGAGAACAGATTTCAAGGATCGGCTTTTACAGAAGTTCGACCAGTCTCCTGGCTCACGATTCGATCATCTATTGGTGGTGACTTGAGGAGTTCTTTAAATCGCATCTATAATTACCAATTCACAAATGATGAAAAAACATTTGTAATAGCAGGTGGAAACCAATATAACAACAATAGTAACCTGAATATAAAAAATACTCAAACGTTTCGTTGGGTGTGGGATAATACTGTCACCTTCTCAAAGAAAATTAGAGATCATGATATTACATTTTTGGCTGGTACAACAATGGAGAGATATAATCAAACCTGGATTTCTGCCTATCGGAAAGATGTACCTGCTGATCCCAATCTTTGGTATATAAGTGTTGGAGATGCAAATACTTCACAGAACGATGGACGTGGTGATGGATGGGCGCGAAGATCATACCTGGCGAGATTGAATTATGCTTATGCCGGCAAATATCTTCTGACGGCGACTTTTAGGAGAGATGGAAGCTCAAGATTACCACTAATTAATCGTTGGCAAGATTATCCATCTGTTGGTCTGAGTTGGATTATCAGCAAAGAAGGATTTATGCAGGGGCAAGAAATATTTGATTTCTTGAAATTGAGAACTTCTTATGGGCGAGTTGGTAATGATCAGATTCCTACTGATTCCTTTACCCAAACCGTTGCCCTGAATTTACCCTATGCTTTTAATGGGAGCAAATCAAATGCTACCAACGGCGCACAGATTAATCAGTTTAAGGACTCTAAAATCACATGGGAAGATACAGAAGAATATGATGTTGCAATTGAATTCTCTGCTCTTCAATCCAAGTTGACAGGTGAAATTAATTACTATAATAAAAAAGTTGTAAACGCATTGATTGATAAACCACTCTTTGCAACCAAGGCTTACGACCTGGATCACCTTCTATTAACCAATGCGGGTATTATCCAAAATAAAGGAATAGAAATTTCACTTAACTGGAAGGATAGGATTTCAGACAATCTTTCCTATACCATCGGAGGCAACGTTACATTTAATAAAAACAATATTGTAGCTCTTAATGGCGGTTCACCAATACAAGGTGGAGGTATAGGAGCGTCCCAAGGATTTGTAACATATTCTGATGTAGGGCATCCCGTTGGAAGTTTTTATGTTTTAAAACAAATAGGTGTATTCAATTCCGATTCAGAAGTAGCAGCCTATACGAATAAAGAAGGAAAAATAATTCAGCCAACGGCACGCCCAGGTGACTTCAAGTATCTCGATT
>Ga0310811_10006580_pt1 | contig 14856 bp, 7 predicted proteins | sample YCmetagenome_FD_207642 | JGI IMG/M metagenome (GOLD analysis project Ga0310811, IMG submission 207642) | Soil microbial communities from experimental microcosm in Duke University, North Carolina, United States - YC | ecosystem: Engineered > Artificial ecosystem > Soil microcosm > Unclassified ...
TTCTGTGGGAAACGCCAGATGGACAGGCCGTTTCATTCGCAGGCAAAACACGACCAATAGTGCATGTGATCAGCATTGGCCCGGTCTATACACCTCCGGAGCAACGTGGTCATGGCTATGCTTCTAATCTGGTCGCGGCTTTGAGCCAACACCTGCTGGACAGTGGCTGGCAAAAATGCAGCCTTTTTACAAACCTGGCTAATCCAATATCAAATAGTATCTATCAAAAAATGGGATATCGGCCTGTCGTGGATTTCCATCGCTATAATTTCCAATTATAGCAGAAGAAAAAGCGAGGGATACTGCCGCGCTCAATTTGAACGCGGCAGTATCCCTCATCAACATCGGCCAGAAATTTGACGCTTAATCGTCGAATTCTTCGTCTTCATTACTATAGACTCGTGATGAGCCATTGCGACCAGACCGCATCTGGAACCGTGCAGCCTGATTACGCACAAACTCATTACGAGCCATTTCTTCTTCCACGATCACATCGGATTCATCCATCATGGTAGACACATCCTCATCTCCCTGATAGCTGTTATGGTCCTGATGGTCGCCATTCATATATACCTCACGTGCTCTTCCACCCGGCTCAAACTGCCCGATAATACCATGCGCTTCCAGCAGATCAATCAGCCGTGCGGCACGAGAGTAACCAATCCGCAAACGGCGCTGCAACAGAGAGATAGAAGCACGCCCATACTCACGTACCACTTCTTCGGCCTTCTCAAGCAAATCATCTTCCAGTTCAGGCTCCTCAGATGCTTCTCCATTGAGTTCCCAACCGGGTTCAGACTGCTCTTCACCCAGAGCCTGCGCCCGCTGCGAAATCTGTTGACGCCAGTATTCAGCAATTCGTTGTGCCTCATCATCACCCAGGAACGCGCCCTGAATGCGCTCAGGTCGTCCGGCATCCGCAGGCAGATAGAGCATGTCACCACGACCCAGCAAGCGCTCCGCTCCCCCCATATCAATGATTGTGCGTGAGTCTACCGCTGAACTCACCATAAACGAGATACGCGTCGGAATATTAGCTTTGATCAGGCCCGTGATAACATCTACCGAAGGACGCTGTGTCGCAACGACAAGGTGGATACCAGTCGCACGCGCCAACTGAGCCAGACGACAGATCATGCCTTCAACCTCATCAGGCGCAGCCATCATCAAATCAGCCAACTCGTCAATAATAATCACAATCGCAGGTAAATTGTTCAGTGAGGTATCCCCCTGACCAATTTTTTCCATGCGTAACTTACGATAGCCATCCAGATTACGCACACCCAGTTGAGAGAAGAGACGATAACGGCGCTCCATCTCAGAAATAGCGTTCTTCAGCAATGCGACCACATTATCAACTTCAGTCACCACCGGTGAAAGCAGATGAGGGATACCATTGTACATGGTCAATTCCACCATCTTCGGGTCCACCATCAGCAGACGGACATCATCAGGCGTGGCCTGTGTCAGAATACTCGCGATAATCGTGTTGATGCAGACAGATTTACCCGCGCCTGTCGCGCCCGCGATCAGCACGTGCGGCATCTTCGCCAGATCACCCACCCGTACAGCGCCCGCCACGTCCTTGCCCAGACCAATCGCCAGTTTAGATTTGTTCTTCGCCGTCTGGAACTCTTTACTCTCCAATACCTCACGCAAACCAACCAGCCGACTATTTTTGTTGGGAATTTCAACACCCACATATGGACGTCCCGGTACCGGAGCCTCCATACGGATGGATTTCGCTTCAAGCACCAGGGCCAAATCATTCTGCAAAGCCATAATACGGCTAACACGCGTACGTGTCTCATACACAATCTGCCCTGATGCATCACGTACCGGCACCATTTTGCCTGAGCGCTCATCAAGCATCAGTTGTGGCTTACCGGTTGGACGAATGCCAAAGCGGATAATTGTTGGCCCGATACTGATATCTTCCTCACGCACCTCGGCCTCAACCCGAAAACTACGCAATGTATCCTGAATCGTCTTCGCCAGACCAGAAGTATCATCACCATACATCTGCATTTTCGCGACATCAGGACTATTCAAATAATCCATACCAGGGGCAACCCATGCAGACATCACATTCGGCACACTGGCAGCACGAACCTGACCTTTAGACTTCACATTCTGATTCTGCGCCGCCTGCCCTTGCCCTGCCCTCGATGCTCTGGACTTGATAGGTTTCGCGGGTGGTGGGGGCGGTGCAGGAACTGGTTCTGGCTCCATCTCAATCACTTGATCAATCGCAGCTCGCCCCTGACGACCTTGCCGCACTCTTTTTGGCAGACTCCGAGGGGGCACATCCTCGTTCGGCAACTTCATCGGCAATGGATCAACAGAAGAAGCTGACACCGAAGAGAACTGCAAGCCAGGATCAACATAGGCATCATTCTCATCATCATCATCATCAAACAACTCATGTTGCTCCGCGCCCTGAATAGCATTAGAATGCTCGGTCAGATCTATCGGTCTGGGATTATGGCCCCCCCGCGGAACCGCACCAATCTGCCCTTTATGGATGTTGATGTCATTCAAGGGATCGTCTTCTTCTTCCTCATCACCAAAATCGAGATGATCATCAAACTCGATGGTTTCCTCCTCGTGGAAATCAATATCCTCATCAAAGTAGATTGGTTCATCCATCATCTCGGTTTCATCGTCCGCGATCGAACGTCTGAATGTACGTCCCGCTATCCCTCCGGGTCGCCCCCCTACCCTGCTGGCACGCGCAGGACGAGAAGAGAGAAGCGGATCATCTTCATACTCCTCTTCCACATCATCCTGCATCATATCGTCAGGTGCTACCGGTGCATTACTCCGCGCACTATAACGGCTAAACTGTGGACGCTGACCCAGATACGGAGACAGTTCATCATCAACATCCTCCTCATCCCCCTCAACCAACCGCGAATCATCTAGCAGAATGCGCTGAATAAAATGCGCAACCACCAGCACATGCCCAAAACGAATACGGAATGTCACAATGATTGCCACCAGCAATAGACCAAGCACGGTCACATGCTGTACAGGACCGGGCCAACCCAACAACGGCATCGCCAGAAATTCAGCCAGCACACCAGCCGTCATCGTGCCCATAATCAAACGGCTCTCAATCAAGACCAACAACCATATAAAGATAAGGCCAACCACCAGCGAAGTGCGCATAATTGGTTCCTGACGAATACTCTCGATGATGCGCACCACAGAGAAAGCAATAAGTCCAATGGCAAGAATATAGGCTGCCCAACCGAAAAATGTGGTGAAGAATTGTCCGATGCCATTCCAACCAGATGCGCCTCTAAATATGGTTAATGAGAAGAAAAGAAACAAGGATAAGACCAACATCAACGATCCTAGTATGCGCTGTTGCTGATATGGGGAGAGACTATTCCATTTTTCTTGAAGAAACGCGACAAAAGATGACTCTCGTGGCTCTTCCTGTGCCGTTTTTGGCGTAGCAGGTGGACGACGAGAACCAGAAGGCGAACTACGTCGTGCGCCCGAACCTCCATTTTCACTCACCGGGATACCAGAAGATGATCGGCCACTGCTATTACGTGGAGCACCACTATTACGCGGAACACCACTATTGCGTGGGCCAGGCGCAGCCTTTGATGATGCACCCGCTCCCCCTCTGACATTCTGTCTCGCTCGCGAAGAAGAGGAATTCACATGTTGCTCTATACGTTGAATTCCTGCCGCCCGCTGGCTTCCGGTCGCCTGACTGGCACGCGAAGTTCCCCGATCAATGCTGGGCACTACACGTTGTCGCTGGCGTCGTATCTGATTTTTTTGATCGCTGCTTGCCATTTGGGGCTGGTTCCCTCCTTCTCTAAGAGTCAGACAACTGTATCATAGCGCAAGTGTTCCAGAGAAGCAATAGGAACACCTTGCTCATTCGATAACAAGATCATACAAGATCTAGCTATGATAGATAATACCGTCGATACTTTCACATCAAAATGTCTCATATATTCTTAAAATTTTATAAAATCGTTCGCGATCAACCAAAAACCTCTATAGAGTCTTCTATTATAAATACTTGATAATGGTCACTGAAGTAACAATTGTAACCGTAAATATATATAGCAAGAAAGCCAGCACCTTATTTACGGATCATTTGTAGCGGGAGAGCTTGAAAAGCCTGAACACTATCTATATAGAGTGTGCTATCAAAAATCTCATTCCACAAATATACTCATCCTTTTTACTCCCGACTCTATATATGACCAGTATACATTATTCGCCGCTCTCAATTTTGTTACGCACTCTACAAAAAAGGCACCTGAAGCCAAAAACCTGACCGGGTGCCTTTTGTATTCTTTACGAATCTATCCTCTATACGCAATTGCGTATCAATGGGTCATACTTCCATTACCATCGGTAAGATCATCGGACGGCGGCGCGTCTGCTCATAGAGGAACTCACTTAACGTAGACTTGATCTTATCTTTCGCATAGGACCAATCCGATCCTACATGGGCATACGGATCAATATTAATAAACGCATCAAGAACGTGTTCTCGCGCACTTTCCAGCAAAGCCTCGGCATCACGCATATAGACAAAGCCACGTGAAACCAGATCAGGACCTGCGAGAGGCTGTCCCGTCTCTTTATCAATTGTCAAGACAACCATCAGAATGCCATCCTGGGATAGGACTTTACGGTCACGCAAGACAATCTGTCCCACATCCCCAACACTCAAACCATCAACAAACACATTTCCTGATGCCACATGACTGACCAGTTCGATGCCATTCTGATCAACTTCAATGATATCGCCATCTTCTGCTACAACGATATGATCTTCAGGAATGCCCAGCGAGTAGGCCAGTTTCGCATGCAAAACCAGCATACGGTACTCACCATGAACAGGAACAAAGTACTGTGGACGGATCAGGCTCAGCATCAATTTCAGTTCTTCCTGAGCACCATGGCCAGAGACATGCACGTTAGAAAGACCCTGATAGAACACTTCCGCGCCCTGTCTGAACAGGCTATTAATGGTACGATGCACCATTTTTTCATTACCCGGCACCGGAGTTGCTGATAGAATCACAGTATCACCCGGTTGGATGCGTATCTGCCGATGATCCTGGTTCGCGATACGTGTCAACGCGGATGTTGGCTCGCCCTGACTGCCAGTACAAATGATCACAACCTGCTCAGGATTGAACTGTCGGATATCTTCCGGACGAATAAAAACGCCCTTTGGTACATTAAGATAGCCCAATTCCAGCGCCATCTGCACATTATTTTGCATACTGCGACCGACCAGAGCCACATACCGTTCATAGCGGATCGCGGTATCAATCACCTGCTGGACACGAGAAATCAGGGAGGCAAATGTTGCCAGCAGGATACGTCCGGGCGCATTCGCAAAGATCTTATCGAATGAATCGTTAATCACACGCTCAGAAGGGGTATAGCCCGGTGACTCGACACGGGTACTATCACCCATCATCACCAGCACACCTTCACTCCCGATACGTCCAAGCGTACCAACATCAGCGGGATTACCATCAACCGGCGTATAATCAAACTTATAATCGCCAGTATGGACAACAGTCCCAATAGGAGTACGCAGTACAATACCAACAGCATCAGGAATACTATGGTTCACACGGAAAAATTCAGCAGCACACTCGCCCAGCGGAACCTGATCGCCAGGAGCAACCACATTAATCTCCGCTCTATCAAGGAGTCGGTGCTCTTTCAGTTTGACTCTGATCAAACCTTGCGTAAGAAGCGTAGCATATACTGGAGGGAAATCTAGCAGTGGCAATACGTAGGGGAGACTACCGATGTGATCTTCGTGGCCATGAGTAATGAGTATTCCGCGAATGCGGTCCTTCTTATCATGTAGATAACTCGTATCAGGAATTACCAGATCAACGCCAAACATTTCCTCATCAGGAAACATGACCCCCACATCCACAATGATGATATCATCACCATATTCAACCACCATCATATTCTTGCCAACTTCTCCCAATCCTCCCAGTGGGATCAGTCGCACTTTTTTTGTTGTCAAGGTACGAAAAACCTCCTGCCTGCACCAGATGTGCAGCAAAAAAACTATAAAACATCTTTTTATTTATCTCCACTCCTGGCTCTGCCTCAGGAGTAAAAGCCATATTTAAAATAAGGTATAACCTTCCATTAAAAAGTGTATCATACAATGGCAGGACCGGCAAGCTATAAGAGATGCTGTACCACTATCATACCTACACCATCCATTTATGGACATAGTTATTGCTCATTGTGCTCTATCAAGATATTGTATACTGTTTCAGTATATTCAAACACATTCTCTGTACTCCCTTATTCCTGTTCACTTTCCACCTGAAAATTTGCCCTGGTAAACAAAAAACCAGCAGGTGAGACTGCTGGCTTCAGGATAATGCATTCTTTCTCCACGCTTGAAAGCAGCATAGGATAATGGGCGTAACCTTTCTCCTACAATATGTGCAAACGCAGAAGAGCGAAAACGACAATCAACAGGATGATCAAAGCCGCAACAACAGCAACCATCAGGTAAACCCGTCTTGTGCTGATATCAACCTTCCCACCGGGCAAAGAGCGCTTGATCGAGGCAAGTTGCTCCTGCTGCCGCTGCTTGAGACGTTGTTGACGCTTGGCTCGCGTGTTGGTAACTTTTGACGGCTGCTCTTCAGCGCCTGTTCCCATCCGGTCCATCTGACGGCGCATCTGACGATTGTAGCTCTCATACTGTTGCTGCTGCGCGGGAGCGCTATCATTAAATACTTTCGGCTGGGTCGATTTCGCGCCCGCAACAGCCGAACCACCAACCTGAGGACGATCAGCTTTGCCTTTTTTCTTGCGTGTGGATGAGGGACTTACCGCATTCGTCGCCGTGGGCGTCGCGGGCACGTTCTGTCCCCTCGGTGTTTTTGTATTGCTCATAAAATTAAACCTCTATCCTGCTTGCTAGCTTTCAATCGCTATTGACATGTTGCTGCGCTTGTCGGTTACGCATATATGCATGGGCTAATCGCGTGGCCTCGTCTTTATCATCAGGGGCAAGAGCACCATCAATAACCAGACTCAGCAGATACTCCTTGATGGGACGTAGCCACGGCCCCGGTCCCAGACCAAACAGTTCCATCAATTCACGCCCATCCAGTGGACTCTTCAATGGCACCCGTTCAGCTTCTTCTTTCAACTGCTGACAACGCTCGGTCAATTCCGAGACACGCGCAGACGCTTTGTTGATTTTATCGATACGATAACTGGTAATATCGGCCCGCGAGAGATCCAGCAAATCAGCTAACGCGGGACCACTATCCAGCATCAGGCGACGAACCGCGCCATCAGTCCAATCAGCGGTATAGGCATTGGCTCGCATATGAAGCTTCACGATTAGCGAAACATTTTGAATGAACTCACGATCAAAATGCAAGCGCTTCAAAATGTCTCGCGCCATATGCGCACCCACATCTTCATGACCGAAAAAATGAACTTTATTATCTTCGATCACTTTTGTACGCGGCTTGGCGATATCATGCAATAACGCCGCCCAGCGTGCCTGCAAACGTGGCGAGGATTGCTCCACTACGCGCAACACATGCGCATACACGTCTTTTGTGCTGCTATTCTTCACCGGACGCTGACTGACCCCACGGAGTTCCAGCACTTCAGGCATTATCCACTCCATCAAGCCCAGTTCAATCAGCAAGTCCAGTCCTTTGGCTGCGTGGTCCGAGACAAGCAATTTGTTCATTTCGTCGCGAATACGCTCACGACTGATTTTCTGTAGCGTACTGGACTGCCGGGCTATCGCCTGACGCGTCACTGGCTCGATCGTAAAATCCAATTGCGCTGCGAAACGAACGGCACGCAGTAAACGGAGCGGATCTTCGTTAAAACGTTTATCGGGTTCGTCTCCAACAGCACGTAAAATATGTTGCTCCAGATCTTCCCGACCATGAAATAAATCAATGATATGACCATTGAGCGGATCATGAGCCAGCGCATTAATGGTAAAATCTCGCCGCGAGAGATCATCTTCCAGCCGATCACCAAAACAAACCTCCGGCTTCCGCGACTCTGGATTATACTGTTCCGACCGAAACGTTGTGATCTCTACAATGCTTTCATCATAATGGAGGCGAACTGTACCAAATCGCTCTCCTACCAATACAACCGCAGTAGGATGCGTAGGGGCTACCAGACGTTTAATTTCTTCTGGTCGGGCGTCTGTCGCCAGATCCGCATCATGCGACTCACCACGATGCAGGAGTACGTCACGTACTGTACCACCAACCAGGTAGAGTTGTTTATGCTGTGCTTTAAAAGCCTCGGCCAGCGTAATGATAATATCAAGCATACGAAAATCTATATATCCGCTTCGTTTTAGTAACTACCCTGTTTTTTTAAGGCACTCATATCCAATCAGAACTGTCTCTGTCGCACTCCTGCCGGGCGCAAAATACAGTTGAATGGTAGGAATTTATTGACAGGAAGTTACGGTGTCATGATAAGCAGGGTAAACGTCCCATCTCTATACGATGGAACTATTGTATCATGATCAGATAGGTTCTATAAAGAGGTTTTCGCTGCTAGTCTTGAGTTTTTTTACACTTTTCATCCGACGCTACATACTGAAAACTATGAACTGGCAGGAATCGCGCTGATCGTCGTATCCGCTAAACCTTCCTCGTTGATTTCGAATAACGGGTGCTCCAGAAACCAGTTCTGGCTGTCAAACGGCTCCGCGCCATTCTGCGGGCACACTGGCCTATAGGTACCATCCGCAAGCAATTCACGGGCGTTAGCAGTATCCGCCAGCAACGGCATCAACATTTGTTCCAGCAACGCCGTTTGCATATGTGTTGACTCGATTGGGAAGAGGACTTCAACCCGACCATTGAGGTTACGCGGCATCAGGTCCGCACTTCCCAGCAACATATCCCATGTCCCATTGTTGCTAAAATAATAGACACGGCTATGCTCCAGAAAACGACCAACGATACTGCGTACACGAATGTTTTCGCTGATACCCTCCACCTTTGGACGCAAACTACAGATACCACGGATTATCAGATCAATCCTGACACCAACCTGTGAGGCACGGTAGAGACAGCGAATCATCTCTGGATCAGTTAAGGCATTGGTCTTGAAAATGATACGCCCGTTGCCGTACTGCCGATGCAGCTCGATTTCACGCTCAATACGTTCGATCAAGCCACTGCGTAGACTATTTGGCGCGACCAGTAACTTTTTATATTCCATCTGGCGCGAATAGCCTGTCAGTGAGTTGAAGAGCGCGGTGACATCAGCCCCGATACTCTGCTGATTGGTGAAAAAACACAGATCTTCGTATATCTTGGCTGTCGTCGCGTTATAATTGCCGGTTCCCAGGTGAACATAACGGGAAAGGCCATCATCCTCTTTCCTGACGACAAGCGCGGTCTTTGCATGCGTTTTCAGGCCAACCAGACCATACACAACATGGACGCCTGCACGCTCTAACTCTCTGGCCCAACCAATATTGTTCTCTTCATCGAAACGAGCCTTTAATTCAACCAGCACAGCAACCTGCTTACCATTCTCGGCTGCTTGCAGAAGCGCATTGACAACGGGCGAGTTTGAGCCAACGCGATAGAGCGTTTGTTTGATTGCCAGCACCTGTGGATCGTTCGCGGCAGCACGAATAAAATCAACAACACTATTAAAACTGTCATATGGTTGATGGAGCAGAATATCGTGCTTCTGGATCGCCGTAAAGATATCTTCACTATGGCTGATAAGCGTAGGAACACGTGGTGTAAAAGGTTCGTCTTTGAGGTCAGGACGTGTCAGACTGTAGAGTTCCATGACATCGCCCATCCCCAGAGGACCATCAACGACGGAAAGATCGTCTTCCGCAATTTCCAGATTCTCAATTAACAGTTGGCGGATACGATCAGGCATCGATGGATTGACCGTCAGATCAACGACAGCACCAAAGCGACGATCCCGTACTTCCTGTTCAATAAGTTCCAACAGGTCCGAAGCCTCATCTTCCTGCAATTCGATATCAGCATCACGAAGCACACGGAATGGATAGGAGGCCCAGACGGTAAAGCCAGGGAAAAGCATACTTAAATGGGCTGCGATCACCTGCTCTAACCAGACAAACGAGACAGTTTGCGACTTCTCTCCTGCTGAGGAGATAGGGACCAGACGTGGCAGGGTAGGAGGCACTTTCAAGCGCGCAAAGAAATCCTCATGCGCACTTTCAGGAAGTGTCAGGACAACGGCAAGATTCAGGCTGCGATTCGAAATGTGTGGAAATGGATGCGCTTTGTCAACAGCGAGTGGAGTCAGTACAGGAAGCACTTCATGCTCAAAATAGTACTGCATAGCATTCCGCTGCTCTTTATCAAGTTGCTCATAATCGAGAACGCAAATATGTTCCCGCGCCAGCAAAGGCATGAGATCATTGCGCCAGTACTGACGTACTTCCTGAATAAGTGGCGCAAGACGTTGACGAACCGCCGCTAACTGCTCTCCTGGCGTGCGACCATCAGGGCTACGCAATGTTTTACTCGAAACCATCTGATCTTTTAAACCAGCCAGACGAATCATAATATATTCATCCAGATTGGTTTCAAAGATGGAGATAAATTTCACACGCTCAAGAAGTGGGTGCGTCGTGTCTTTTGCTTCTTCAAATACACGACGGTTGAATTCAATCCAACTCAGTTCACGATTAATATAAAGTTCTGGTTGTTCCAGAGACATATTTAAAACATCTGATGCAGCCTGCTGATCCATAATATACTTATCTCCGACTTGCAATGCCATGTCTTTTGCTGGTTATTCTATCATGGGAACGTAAATTGTAGCAAACAAACCAGAAGTTTTTTTGCCAATAATGTTAATACAATATTGTTCTGCTTGTTTTGTAACGACGAGAGTGATTTTCTACCACTATATTCGTGTACCCATCGTTCTTAGTATACACAAGAATAGCAAACAAGAAATGGAAGTCCAGTTGCTTAAGTGCAAGCAATAAACTTCTGTTTCTTGTTTGCTATTCCTCGATGATCATGCTAGCCAAGTCGATAGAGCATTTCACCGGCATGTTCTACGAGAAGGATACCTTCCTCTTCTCGATCTGCCCACTCCTGTGGCTGTATCAGACGATAATCTGTGTAACCAAGGTTTATCTGCCGACAACGCGCCGCTGGAATACCCGTCGCCAGCGTGACAGTGACACGCGGAGTCTCTATGCCTGTCACGCTATCATAGCTGCCAGTGCCTTTGACATGCGTGCTATGCGCCAGAATGCTGCCCGGATATTGCTGAAAACGCTCCCACTGCTTGAGGAAGTAGTCACGCACATGATAGCCAACCTGATCCAGCAGTTCACCATGAGTATAAGAAACTTCGGTGATATGTGGAGCATAGATAATCACTTCACCGCCATCGGCAATCACTGGCTCCGTCTTATACATCGCTTTGGCTGCGGTCCAGAGGTCATCATATTTCTCTGATGGCATCGAGAGCACACGCTTAAATGTACGCGACTTATAGATAATGTTCAATTGACCCGAAAGGTCCGCGGCCTGCTCAAAGGCTTCAATGTGTGTGCCAGTATAGATACCATGAAAGTCTGACCCTTGCAGCACCATCGCGATACAGAATAATGGCTGAGACACGAACTCGGCGGCCCGATGAATGACACGTCTGGTCAGCGTATCTTTAACGCCAATCGTTCCGATGTTGGTCACCCGCGCACCAAGCCAGTGCGAGAAATCAATAATGTCCGCGCCAGCTATACCAGGGAATAAATACTTTGCGCCACCAGAGAAGCCCGCCACTTCATGCGGAAAGACAGGGCCACAGATGATTAACTGATCATAGTCAAAGATCATGCGATTCAAGGTGACAGGAACTTCCTCGGACAATATGCCATCCGTCAGACGACGTGCCTCATCGGGGGTGATAACACCTATCGTGCGCAGTGCTTCAGGATTTGACCACTGGTGATTATATATCTGTGCCTTTGGATATTTCTGTTCCCGCTCTGCCTTTGACACGCCAACCAGTTTTTCAATCGCGGACTCAGGCATGGGCTGGTGCGTGCCTAACGCGATGAGATAGTCAAGGCGTTGCACACGTTCGCCAAGTTGTTCATAGAGCAAACGGAACATCATCGGAATCGGAGCAGTCCGTGTCCCATCAGGAATAATTACCAGCACCCGTTTGCCCTCTAGTTGTAACGCATCAAACGATTGCGTGAGGACTTGCTGGACATCTTCAATCTTTAATGTCTGGTCTACTGACCCTCTACCATAGATCATAATAAGCACCTTTGTCTAAAGAAAACATTTTCTATAGTGCTATTGTATCATGATCTTTCGCAAGAGAAAGGGATGCTATACCTGCTATCTGCCCACTCACATGTCTGGTGTCACACGCAAAGTAGCTCCTGGTTGCAGATCAGTATTCTGGAAAAAGTGGCCCTGACCAGATATCTGGTCAGCCATCTGCCAGGCATTTATGACCACCTGTAATGCCTGTACACGGCTCAAGGCTTCTTCACACCAGGCTCGATCATGATAATAGGGATAACGCTGCTGCTCACCTCCCTGCCCTGAACGCCACTCATGCTCTAGCCGCGTCATAAAATCTTCATGCTGTAGCAGATCAGCCAGACTATGCTCTTCAAACATACCCTGCAAGTCATGCAAATTCACTTCCAGTTGCGCCATGAGCACCAGAAAGCGTACCCACCAATGCTGCTCAAAACAAAACTGGCGCAATGCTTCCCCCGCCTCACGCCCTTTATCAGCGACATGCTGAATCATCTCAGGCGACATGGTAAGATTCATACCACCTTCCTCTTTACTCAAACGCACCTGAATAATTCGCTCACGATAGCCCGGTAACCGCGATTGTAATGTATCGCGATAATTCTGCGCTGTGCCAAACAACCCGAAGACAAATTTCGCCAGATTTTCAATCTCACCCCATTCGGTGGCGAACCATTCTTCCGCTTCCGGCAGATAGACATCGGCTCTTTGCTCCTGTGCTCGCTTCTGTCTATCCATTGTGCTCTCGTTGTACTGCTTTTTATCTAAGATGCTACGATTCTTTGGGGTCTCCGTCAGGTTGATTCCCAGAGTTGGTCGTGTCGGCAACCAGGTATCAAAAAAGTGAATAGGAAAATTGCTACAGATACCACCATCGCTGAACCAGTTGCGCAGGAGATGCTGCTGTGGGTCAAGTTTTCCAACCAGTCGCTGCGTCTGACAGGCGTCATATGCCGACGCACTAATTGTATAGAGTGGCACCGCGCTGAGCAGCAACGGGAAACTCAGGCTTAAACGCACCCCAAAAACAACAGGTAAATCATCGGCGTCCGGCAGAAAATGGTAGCCTTCCGGCAAAAGTTCTGCTGGCAATAACGGCTGCTGAGGCAATACTTTGAGTTGTTTGACCACTTCTGCCGGAAAAAGGCGCAACATCTCAGGCTCATAAAACAGGAAATTACTGAGTTCCTGGGGCACGATATAGGGGAGACTATGATTCACATTCGTAGTGACCATTTTCAACTCAATGTCCTGTTTCCGCAGATCCCCAAATGTAAGTGGCGTTGGCTCAGTTTTGCCCCCGATATGCTGTAGCGCCATATGCAACCAATCAGTCAGATTCGTCGTCTCCTGTTGCCCGTTCGTTTGCGGCACAGTGTGACCCGGACAGATACCATAGAAGTTTTGTGGTAGCCCTTTTTGTAGTATTTGAAAGAATATCACGATGGTATAGATCAGTCGTCCACCCCAGATACCAATGAAGACCGAACACAATAATACGACCATCCCCAGGAAAAAAAACACAAGCGGCCAGGCAGTATGCTGCACTGAATGCACCGATCTGCCAGCTACGGCAACACTCCCCAGCATGGCAAACGCAACCAGGAACGCCAGCAACAAGCCTACCACCAGACCAACAACCATTCCTGCGTACTCCGCCAGACGAAACGCGCCATGTTTCTTACGCCATGACAGGATGACCTCATGCACCATCTGCAACACTGGCACTAATAAAGCGGGAAAGAGGAAATGTAGCAACCGTCCGGTCAGAGAAGAAGGCTTTTTCTGCCTGCTGATAGCAGCATGGGGCAAATTTTGATTTATCTGCTGCTGCTTCAGCACCTCAAGTATTACATCGAATATAGGCTCGGTTGCGGGAGCAGGCTTAAAAAAGTGTAAAAGCGTATCATTTTTCTGCAACTGTTCGCTCAATTGGGCCAGCCTGGAGAAACCACCGCCGGCACGATTATACTCCGCTGCCGCAGTAGCCGCCGCGCCGATCGCTCCCGCTGACGTACCACCAATATTATGAAATGCATAGGTATCCTTGAGCGCAAGCACCGTCGGAGGATAGACAATACCGCTGGTAATACCGCCTTTCATTACCAGATCGCAGAGAGGCATCTGCTCCTGACTCATGAGGGAAGCTCCTTTTCAACTACATCCACCACCCTTATACCTGTTACGATTCATTTCTGCATCTGGTTTCATATTGTGCATTTTTAGTGTAAACACGCAAAAGAACAGGTAATATATAGAATCAGGACGCTTTGCCCCAAACATGATGAAAATACCTATGACTGGCGGATAAAGAGCGCCAGACAGGCAGTAAAACCATGTAAAAATGATTTCTTCCCGATCGGGCCAATCTCACCATTACAGAACAGACCTGCCAGCGGTATCTGGCCCAATTCACGTGCGATCACGCCCGCGTCATGATCAGGCACACCAAACATGCCCACGCCACGCCCATTACATGTACAGAGAATGCCGGCAAGCGGACGCTTTTCACCCAGTTTTAATT
>Ga0310811_10006581_pt1 | contig 14856 bp, 14 predicted proteins | sample YCmetagenome_FD_207642 | JGI IMG/M metagenome (GOLD analysis project Ga0310811, IMG submission 207642) | Soil microbial communities from experimental microcosm in Duke University, North Carolina, United States - YC | ecosystem: Engineered > Artificial ecosystem > Soil microcosm > Unclassified ...
CACCGCTCTGCGTCACTTTGAAGGCGATATCGAGCTCATCACCGATGTCTATCTGCTTGATGCGGAGGAGCGGGTTGCCGCCGTAATCCCGATCGTCAGAATTCTGATGGCCACACCGGAGGATCTGCTCTCCGAACTTCCGCACGGCCACCTGGTCACCTGTCATGTTGAAGATAGCGGACGCAAGGTGGCGGAGCTGTTCGATAAGTACAATCTGCGCTCTCTACCTGTTCTGGATGAAGAGCAGAAGCTTGCGGGTGTCGTTCACGCCGAGCAGGTGATTGCTTTATTGAGAGAGCAGTAAAGCATCCGAGGATGGCAATCGTCGATAATCAGAGTTGAATGAAGATTCTCTACGCTGCAAGCCTCTCCCCAAATGACTCTGCGACGTACCGGCTCTGGGCCCTCGAACGACTCGGGCATCAAATTGTGCCGGTGAACTCCATTCCTTACATGCCCTCGAACCGTCTGGTACGCGGCTTGATCTATCGCGCAGTGATAGGACCGCCGGTGAACCACTTCAATCGCGATATTTTGCAGATTGCAGAACGGGAACGACCGGACGTGCTGTGGGCCGACAAGATGCTGTGGATGCGTCCGAACACGCTGGACAAGTTACGATCCATGGGAATCGCCACCGTAAGCTACATGATTGACAATCCCTTCGGCCCTCGTCAGGATCCGGGCTGGAGGCTCTACATGAAGGACATTCCTCACTACGATCTTCATGTGGTGCAGCGCGATAAAAACATTACGGACTATCGCTCGCACGGAGCCAGGGATGTGATCAAGATTCAGACGGCTTACGAGCCGACAGTACACTTTCCTCCTCCAGAGGGATGGTCCGATCGAGACCGCAACCGCGACGTCTCCTTTATCGGCACGCCTTATGACGATCGTGCAGCCAATCTCACGCGGCTCTCGGAGTCTTTCCAGGTTGCCATCTCCGGCAATAGCAATCAGTGGCAGCGGGAACTTTCGCCCGAGGCCTTTTCAAAGCTCTATCGCGAGGGCGAGCTCTACCAGCAGCAGTACCGCGAAGCGATCTGGCGTTCAAAGATCAACCTGAGCTTCATCACTCACTCCAATCAGGACGAATTTGTTCACAAGAGCTTTGAGATCGCAGGTTGCGGTGGCTTTCTGCTTGCGGAACGGTCGCAGGGCCATATGGATCGCTTCGTCGAGGGAGAAGAGGCCGTCTTCTTTACCGGCTATGACGAGTTGGCTGCGATGATACGTCGCTATCTTCCCAATCAAGAGGCTCGTCAACGCATTGCCGCAGCAGGGCAGAGAAGAGCTCTTCGCGACGGTTATCACAACGACCGTCAGGTCTCTTTAGTTCTCGAGCGTGTTGAGACCATCCGGAAGGGTCGGACGCGCTGAAGATCTATTCGCCGACGGTGATTAGTCGAATAGCAGAGAGATTGCGAACCCAGCGCTGAGGTTTTTTGTCGGCGCTGGCGACCAGCTTGAGTTTTCCATCATCGCCGAGTGGAGTTCCGTCCACCTCCGTTGCGACGATGACTTCAGCATCGTGTTCGGTGTTCTCAATCTCGGTCGCCGAGTACAGCACCCAGTAGTGATCGGTTCCTTCAGCGGAGAGGTAGCTGCGAAGCATCTTGCGGTGCGTTGTAGGACCGACGGCGAAGCCGTATTTGGCGAGCAGGTCGCCAAGCGCAACTCCCGTGTAGACCTCGTCCTTTTTGCTGTGCTCGTCGTGTACCTTGACCGTCTTCTGCGGCATGGCAGCAAGCTCTTCCAGCGTGATGGCCGAGGTCTTGCCGTCCATCGTCAGCTGAAGTTCTGTGGAGGGAACAGCCTTGGTATGTGCGTGCTCCTGCATGGACTGGCTGTACGCGGGAGGAAGACAGAAAAGCAGGGCAACGGCAAGCGTAAGAGAGAGTCGTTTCGCGCACATGCGGCTATCGTAAACGGGAAAGTTGAAATCCGAAACAGGAAGATGGATGATTGAATCCGGGAAAGGCGATACACTTAATCCATGTCCATCGTCCGCAATGCCGCTGCTATCGCCAAAGGAATGAGTGTCACGCTCAAGGAGATGTTCCAGCCGACGGAGGTCGAGAACTATCCCGATGGCAAAGGGCCGATGCGTGGCGCGAAGTTTCAGGAGCGCTTCCGCGGAAAGCATCAGCTTCAGCGCGACGAGAACGGCCTGGAGAAGTGCGTCGCCTGCTTTCTCTGTGCAGCGGCCTGCCCTTCGAACTGCATTTATATTGAAGCAGCGGAGAACACGGAAGAGAATCGCATCTCGAGCGCGGAGCGGTACGCCAAGGTCTACAACATCGACTACAACCGCTGCATCTTCTGCGGTTATTGCGTTGAGGCCTGCCCTACAGATGCCATCACACACGGTCATGGCTTCGAGCTGGCATCGTTGAACGCGACCACCCTGGTTATGCGGAAGGAAGACCTCTTGGTTCCCACGCATAAACTGCCCGATGTCGTTCAGTCTGACCGGGATAAGGCCGAGGTTCTGGCCTGAGTTTTTTCGACGGTATCCCCAACCCGGATGACCGCCGTTGCAGAAGCTGGATCCGTCATAATTTCTTGCCTCGAGATTTCGATAAAATAGAAATTAATTCTGTTTCTCGACATCGCGATTAGCGCTTTTGAACGAAAGCAGCGTCGCGAGTTGTGGGCCTTCGGAGTATTCGTGGATTCCATTATTCCTGAATTAGCTATTCTTCATGTCTGTGGGCGTGACATGCTGCGTCCCCTGCGCGATCAAATTCTTCGTATCTCCGGATTTCATGTCGACTCGACGCTCAACATTGAAGAGGGACTAACGCTGTTTGGGTCCCGGCACTACGATCTGGTGCTGATCGATGTTGAGGGTGAAAGCGGAGTCGTCAAGGCAGAAGAGCTTTGCAGCAAGATCAAGACGACTCATCCAGGGCAGCGGGTTGCCTTTGTCTGCAACTGGCGCGTCGCTATCTTTTCTACCTGTCCGGACGATATTCTGCGAACCGAGTTTGATCCTTCCGCCTTTGTAGGGGGAATTCGCGAGATCCTGAACGACCAAAAGTAGGTTCTACACAACTTGCTACGGTCTTTCAGGTGTGTTACAAAAGAAGTGTTCAGTCTGGGTTGAATCAAATTCAAGTCAGACTCGAATTTCATGAAGAGTGGTTGAGGGACGAGCCCTGTGACGCCACGACAACCGGCCTGAAACCATTATTTCGGGCGACCGGTGTCAACTCTCTCCTGGGAACGGGGAACATGAGATTCGAGGGGTGAACCAACATTACCCCGAGATCTTCAATCCATCCGCTGTCCGTGCTTTTAGCACGTTCAGATTCCATGAGAGACGTCGCATAGTTTTATCTTCTTCCGCTCTGAAAGAGAGCGTAATGAGCTATTCCTGTAAGTCGACGGCCTATGAGCTGAAGTGCAATGAGTGCGGCAAGAGCTTTGGCAACCAGCCGCTCTCCGCGTGCCCTGATTGTCTAGCCCCGCTTGAGGTGGCCTACGATCTGGATTCTGCACGAGGTGTCTTCACCCGTGAGGCCATCGAGAAAGGACCGGCTAACATCTGGCGTTATGCCGATCTGCTGCCGCTGCCGCGAGGCTTTGAGCCTGATCTTCCCGTGGGCTTTACGCCGCTGGTCCGCGCAAAGAATCTCGGCAAGCGTATCGGTGCCAACCAGCTCTACGTCAAGAACGATGCAGTCTGCTTTCCTACGCTCAGCTTCAAAGATCGCGTCGTCTCCGTTGCACTAGCTAACGCGCAGGGATTCGGCTTTGAGACCGTCGGTTGCTCTTCGACAGGAAACCTTGCCAATTCGGTATCAGCCCAGGCTGTTCGTCTCGGTCTTAAAGCCTGCGTTCTCGTCCCTGCCGATCTGGAACCGGCAAAGATTCTCAACTCTCAGGTTTACGGTGCCCGCCTGATCCGCATCGACGGCAACTATGACCACGTCAATCGCCTCTGCACACTGATCGCCGACGAATATAACTGGGGCTTTGTAAACGTCAATCTGCGCCCCTATTACGCCGAAGGTTCGAAGACCGTTGGCTACGAGATCGCAGAGCAGCTTGGCTGGCGTCTGCCGGATAACGTTGTGGTTCCCATGGCCGGCGGCTCGCTGATCCGCAAGATCCGCAAGGCATTCCAGGAGCTGATCTACCTTGGCCTGGTCGAAGAGAAGCATGTCCGCTTCTTCGGAGCACAGGCTACCGGATGCTCTCCCATCTCGCACGCAGTCAAGCAGGGTTGGGATTACATTGAGCCGCAGCGCCCGAATACGATTGCCCGTTCGCTCGCGATTGGCAATCCTGCCGATGGTCCGGCTGCAGCCAAGATGATTCAGCAGACCGGCGGCTGGGCTGAAGATGTCTCGGACGTCGAGATTGTCTCCGGCATCCAGGAACTCGCTGAAACCGAGGGTATCTTCACTGAAACTGCAGGCGGCGTCACCACCGCCGTTACTGCACGCCTCTACGCGCATGGCCGCATCTCTCCGGACGAGATTACGGTGAGCTGCATTACCGGAAACGGCCTGAAGACGACCGATGCTCTCGCAGGACACTATCAGCAGGAGCGCGCCGTTCGTCCGCGGCTGGCAGACTTCGACGCATATCTTCGCGAGCTCGATGGCATTGCCGAACACGCTCTGGCTACAGCAGGAGGAAACTAAAAGTCATGGCAGTCAAAGTAACGCTTCCCACCGCCTTCACCCGTCACACTGACGGACGCAAGCAGTTCGACTCGACTGCACAGAATCTTCCTGCTCTGCTGTCGGATATCGATCAGACCTTTCCTGCGCTCAGCACGCAGATCAAGGACGAAGACGGCAAGCTCCGCCGCTTTATCAACATCTACGTCAACGACGAAGACATCCGCTTTTTGGGTGGCGAGACCTATGCCTTTCAGGATGGCGACGAAATCATGCTAATCCCTTCAATCGCAGGCGGCCGCTAAAACCTTTCATCAATCCGCAAGGGACGCTGATTAATCAGCGTCCCTTTGCTTTGTGCTTATTTAAAGCAATTACCAAATATAGTCGTAACCCGTTTGAAATCAAAATCAGGAAGAGCTGGAGCAACGCTAGTCGCCGACAGCTCCTCTTATCTGCAGAGGCTTTTACAGAATTCAGTCAAGAAAGAAGGCGTCTGCTTATGTTTTTGATAGTCGCGGTAGTCCTCTTCATTATCTGGGTTGCAAGTTTCGTGGTCTTCAAGACCGCTGGAATTCTGATCCATCTCCTTCTGCTGTTTGCTATCCTTTCGGTTGTGATGCACTTTGTGGCTGGAAAACGCGCCGTTTAGTTCTTATCAACTTAGTTCACAGGAAAAAGGGCTGGATCATTCGATCCAGCCCTTTTGGGTTTAAGGCAAAACGAACTTATTGTCTGGCGACCGGCTGAGGTATCTCAATGTTATTCGGCAAAACCGGGTTCAGTGCCTCGGGCTGCTCATCCTTCAGCTCAGGAAGCTTCGCCTCTAAAGCAATCTGCAGAACCTGATCCATGTCTTCCACGAAGTGAAGCTTCATGGTGTTCTTCAACAGATCAGGAAGATCCGGCAGGTCTCTCTTGTTGTCCTCAGGAAGGATCGCCTCAAAGATACCCGCACGGTGAGCCGCAAGGAGCTTTTCCTTGAGACCGCCGATTGGCAATACCTTCCCGCGCAACGTAATCTCACCGGTCATTGCAATATCCCGGCGCACCTTGATTCCGGTTACCGCGCTGGCGAGTCCGGTCGCCAGCGTTATGCCTGCGGAAGGTCCATCCTTCGGAATGGCGCCCTCAGGCACGTGCACGTGGATATCGACATTGCGATAGAAGTCCTTGCTCAGGCCAAGCTGGTGAGAGCGGGAGCGGATATAGCTCAATGCCGCCTGTGCGGACTCCTGCATCACATCGCCCAGCTGACCGGTCGTTGTGAGCTTGCCCTTGCCGTCAAGTACCTGAACTTCGGTCTGGAGAATCGTGCCTCCCATCTCTGTCCAGGCCAGTCCGGTGACAAGACCTATCTCACTCTTCTCATGTACCTGGGAGTCGCGGAACTTGGCTACGCCCAAGAGATCCGAGAGGTTCTCTGCTGTAACGAGTTCCTTGTGAGCACTGTCTTTCACTACACGACGAGCGACTTTGCGGCAGACATTGCCGATCTCGCGCTCAAGATTCCGCACGCCTGCTTCACGCGTGTATGCCCGGATGATCTGCCGAATCGCATCATCTTCGAAGACAATCTGTTCTTCGGTAAGGCCGGTCGCTTCACGTTGCTTCTTAACCAGGTACTGCTTGGCGATCTCGAGCTTCTCGAGCTCGGTATAGCCGTGCAGCCGCAGAATCTCCATGCGATCCTGCAACGGCCCCGGGATAGTGTGCAGAACATTTGCCGTTGCAACGAACAGGACCTGCGACAGGTCATACTCGACATCGAGGTAGTGATCCTGAAACGATGTATTCTGCTCCGGGTCCAGTACCTCGAGCAGGGCACTGGCGGGGTCGCCCCGGAAGTCCGAGGCCATCTTGTCGATCTCGTCCAGCATGAAGACCGGGTTCTTGGTGCCAGCCTTCTTCATCGACTGAATGATCTGCCCGGGCAACGCCCCGATATAGGTACGGCGATGCCCGCGAATCTCAGCTTCATCCCTCACGCCACCCAAAGACATGCGAACGAACTTGCGTCCCGTCGCTTTCGCGATCGACATACCGAGCGAGGTCTTGCCCACGCCTGGAGGTCCGACGAAGCACAGAATAGAGCCCTTCGGGTTCTTCACTAACTGACGTACCGCAAGAAACTCGAGGATGCGGTCCTTGATCTTCTCAAGCCCATAATGATCTTCGTTGAGAATGGTCTCCGCGTGCTCGATGGAGCGAATCTCCTTGGAGCGTTTCTTCCACGGCACCGCAAGCAGCCAGTCGAGATAGTTTCGTGAGACGGTCGACTCGGCCGACATCGGAGGCATCGCCTCCAACTTTTTCAGCTCCTGAAGCGACTTCTCCTGAACATCTTTGGGCATGCCGGCAGCTTCGATCTTCTTCCGAAGCTCATCGAACTCCGACTTCTCGCCGCGGCCAAGCTCCTTCTGGATCGCTTTGATCTTTTCGTTGAGGTAGTACTCTTTCTGGGCCTTCTCCATCTGCCGCTTCACGCGGGACTGGATGGTGCGATCCATGTTCAGCTTCTCAATTGCGAGATCGAGCACGTCAGCGACGCGGGCCAGGCGCTGCTCTGGATCGAAGACCTCGAGCAACTGCTGTTTTTCCTCGATCGGAAGCTGCAGGTTCGCAGCGATTGTATCGGCCAGCTTCGCAGGCTCATCAGGTCGCACACTTGCGGCCATCGTCTCGTAGTTAAGCGACTGCTGCAGCTTCACATACTGCTCAAAGAGCGAGTGAACGCGCTGCATAAGCTGCTCTACCTGAGGCGTCATCTCCAGTTGTGTCTTGCCCGTGCGCACGGTAGCCACAAAGAAGCCGTCAGTGTCGTGGACTTCAACCGAACGGGCGCGTTCTACTCCTTCAACCAGGACCTTAATGTTGCCGTCCGGCATCTTGACGCTCTGCACAATGTTGCCAATGGTTCCTGTGGCGTAGATATCGTCAGCATTCGGCTCATCCACCGCCGCATCATGCTGAGTCGCCAGAAAGATCTTGCGGTCACCCGAGAGAGCCTCTTCAAGCGCTCGTACGCTGGACTCGCGACCGACGACAAACGGCGTCATCATGTAAGGAAAGATGACCATGTCGCGGATCGGCATCATGGGAAGCTTCTGAGTGCTGCCGCTCAAATTGTCTTTGGATGGATTGCTCATAGTTCTCCCGTTTAGACGCTCTAACAGATGCAAAGATGCATTTCAGCGCCCGGCTTCAGGCGATTGTATCGCCGGACTCGAATTCGACCGATAGCGAAAAAGTAGCAGAGAAACATGTGGAACGACTTCTGATGGGAAAAAGGCAGCACCGTCTGGCAAACTATCTCGAATCAATAAGAAAGCGGTTTATACTTCAACAAATTAAAACTGCTTTCTATTCCGTCCGACGATCAGCCAGCTTTTTCCAACAGCATAGGAACCGTGAGGTCGCGGTTTTTCACCATCGTATCGGTGATCACAATCTCCTTGACCTTCTTGTTGCCCGGTATGTGATACATCAGATCGAGCATCAACTCTTCGATAATCATGCGCAGACCGCGTGCACCCACCTTGCGCATGAGAGCCTCGCGAGCGATTGCTCTTGCAGCTTCCTCTGTAAAAGTAACCTTGACGCCCTCAAAATCGAACAGCTTTGCGTACTGCTTCAAAATAGCGTTCCGCGGCTTGGTCAGAATTTCAATCAACGCCGCCTCATCCAGTTCGTCAAGTATTCCCATGACCGGGAGACGGCCGACAAACTCCGGAATCAGGCCGTACTTGAGTAGATCCTGCGGCTCCGCCTGACGCAACAGTTCAGAATCACGCTGGGCACGGATCGGCATTACTTCGCCATCCTTCGCTTCAGCCTCGACAACTGCCTTGAAGCCCAGCGCCTTCTTGCCGACGCGTCGTCCGATAACCTTTTCCAGCCCCACAAAAGCTCCGCCACAGATAAACAAGATGTTCGTCGTGTCGACCGCAGTGAACTCCTGATGGGGATGCTTACGACCACCCTGTGGAGGAACATTGGCTACGGTACCTTCAAGGATCTTCAGGAGGGCCTGCTGTACACCCTCGCCGGATACATCACGGGTGATCGAGGGGTTTTCGTCCTTGCGGCCAATTTTGTCAATTTCGTCGATATAAATAATTCCGCACTGCGCACGGGCCACATCGCCATCGGCTGCCTGCAGCAGCTTCAGGATGATGTTCTCGACATCCTCGCCTACATACCCGGCTTCGGTCAATGTGGTCGCGTCGACGATCGCAAAGGGAACATCCAGCATCTTGGCCAGCGTATGCGCCAGCAAGGTCTTACCCGATCCCGTAGGTCCCACCAGAAGAATATTCGACTTCGCCAGCTCAACATCGTTGCCGCGAGTCTTATTCATCTGAATGCGCTTGTAGTGGTTGTAAACCGCTACCGCCAGCTTCTTCTTGGTCGTGTCCTGGCCGATAACATATTCGTCGAGAAACGCCTTCACTTCCTGCGGCTTGGGCAGGTGAGCTGGTGCTGCCCCGGGCTGCGCCTCTGTGCGGTCATCCTCAAGGATGGAGTTGCAGACTGCCACGCACTCGTCGCAAATGTAGGCTCGCGGATAGTCGGAAGGTGACGAGATCAACTTAGCCACAGCATCCTGCGATTTATGGCAAAACGAGCAGCGAAGTGATTCCTCTGAGCCCCGGGAAGTTTTCATAGATGCGACGACTCCTGCTAATGCAAATAACCCAACCTGCTGGTAATAATTTTACACCCGTTTCGGTCTGACCATGGATCACAACAGATACCTAGGAACGGAGTTGCGGAATAAGACGAAACGGCCCGGGCCTGAGCCCGAGCCGCTCGTGCTTTCCAAGCTGCTTTCCGGTTAGGTACGAGGCCGATCGATGATGTCGTCGATGATGCCATACTCCTTGGCTTGAGGAGCCGTCATGATGAAGTCCCGCTCCACGTCCCGCTCGATTCTCTCCAGCGACTGGCCCGTGCTGGCGCTCATCAGCTTGTTGGTGATCTCGCGGATGCGCAGAATTTCGCGCGCGTGGATGTCGATATCCGTCGCCTGACCGCTCAGCCCACCCATCGATGGCTGGTGGATCAGGATACGGGAGTTGGGAAGGGCGAACCGCTTGCCCTTCTTACCGGCCATCAGCAGAAAGGCTCCCATTGAGGCCGCCTGACCGATGCAGAACGTAACCACGTCGTTCTTGATGTACTGCATCGTGTCATAGATTGCCAGACCCGCCGTGATCGATCCGCCCGGCGAGTTGATGTAGAGCTGAATATCCTTCTCCGGGTCTTCACCGCTCAGAAACAACATCTGCGCAATGATCACATTCGCGATGTTGTCGTCGATCGGAGTTCCCAGGAAGATGATGTTGTCGCGCAGCAGACGGCTATAGATGTCGTAGGCGCGCTCGCCACGACTCGTCTGCTCGATCACCATCGGTACTAGTCCCATAACACTCTCTTTCTTTTCGAAACCCGTAACGGGATCGCCTCGGTTGAGATCGTTGGGTTACGCTTTACGAGGCCAGCTTCTCGTACAGCACGCTTGCAGTCTTCTCGCGCCGCATCTGCTCGCGAATCCGATCGAGGCCGCCGTCCTTCGTCAGCCGTTCCCGCATAGTCTCCAGAGGCTCACGCGACTGAAGCGACAACATCAAAAGCTCGCGGTCGAGGTCTTCCTCACTGACTGTGACGTTCTCCGCTTCACCGATCTTGTCGAGAATCATCGAAGCCTTGACCTCGTTGAGCGCCTGGTCCCGTTGAGCGTCCCGCAGACGTCCAAAGTCCAGCCTGCGCATCTCCTCGGTCGACATGCCCTGCTGCGCCAGAGCACGCAGTCCGCGATCCAGTCGGGCATCTACCTGCTGTTGCACAAACGACTCAGGAACAGGGAACTGGAACTTCTGCACCAGCTCGTCCAGCATCCGATCCCGTGCCTGGCTTTCGAGCGCACCTTTCTTTCGGTCCGCCGCCATCTCGCGCAGTTTGGTCTCAAACTCCTCCCAGGTCTCATGGTTGCCGAGCTGCTTTGCAAACTCCGCGTCGCGCTCCGGGAAGGTCTTCCGCTTAATTGCCTTGACGGTTACGTCGTAAGCAACCGTCTGGCCGGCCAGCTTCGGTTCGCCGAACTCTGCCGGATACGTCACTTCAAAACTCATCTCCTGGCCGGGCTTCGATCCGCGGAGAGCTTCGGTGAAGGCAGGCAGAGTGTTCTTGCCGCCAACCTCAACCAGTACATCCTCACCGGTAATCGGCTCGTGCTTGGCCGCGTTTTCGACACCTTCCTCGGTTACTGTCTGAGCCAGGTCCTTAACCTCACCCTTGAACTGGATCTCCGCCCAGTCGCCATCGACCAGCGGACGATCCTCTTCGACGGTCTCTACGGTTGCGTAGCTGTCCAGAACACGGGTCAGCTCGGCCTGATACTCGTCCTCGGTCAGGGCAACCTCGGGTCGGGCGATCTTCACGGCGTCATAACCGTCCACGCCAAACTCCGGTGCAACCTCAAAGGCTGCCTTGAACTTCAGCGGTTCGCCGTCGTGAAGGTGCAGATCCAGAAGCTGTGGTTCTGAAACCGGACGCAGTTTCTGCTCGTCGAGCGCCTTGCGGAACCGCTCCGAAACCAGGCTCTCCAGAACCTCCTGGCGCAACTCTTTGGCAAACTTCGAGCGGACCAGCGACTCAGGAACCTTGCCGGAACGGAATCCGGGGATCCGTGCCAGCTTCTGGTAGCGCTTCACGACACCGCGAAAGGCCTTGGAGACCTCATCGGCTGGAACTTCCACGTTAATCTCGCGGGTCAGCTCCGGATTCAGGGTCGGGCCATGCTGATGCTGGTGGTCGTGGTCATGCTCGTGATCGTGAGCGGGCGTCTGTGCCGCTTCAGGCTGCTCGGCAGCGTTATGGGTCTCTGTTGTCTCTGTTGGGGTCAAGTCCATGCCTTCCAATGGTCGCGTGAAATTGCGCCGCAGTCGCTCAGTCCAGGACCGCGCGGCACGCGCCTCAGTACTACTGTACGAGGCTTCGTTGCGGGGGGTCAAACCAGCGTCTAGGGTGTCTCCGTGCCGGTTGCATTCGGCACAAAAATCTCCAGCCGGATCCTCAGTTGGACCGACTCGCCGGGCTTAAGCGTCACCATTCCTGTATCCTCTGCCTTCGCCCATTCGTGCCCGAACGGATCGTCGTTATTGAACTTCGGTGCGAGCACAACAAAGTCTTTATCCTCTGGCGCCTCCACATGAATTGCCTTGATGGAAGAGCTTAACATCGTAATCCTAAGGCCATAATCGTTCACCGGATCGATCAGCTCCGCCACCGGACCGTTATCAAGCGGTGCCTGCCGCAGGTGAACAAAGGTGTCGTTCAGGCTCAACGTTCCCAGTGGCTTGCCTTTACTCGAGCTGAAGTCATACTCCGTGCCATCCACCGGCAACAGTCGCCCGGTTGGCACACCCAGGGCGCGATCGCGAATCTCCTCGCGCATCACGCTCGGCAGATGCAGGGTCATCTTTTGCCGATCTCCCAGTACGGCAAAACGCGGGTGCCATCCCAGGCCTACCGGCTGCGACGTATCGCCCGTATTGGTCGCCGTGACCCTCATCTCGACATCCCGACTACTCATCTGAACCACCGTCCGTACTCTCATCTTCGAAGGCCACCTGCCGTCAAAGTCTCCCGGATCGTAGATGGCCTCGGCCTCTCCTCCATCCGGCATAATATTGGTCTTGGGAGAACTCCCGTTGCTATCGAGCAGCAATCCTCCCGTAGCCACGGCCGTTCCATCGTGTTGCGCAGCCGGAAGATGAAGCCTTACACCATTCCACGTCGTCTCGAGACCATCTGCTGAGGGCGTTCCAAAAAGATTGCCGGCCCAGGGAGCTTCGATCGCTCCTCCCATCATCAAGCTGGCCCCACCCTCCGCATCGGTTCCTGCTCCATTCATTGCCTTCGCTGCCTCTTCGAGCGATGGCGAGGCCAGCAGATTGACCCTGCCTTTCTTCGGGATAAACGCAGTAATCTGCAGCACGTTCATTCCACGGCCGGGAAGCACTGTCGCCGATAAAAACTCCGGTACCTTTCCACCCTCAATCTGTGATCGATCGAGCACCAGGGCATCCGCTCCACCGGGCCGTGGAATCGCCGGAAGTTGTGGAGTTCCATGACGCCGTATCTCGGCTTTGAACCGGGCAAATCGTCCCCTGGTATGTGCCCGCCATCCCAGAGCCAGGCCCAAAACCACCAAAGCGGCTACTGCCAGGGTAAAGACTCCTGACCGAAGGACCATCTGCTGCCACAGTCGTCTCATTCCACTGGAAAGACGCTGTGTTATCAGCGTCAGGTACATGCGACTCAATCTCGGATCTTCCAAATGCCACCTGCTCTGTGTCTGATGCATTGATTCTAAGAAACCGGCGTCGAAAGTCCGTCGGTCCCGTTATCATGAAAGACAGTGCCTCGCGTTCGACCTCAAGTCCTTCCTCAAGACCTTCTCCGCATCCAGCAATCGATGATCGAGTGTGAGAGCTGTTCGCGCCTTCGCAGCTATTGCAAAGGCATAGGGGAGGTCAAACGTCGAGCCTACCAGAATCAGACGTATTGGGCGCGTCCCGTTCCCGGTTTCGGGGATCCGAAGGCCCGTGTCCTCATCCTCGGGCTGGCTCCAGGGGCACATGGAGCCAACCGTACCGGTCGTCCCTTCACCGGAGATGGCGCCGGATTTTTTATGTATCCCGTCCTGCACGAGACCGGCTTCGCGAATCAGGCACTGGCCACTTCGCGAGACGATGGCCTGCGTCTGCGTGATGCATGGATCGCATCGGTTGTGCGTTGCGCTCCCCCGGGCGATAAACCTACTCCACAGGAGCAGCGTAACTGCGCTTCGCATCTTGCAGCCGAGATCGGCGAACTGCGGCGCGTACGTGTGGTGGTGTGTCTCGGCAAGATTGCGTTTGATGGCTATCTCTCTTATCTGGTCTCGCAGAAAATTATCGAGCGAAGGTCCGCCTATCGCTTTGGCCACGGAGTTCAGTACCAATTACCGAATGGAATTCATCTTCTGGCGAGCTATCATCCCTCCTTACGCAATACCAATACCGGCCGTCTAAATACGGCGATGTTTACGCGTATCTTCATCCGGGCAAGGGAGTTGGCAGGCCTGAAGTAGATCAGGCCTCCGCAAAGGCCAACCAAAGTCCGAGGCTTCGAATCCTACGAAAAGCGTTGGAAGTCAAAATTACGCAGATTGAGGGGAACCCGCATGAGTGCAAAGAATTATTGGTTGGCTTTTGGCATAGGAGTCTCGGCAGGAGCTGCGGTTGCCCTGCTTTATGCTCCCCAGAGCGGCGCACGTACCCGTAGAAAACTGCGCAAGGGCGTAGATGAAGCGAGTGATTATCTCCAGGATGCGGGAGACTATCTGAAGGCTCAGGCTGAGCGTTTCAGCGAGGATGCGCAGGATGCCATTAAGCGGGCTCGCAATCAGGCCGTACATCTGGTCGATCGGGCAGGAGACGTCGTGGAGACCGTCTCCGACTCGGTGAATAGCGCAGTAAAGTCCGCGAAGGCTCTCGTCTAAAACGAACACGTCTCCCAGGAAGTACATCAGCGGCTTACTCTTGAGGCCCCACCGCCACAACAAAGTAAGTCGCTGGTGTCTTTCCTACATTCTGCAAATAGTGTTTGTCTCCGGCAACGCAGATTCCTACATCCCCTGCTGACAGGCGTTGCGGCTTTCCATTGATGGTGAGCTCGATCTCGCCGGACTGCACCAGCCATATCTCGCTATGCAGGTGCGTCTCCTCGGGCTCGTGAGGCGCTCCTACCTCCTGCGTTGTCTCATGAATCTCCAGTTGAATATTTCCCTTCAACATTCCTTTTGTGTAAGCCCGGGAAGCACGCTTGGGAACGGAGCCGGTCTTGGGCGGTCCTGGCTTGAAGACTCCAGACTCTACCGGTGACAGTGTGGCAGCCTCCGCCTCTTCCGGCAGAGCGCTTATTCCGGCCAGAAGGGCAGGGAGCAAGGTTGCAAACGCACGACGATCCATACAGTCTCCTTATGTCTTTTCCAAATCAGATTTTGTTCGGTAAATCACCAATGAGAATTTTTCTGAGCCAGCGAAAGTCCTGATCGGAAATCGTTTAAAACAATACTCCCCGGCCATTACAGCCGGGGAGCATTCCGTTTGTCTTTGTATCTGACTTTAGACAGTTGAGAGCGCGAAGCCAGACACCTTATCCTCGCCGT
>Ga0310811_10006582_pt1 | contig 14855 bp, 13 predicted proteins | sample YCmetagenome_FD_207642 | JGI IMG/M metagenome (GOLD analysis project Ga0310811, IMG submission 207642) | Soil microbial communities from experimental microcosm in Duke University, North Carolina, United States - YC | ecosystem: Engineered > Artificial ecosystem > Soil microcosm > Unclassified ...
CGGTGGCGAAATTCGTCGAGGGTTTTCCCGCCCGCATCCGCAACGGCGAATTCTCAGTAATGCTCGCAAGGCAGTAAGCCTTTCGAAAAGGCCCCCGCCACATGGGGGCCATCAAGGCTCGATCTTGAGCGTCGCTTTCATGTTGGGATGATAGCGGCAGTAATAGTCGACCGTTCCCGCCTTCTTCAGAACTGATGTCGCCGATTTCTTCGGCGGCAGCGTCACGTCGAAATCGCCATTCTTCGCGGTGGCCGTGTGGGCGAGGACGTCCTTGTTGACCCACGTAATGGTGTCGCCGACCTTCGCCGACACCTCAGCCGGCGAGATCACGAGGTTCTCCATCGTGATCTCAATGGTCGCGGCGTGCGCCGGGACGGCTATCGTTGCGAAGACAAGGGCGATCGAAGACAGCCGTCCCAACCTCATCACACGCTCCTTACTTCAGCTCGGCCGCGACGTGTTCGGCGTGTTGCTGATGTCCCTGAAAGATTTTCAGCCCGGTCTGCAACAGGCTCTTCAGCTCCGCATTGCTGGCGGACGGGATGAGCTGGGTCTCCAGCGCGCCGTTGACCGTCTTGTGATAGGCGACCTCGTTGGCGACATAGGCCTTGTCGAACGCCGCGCCGTTGAGCTTGTCGAGCTCGGCCAGCTTGTCGCTCGCCTGCTTCGACAGCGCCTTGCTCGTGTCGTTGTCTTCAGGCGTGACGTTGAGCTTCTTGACCAGCGCGAGAGCCTGCTTGTTGACCGCCTCGTGGTCGCGCAGCATGTCATCGGCGAACGCCTTGACGTCCTTGTTCTTGGCCTTCTTCTGTGCCTGCTTGGCCGCGTTGATGTCGATCACGCCGGCGGTGTAGGCGATGTGGGCGATCTGCGGATCGGTAAGCTTGTCGGCAGCGCGCGCGCCTTGCAGCAGCACGGGGCTGGACAACAGAATGGCAGCGGCAATCGCCGCGCTCCAACGAACGAACATGGTTTGACACTCCTGTGCTGCCGGACGTTTTGCCGGCGTTGCTTCACAGGAATTGGATGGGCGTTTCGCGCAAACGTTCCCGAATAATTTATCTTTCGATTCCGAGGCGCTTCAGCACCGCCTCCGTCAGTCGCTCGCAGCGCCAGCCGGCGAACGGAAACGCATCCATCATCACCGGACCGATCTCCTTCTCCACATTTTCGCGCAGCATGTTACGCGCGCGGTGCAGCCGCGTCTTCACTGTCTCCGGCTTCACGCCGAGGAGATCAGCGGTCTCCTCGATGTTCATGCCCTCCATGACGCGTGCGACGAAGACCATGCGAAACACATCCGGCAACTCGTCGATGGCGCGTTCGACGACGCGCTGGATTTCACGTTGGGCCATGGTCCTTTCCGGATCGCCTGCGGGAGAAACGGGAAACTTGATGATCTGCGCCTCGAGCGCCTCTTCCGGAACCGCGCCGAGCTCGACATGCGGCCTGGCACTTCGCGCCCGGCCGAGCGCCTCGTTGATGGCAATCCGCGACAGCCAGGTCGACAGACCGGACTCGCCGCGAAAGCCGTCGAGATGAGTAAAGGCGCGGACGTAGGTTTCCTGCACTACGTCCTCGGCTTCACTGTCGCTGCGCAAAATGCCGCGCGCGAGGCGGTAGAGCCGGCGGTTGTTGGCCTGCATGATCTCGCGAAGCGCGGCCTCGTCCCGGCTCCGCGCACGGTCGATCAACTCGACTTCCGATGCCCGGATTTCCGGGGTCTTTGCGCCGGCGGACAGGCCGGCTGCGGTCCGTTGCATGGCGGTCACCTGTCTCCGTTGGTTCCAGACATTGGATGCAGGCCGGCAGAAAAGGTTCCCAACTTTTCTTATGTCCTCTGAAAGGGAGGATTCTCCGCCTCATCCGTCTCGATCGGCAGCGCCGGGTCCCTCGCCCACTCGCCCATGGAGGCATCATACAGCGTCAGCTTGTCATAGCCGAGCTGCGCCAGCATCAGCAGGTCGATCGTCGCCGAGATACCGCCGCCGCAATAGAGGATCACGTTCTTGTCGCGCGTCACGCCTGCCGCGGCGAATTTCGTTTCGGCGTCCGCAAGCGTGGTCAGCGTCTTGTCGGCGTTGGTAAGGGTTGCAGCCGATACGTTGACGCTGCCGGGCACGCGGCCCGGCCGGCCGTAACGGCTGGGCTCGAGCCCTCTATGAAATTGAGGCCCGAGCGCGTTGACGGTGACGGTCGAGGGATCGCCGATGCGCGCCTTCACAAAGGTCTTGTCGACGAAGAAGCCCGCGCGCGGCGCGGCCCTGAAGGTCGTCGCCGGATAGCCCTTCGGCGCGCCGGTCTCGACCGGCCGCCCCTCGCCCTTCCATTTGTCGAAGCCGCCGTCGAGCACCCGCGCGTCGACGCCGAGCGAGCGCAGCATCCACCAGAACCGCGTCGACCACATCATGGTGCCGATGCTGTAGAGCACGATGGTCTTGGTTGCGTCGAGACCGTGGCGGCCGAAGGCGACCTCGAGTTGTGCGACGCCTGGCATCATGAAAAATTGTTGTGCGGAAGCGTCCGAGAATTCGCCTTGCAGGTCGAGGAAATCGGCACCCGGGATGTGGCCGGCCGCAAAGGTCTTGTCGCCGGGCACGGCGCGATAGGGTACGTCGCTGCCGGGTGGCACCGGCTCGTTGTAGGTCGTGCAGTCGTAGAGGCGGAGATTGGGATCGCCGAGGATGGCGGCGAGCTGTTCGGTGGCGATGAGGGGTTGGGCCATTGAGTGCACTCCCATCCCTCCCCGATGTCGTCCCGGCGAAAGCCGGGACCCATAACCACAGGGAGACGTTTGGCGAAGATTAGCAGTTAAACGATTTGCCGGTACTGCGACCGTCGATCACGGAAAGATCACGCGGTATGGGTCCCGGCCTTCGCCGGGACGACACAGTGTGTGGCACGTTCGTGCCGTCTAACTGCGAAGCGCGCCCTACTGCTTCAGCGTCTCCAGAAACCGCACCGGTTCGCCCTGCGACGGTGTTACCAGTTCGCCCTGCCACATCACGCGGCGGCCGCGGACGAAGGTGCCGACGGGCCAGCCCGTGACACGAAGGCCGTCATAAGGCGTCCAGCCGGCCTTGGACGCCACCCATTTGTTGGTGATGGTTTCGCTGCGCTTCAAGTCGACCACCGTGAAGTCGGCATCGTAGCCGGCTGCGATGCGGCCCTTGCGGGACATGTTGTAGAGGCGTGCCGGGCCGGCGCTGGTCAGATCAACGAACCTTGCCAACGACAACCTGCCCGCATGGACGTGATCGAGCATCAGCGGCACCAGCGTCTGCACGCCGGTCATGCCGGAGGGAGAGGCGGGATAGGTCTTCTGCTTTTCTTCCAGCGTATGCGGCGCATGGTCCGAGCCGAGCACGTCGATGATGCCCTGCTCGATGCCGCGCCAGATCCCTGCGCGATGATCGGCGCCGCGCACCGGCGGGTTCATCTGCGCCAGCGTGCCGAGCCGCTCGTAGCATTCGGGCGCAACCAGCGTGAGATGATGCGGGGTCGCCTCGCAGGAGGCGACGTCCTTGTGGTCACGCAAATATTCGATTTCTTCCTTGGTCGAGATGTGCAGCACGTGGATGCGCTTGCCGGTCTCGTGCGCGAGCTTGACCAGGCGCTGCGTCGCCATCAGCGCCGCGGTCTCGTCGCGCCAGACCGGATGCGAGCGCGCATCGCCCTCGATGCGCAGCGACTTGCGGTCGTTGAGACGATACTCGTCTTCGGCATGGAACGCGGCGCGGCGCTGGATGACCTGAAAAATGCGACGCAGGCTCTCGTCGTCCTCCACCAGCAACGCGCCGGTCGAGGAGCCGATGAACACCTTCACACCGGCGCAGCCCGGTGCGCGCTCCAGCACCGGAAGGTCCTGCACGTTCTCGCGGGTGCCGCCGATGAAGAAGGCGAAATCGCAATGCATGCGGTGATGGGCGCGCTTCACCTTGTCGGTGAAGGTGGCTTCGGTCACCGTGAGCGGCGATGTGTTCGGCATCTCGAACACGGCAGTGACGCCGCCCATCACGGCGCTGCGCGAGCCGGTCTCGAGATCTTCCTTGTGCTCCAGCCCGGGCTCGCGGAAATGCACCTGCGTGTCCATCACGCCGGGCAGGATGTGGAGACCCTTGCAGTCGATCACCTCGGCGGCGGAGCCTTGCGACAGCGGCCCCAGTTCGGCGATGCGACCGTTGGCGATGCCGATGTCGCGAACGACCTCGCCATCCTGGTTGACGACGGTGCCGCCCTTGAGGATCACATCGAAACGCTGGGTCATGGCTGGAGGCCTCTCTCATCCCCAAGCGCAGGGCTCGAGGTCTTGTCGTTTATGCCTTGCGGGCTTACGTTCCGGAGCACCATGTCGCAAGAGATTTTCGCATGAAATCAGCGTTTCTTCCTGACCGGGGCGTGATCAAGGTCGCGGGCGAGGATGCGCGCAACTTCCTCAACGGCCTCATCACCACCGATGTCGACAGGCTCAAGCCGGGCCTGGGGCGATTCGGTGCGCTGCTGACGCCGCAGGGCAAGATCGTCGTGGATTTCCTGATCACGGAAGCGCCCGCCGGCCATGGCGGCGGGTTCCTGATCGACTGCCCGAAAGCGCTGGCCGATGGGCTTGCCACCAAGCTGAAATTCTACAAGCTGCGTGCCAAGGTGACGGTGGACAACCTCTCCGACGATCTCGGCGTGCTCGCGGCGTGGGACGGCCAGCCTGCGGCGCAGCCCGACCTCGCCTTTGTCGATCCGCGCAATGACGAGCTCGGCACGCGCATCCTGATCCCCGAAGATCTCAAGCAAAAACTGTCCGACCTGATCGGCGCCGAGTTGGTGGATGCCGCCGACTACGAGGCGCACCGCATCGCGCTCGGCGTGCCGCGCGGCGGACTTGATTTCATGTACAGCGATGCGTTTCCGCACGAGACCAATATGGACCGCCTCGCCGGCGTCGATTTCGACAAGGGCTGCTATGTCGGCCAGGAGGTCGTCTCGCGCATGCAGCATCGCGGCACCGCGCGCACCCGCAGTGTGAAGGTGCTGCTCGAGGACTCCTCGCCCGAGGCCGGCGTCAGCGTCATGGCCGGCGACAAGTCCGTCGGCACCATGGGCTCGTCGGCGAAAGGCAAGGGCATCGCGCTGGTGCGTATCGACCGCGTTGCCGACGCGCTCGATGCCGGCCAGCCGCTCACCGCTGGCGGACTCGCGTTAAAGCTGGCAGAACCCGAAATTGTCCGCATTCCCGCAAAGCAGCCCATCGCATGAGCCGTGCTCCCCGCCTGCATCCCGACGGAAAAACCCGTTGCCCCTGGCCGGGCGAAGATTCGCTCTATGTCACCTATCACGACACCGAATGGGGCGTGCCTGAATACGACGACCGCGCGCTCTACGAAAAGCTGATCCTCGACGGCTTTCAGGCCGGCCTGTCCTGGATCACGATTTTGCGCAAGCGCGACAATTTCCGCAAAGCGTTCGACGATTTCCAGCCGGAGAAGATCGCGCGCTACACGGACAAGAAGGTGCACGCGCTGATGAACGATGTCGGCATCGTGCGCAACCGCGCCAAGATCGACGGCGCGATCCTCAGCGCGAAGTCCTACCTCGATATCATGGAGAAGGGGCCGGGCTTCTCGAAGCTGCTGTGGGACTTCATGGACGGCCGGCCCAAGGTCAACAATTTCAAGACCACGGCGAGCGTGCCGGCTTCGACGCCGCTGTCGACGCAAATCTCGAAGGAGCTGTCTTCGCGCGGCTTCAAATTCGTCGGTCCGACCATCGTCTACGCTTTCATGGAAGCGACCGGCATGGTCAACGACCATCTCGTCGACTGCCACTGCCACGCAACCTGTGGCAAGGCGCAGCGCAAGCCGCGCCTCAAGGCCAAATGACGGCCAAGAAGACCGCGCGTGGAGCGGAATCCCGCGCCTGGCAGCGCATGCTGTCGGGCCGGCGGCTCGATCTGCTCGATCCCTCGCCGCTCGACGTCGAGATCGCCGACATCGCACATGGGCTGGCGCGCGTCGCGCGCTGGAACGGGCAGACCGTTGGCGCACACATCTTCTCGGTCGCACAGCATACGCTGCTGGTGGAGACCGTGCTGCGGCACGAGATGCCGCGCGCCGACGACCGCGTACGGCTTGCCGCGCTGCTGCACGATGCGCCTGAATATGTAATCGGCGACATGATCTCGCCATTCAAGGCGGTGCTCGCCGGGAATTACAAGGCCGTGGAGAAGCGCCTGCTCGGCGCCATCCACATCCGCTTCGGCCTGCCGCCGGTGCTGCCGGAGGAGATCACGCTGGCGATCAAGGCCGCCGATCGCGGCGCGGCCTATCTGGAGGCGACCGAGCTCGCAGGTTTCAGCGAGAGCGAGGCGAAGCGGCTGTTCGGCAAGGACCCGGGCCTCTCCGACAATGTCCGCCGCGACTATTTGACGCCCTGGACGGCGGCACGGGCCGAGAAGCAGTTCCTGGAGCGGTTCGGCGCCGTGTTTGCGTAGGGGCAGGCAAAGGCGCACTGCGCCGTGCCCACCATCCCTTCGCGCTTGCGACAAAAGTGGTGGGACGCTTCGCTTTGCCCACCCTCCGGCCGCGGTTATAATTGCCGGCAAAAAGGTCCGCCATGATTCACGTCTGTTCACTCGCCGCCCTTCCCGAAACCGTCCGCCGCACCAAGGCCAGCCATGTGCTGACCGTGATGGCCAATGTCGAGCAGGTGGCGCGACCGGTCTCGGTGCTGCCGGCCAATCATCTCAAGGTGTCGATGGACGACATCACCGAGGAAATGGACGGCTTTGTCGCGCCCTCCCAAGCTCATATCGACCGGGTGCTGAATTTCGTCCGCGGCTGGGATCGCAGCGCGCCGCTGGTGGTGCATTGCTATGCCGGTATCAGTCGGTCCACGGCGAGCGCATTCGCCGCCGTCTGCGCGCTCAATCCTGATCGCGACGAGGTCGAGATCGCGAGGCAGATCCGTGCGGCCTCTCCGATTGCCTCGCCGAACCGGCGCATCGTCGACCTTGCCGACCGCGCGCTGGCGCGCAACGGCCGCATGCTGCGTGCGCTCGACGAGATGGGCCCCGGCGAAATGCTGGTCGAGGGCCGCCCCTTCGTGATCGAGCTCGAATGACATCAGCGATCGTGGGATGAGCGACAAGCTGCTGACGCCGATCGAGATCGGCCTGACTGCTGCGATCGTCGCGATCGAGGATCACGAGCCGCTGGTGCTCACCGCGCGCGGCGCCGACGCCCTGGCTGGCCTGCCGTTCGGCCCGTTCGATGCGCCGAGCCATCGCACCTTCGAGATTGGCCTGCGCGCCTGGGTCGAGGAACAGGCTGGGCTGCGGCTCGGCTATGTCGAGCAGCTCTACACGTTCGGCGATCGCGGGCGTCATGCGGAGGCCGCCGACACCGGCGCGCATATGGTGTCGATCGGTTATCTCGCGCTGACGCGCGCCGCCGAGGGTGCGGCAAATGCGGCGAGCTTCGAGCCCTGGTATCGTTTCTTTCCCTGGGAAGACCGGCGCGAGGCGCCGCCCGCGATCATCGCGCGCGACATCATCCCGGCACTGACCGCATGGGCCGAGGAGGAGCCGCCGGAGACGACACGCGCATTGCCGCGAAAAGATCGCGTCCGGTTCTATTTCGGCCTCGACGGCGCGGCCTGGGACGAGGAACGCGTGCTCGACCGCTACGAGCTGCTGTACGAGGCCGGCCTCGTCGAGGAGGCCCGGCGCGACGGCCGGCCTGCGGCACTGGCACGCAAGGCGCTGCCCGCGCTCGGCACCTCCATGCGGTTCGATCATCGCCGGATCCTTGCCACCGCGATCGCCCGGCTCCGCGCGAAACTGAAGTATCGTCCTGTGGTGTTTGAACTTTTGCCCCCCGAGTTCACACTCACTGAGTTGCAGTACACGGTGGAGGCGATCTCCGGCCGTCATCTGCACAAGCAGAATTTCCGCCGCCTGGTCGAAACCGAAGCCTTGGTCGAACCGACCGGCGTGATGTCGACACAGACGGGCGGGAGACCGGCGGCGCTCTATCGCTTCCGCCGCGACGTGCTCCAGGAGCGGCCCGCCCCGGGCTTGCGCGTTCGCTCCCGGCGCTAGATCAAGGGACTTGCGTGATCGGCCCCTGCGCGCCGGTTGCCTGGAGGCTTCATGTTCGACGACTGGTTCAACGACCTTGCGGTGATCCTTGCGATCGTCGCCTTCCTGATCGCGATCAAGGCCTCCAACCAGGCGACCGAGCTGCGCCGACGACTGAGCTCGCTCGAAGCGATGCTGAACGCGCAACGGCAGGTGCAAGCGCCGCCACCGCTGCCTGTGCAGGAGCCGGCAAGCACGCCCGCGACCAGTGCAGCAGAGCCGCCCCCGCTCGCGCCGGAAGTCGAGGCCGCACCGCCTCCGCTCGTCACCGAAGAGGCTTCGCCGCCCCCGCTCGAAGCAACCGCTTCAGTCGATGCGCCGCCGTCGCTGCCGGCGCCTGCTCCCGGTTTCGAGGAACGGCTCGGCACCCGCTGGGTGGTGTGGATCGGTGGGCTGGCGCTCGCGCTCGGCGGCTTCTTCATGGTTCGCTATTCGATCGAGGCCGGTCTTGTCGGCCCCGGCGTGCGCGTGTTCCTCGGCGGCCTGTTTGCAGCCGCGCTGCTGGGCGCCGGCGAATGGTCGCGGCGCAGGGAGAGCATCTCCACGATCCAGGCCTTGCCGATCGCCAACATCCCCGCGATCCTCACCGCTGCCGGTACGGCCGTCGCGTTCGCGACGGTGTACGCGGCCTACGCGCTCTATGACTTCCTGGTACCTGCCACGGCCTTTGTGCTGCTCGGCATCGTCGCAATGGGGACACTCGCGGCAGCGCTGCTGCATGGGCCGGCGCTTGCGGGCCTCGGCGTGGTCGGCGCCTTCGCGACGCCGGTGCTCGTCTCCAGCGGCAAGCCGGACTATTGGGCGCTGTACGTCTATCTTGCGATCGTCACGGCGGCGAGCTTTGGCCTCGCGCGGATCCGGCTGTGGCGCTGGCTGGCCGTGACGACGATCGTCTTCGCCGTGCTCTGGATCTTTCCGGGTCTCGACACCGGCGAATTGCAGGTCGCGCCGCACGCCTTCCATGCGATCGCAGGCTTTGTGCTCGCCGCGCTGCTCGTGGTCTGCGGCTTCATGTTCGGCCCTGATATCGAGGACGGGCAGATCGAGCCGGTCTCGTCGAGTTCGCTCGGCGCTTATCTGTTCGGTGCGATGCTGATCGTGCTGTCGAGCGCGCATGCCGATCTCTCGCTGATCGCCTTCACCGTGCTCGTTGCGGCGACGCTGTTCGTCGCCTGGCGCGCGGAGGCTGCCGTCGGCGCGCTGGGTGCGGCTGCCGCAACCGTGTTCATCGTGTTCGCCGAATGGGCCGTGCGCGCCAATCCCGATATGCTGGTGCTGCCCGGTGGCCCGATGCCCGGCATCACGCCGACCGCCATCGACAGCGCGGTGACGCTGCATCTGCTGATGGCGGCGATCTTCGCTGCCGGCTTCGGTCTCGCCGGCTTCTTCGCGCAAGGGCGCTCGAATTCGGCGATTATTCCCGTGGTGTGGTCGGCGGCGGGTGTCATCACGCCGATCGCTATCCTGGTCGCGCTCTACGCGCGCATCGCCCATCTCGATCGCTCGATCCCGTTTGCTATCCTCGCGGTGCTGCTGGCCACCGCCTTTGGTGCCGCGACCGAAACGCTGACCCGCCGCGAAAGCCGGCCGGGCCTTGCGATCTCGACGGCCCTGTTTGCAACCGGCACGCTCGGCGCGCTGGCGCTGGCGCTGACATTTGCGCTGGAAAAGGGTTGGCTCACCATTGCGCTGGCGCTGATGTCGCTTGGCACCGCCTGGATTGCGATGCGGCGGCCGATTCCGTTCCTGCGTTGGCTCGCCGCGATCTTCGCCGGCATCGTCACCGCGCGCGTGGGCTATGACCCGCGCATCGTCGGCGATGCGGTCGGCACCACGCCGATCTTCAATTGGCTGTTGTGGGGTTATGGTCTGCCGGCCGTCTCGTTCTGGGCAGCGACCCTGTTCCTTCGTCGTAGGGGCGACGACCCGCCGCTGCGCATGGTGGAGGCGGCTGCGATCCTGTTTACTGCGCTGCTCGCCTTCATGGAGGTCCGCCACCTCGCCACCGGTGGCGACATGATTTCCCCGCCGTCACTGCTCGAGGCCGCCTTGCAGGTCTGCGTGGCGCTGGCCATGGCGATCGGGCTGGAGCGGTTGCGGCTGCGCAGCCACTCCATCGTACACAATGTCGGCGCAATCGTGCTGACGGCAATCGCCGGCTGCATCAGCGTGTTCGGCCTACTGTTCCTGGAGAACCCGCTGATCTGGCACATCGATGTCGGCGGCGCGTTCTTCAACCTGCTGCTGCTCGGCTACGCGCTGCCGGCCGTGCTGATGCTGCTGCTCGCCTATGCCGTCGTCGGTGCGCGCGGCAAGGTCTATGCGAATACGATTGCGGGCGCCGCGCTGGTGTTTGCGCTGTCGTATCTGACGCTGGAGATCCGCCGCTTCTACCACGGCCCGTTCCTCACCAGCGGCGAGACCACGGGCGCCGAGCAATACACCTATTCGATCGGCTGGCTTGCCTTCGGCGTCGTCCTGCTCGGCATCGGTATAGCCGTCAACTCCGAACGAGCGCGGCTGGCGTCTGCCGCCGTCATCGCGCTGACGATCCTGAAGGCCTTCGTGATCGACATGTCGACGCTGACTGGCGTCTACCGCGCGCTGTCGTTCATGTGCCTCGGCATCGTGCTGGTCGCGATCGGCTGGCTCTACCAGCGTATCCTGTTCCGGCGGCAGATCGCGCCGCCGCCGGCTCCGCAGACAAGCGGTTGAGAATCAGGCCGCGCGGACCGATTCAAGGAATTGCGCAACCTCGACCTTGAGGCGGGTGCTGTCGGTCGCCAGCGACTTCGCCGCCGACAGCACCTCGGTCGAGGCCTCGCCGGTCTCGACCGCACCGCGCTGCACGTCGGTGATGTTGGACGAGACTTCCTGCGTGCCGATCGACGCCTGCTGGACGTTGCGCGAGATCTCCTGCGTCGCGGCGCCCTGCTCCTCGACGGCGGCCGCAATCGCTGCGGACACCTCCGACAGCCGCTCGATGGTGCCGCCGATCTCCTGGATGGCGCTGACGGATTCCTGCGTCGCGGCCTGGATGCCCGAGACCTGCGCCCCGATCTCGCCGGTCGCCTTCGCGGTCTGCTCGGCCAGCGCCTTGACTTCGGATGCCACGACCGCGAAGCCGCGGCCGGCTTCGCCCGCGCGCGCCGCCTCGATGGTCGCGTTCAGCGCGAGCAGATTGGTCTGGCCCGCAATCGTGTTGATCAGCTCGACGACATCGCCGATGCGCGAGGCCGCCTGCGACAGCGCGTTGACGCGCTCATTGGTGCGCGTGGCCTGCTCGACGGCTTCCGCCGCCATCCGCGCCGAATCCTGCACGCGGCGGCCGATCTCGGTGATCGAGGACGACAGCTCTTCCGAGGCGGAGGCCACCGCCTGCACGTTGGTCGAGGCTTCTTCGGAGGCCGCAGCAACGACAGTGGCAAGCTCCTGTCCGCGCTGCGCGGTGCTGGTCAGCGTCGACGCGGACGCCTCGAGCTCGGTCGAGGCCGACGAGACGGTGCCGACGACTTCGCCGATCATGGCTTCGAACTTGCTGGTGATGGCATCGACGCGACGACCGCGTTCGATCTTGGCTTCGGCGTCGCGTGCAGCCGCTTCATCAGCCGCCCTCTTCGCGATCAGCGCCTCCTTGAAGATCTGGAGCGCATCCGCCATGGAGCCGATCTCGGTCCGCTCGCCACGATGGGGCACCTCGGCCGAGAGATCGCCTTCGCCGAGCGATTGCATCGGCTTGATGATCGAGGCAATACCACGCGACACGTCGCGCACGAGATAGTAGGCCGCACCGATCGCGATCACGACCGAGAGCACGATGATGCCGACCAGCACACGGAAGATCATGGCGTAGCTGTCGGCAGCCTGTTTCGTCTCCAGCTCCGCGCCCCGATTGTTCATCTCGATGCCCTTCAGGAGCAGGGGATCTGCCGCCTGAGCCATCTTCGCGACCTTGGTCTGCAACAGTTCGTTGGCGTCGGCCGGGAACTTGCCGGGACTCTTGCGCGACAGCGCCATCACGTCCTGCACGCCGTTCAGATATTCGGCCCAAGCCTTGGCCCATTGTTCATGGAGCGCACGCTCCTCCGCCGAGGTGATCAACGGCTCGTAGACCTTGCGGGTCTGTTCGATGCGGGCCTGCAGCGAGGCGAGGCGCTTCTCGGCGGCCTGCTTGCCCTCGGGCGTCTCCTGCATCAGGTGCAGGCGCAGCGCGACGCGAAGTTCATTGATGTCGGCCCGAAGCGAGCCCAGCGCACGCACACTCGGCAGCCAGCTCTCTGCTATCTCGACCGTGTGGGAGTTAATGCTTTGCATGGTGCCGATCGCCACCACGCCGACACCGGCGAGCGAGAGCACAAGGACCGACAACACGGTCAGAAGCTTGAAGACGATCGACAATTTCGACATTACGACAAATCCTGATGATACCTAAACGCACAAAATCATCCGCGCCGCGACCGTCACAACCGACGGTGGGGCGGAAGTCATTCCAACGATGCTGGCTGGTTCTTATCCCGTAAGATTGCGCCCATAGTTACAAACAGGCGTTAACAGGAACCTACGTGGAACTACTGAATTCGCTGTCGCCGGTGTTGTCGGTTCCGCAACCATCTATTGCAGCGCGACTGATATCGCGCGGCGCCGCACCAGGGCACCGCCGCATTTGGCTTCCCTTTGGAGCGGCTGACCGGCTCAGGCGGCGCGCACCGAATCCAGGAAACGCGCGACCTCGCTCTTCAGACGGTTGCTCTCCTGCGACAGCGACTGCGCGGCCGAATGCACCTGCGCCGAGGCGGCTCCGGTCTCGCCCGCACCGCGCTGGACTTCGCCGATATTGGCCGACACGTCCGAGGTGCCCTGCGCGGCATGCTGGATGTTACGCGAGATTTCCTGGGTGGCGGCGCCCTGCTCCTCGACTGCGGCGGCAATGGTCGAGGAAATCTCCGACATCCGTGCGATGGTGTCGCCGATCTCCTTGATCGCGCCGACGGAGTCCTGCGTCGCGGTCTGGATCGCGCCGATGTGCTGGCTGATCTCGCCGGTTGCCTTCGCGGTCTGCTCGGCCAGCGCCTTCACCTCACTCGCGACCACGGCAAAGCCCCTGCCCGCCTCACCGGCGCGCGCGGCTTCGATCGTGGCGTTGAGCGCAAGGAGATTGGTCTGACCGGCGATGGTGTTGATGAGATCAACGACGTCGCCGATGCGTCCGGCAGCCTTGGTCAACTCGCCGACGCGCGCGTTGGTGCGCTGCGCCTGCTCGACCGCGATATCGGCAACGCGCGCCGATTCCTGCACCTGACGACTGATCTCGGAGATCGACGACGTCATCTCCTCGCTCGCTGACGACACCGACTGCACGTTGGCGGAGGCTTCCCCCGAAGCCGACGCAACGGAAGTGGCGAGCCCCTTGGAGCGCTCGGCCGCGTGCGTCAGCGTGTTGGACGAGGCTTCGAGCTCGGTTGCCGCCGACGATACGGTCTCGATGATCTCGCCGACTGCGCCTTCGAAATCATCTGCGAGCCGTTTCATGTCCGATTTGCGTTGGGCACGACGTCGCGTGTCGGCCTCCGCCTGCTCGGCCCGAAGCCTCTCGGCCTCCGTCATGTTGGTCCGGAACACCTCGACCGCGGCCGCCATCTCGCCGATCTCGTCCTTGCGTCCTATGCCAGGAACGGCAATCGAGAGCTCGCCGCGCGCAAGCCGCGTCATGGCATCGACCATGCCGGACAGCGCCTTGGAGATCGAGCGTCCGAGCAGAAAGCCGACCGCGGCGAGAACGACGACGGTTATGCCGAAGGCCATCATCATCCAGAACCGGACGGCTTCGCGGGTCGCAGCTTCGGCGGCGTCGGCCCGCCTGTACATGGCATCGACGGTGGTCCGCACGTCGACCATCACAGGCTCAAGCTCGCGAAACGTCTTCATCATGGCGGCGTCGAGAGCGGAACTCTGTTGTGCGGTCTCGGCCCAGGCGGCGAACTCGGACTGGTATTTCTGGAGCTTGGCCGTGATGTCGTTCATCACCGCCGTCGGGACTGCGACGACCTCGATCGCGTTGGCGAATTCTTCGGCCGCCTTCTTCACCTCGACTATGTATTTGGGATCGCGCTGCAGCATGAAGTTCATTTCGTACCGGCGCATCATCAGCATCCAGCTCGTCGACCTGGGATCGTCGACCTCCTTAAGCTTCGCTTCGATGTCATGCACAGCAGTGCGGAGCGAGCCGGAGAGGCCGAGCGTCTCATTCAGCCCGAGCTTCTTTTCAGCAGCAACCAGCGCGTTGAAATCCGCGGTGTAACGCCTAAAGCTCTCCTGGGCCTGCCTGGTCTTGTCGGACAGGGCGACCATACCGCCGCCCGCCATCAGCCGTTCGATCTCATCGAAATCGCGATTGATCGGCCCGATCAACTCGGCATGCGCCTTGGCGTAACTCTCGTTGTGGCGCTGCTGAAAATTCTTCTCGTTGCGGCGGGCTTCCAGCATCTCGATCGAGAGCTGCTTGTTGAGGTCGGCGATCGCGCGGGCGCGGTTGGCCACCTCACGGGAGGCGTCCTGGGAGAGGCTGCCGATTTCATAGATTGCGCCGAAGGCCACCAGGCCGACGAGACCGAAGAGCCCGATCGCCATCACCTTGTGGGTCAGGCGGATAGAAAGGCCGCTCATGCATGTGCTCCAAAACGCTCAAGACGCAATACAGAGGGGCGATTCAACGCCCCGAAATATT
>Ga0310811_10006583_pt1 | contig 14855 bp, 10 predicted proteins | sample YCmetagenome_FD_207642 | JGI IMG/M metagenome (GOLD analysis project Ga0310811, IMG submission 207642) | Soil microbial communities from experimental microcosm in Duke University, North Carolina, United States - YC | ecosystem: Engineered > Artificial ecosystem > Soil microcosm > Unclassified ...
AGGAAGCGCGCGTTGGCGCGCGGCTCGAGAATCACCGTGTAGCGACCCGGCTCGATCGCCTTGGCCTTGCGGCTCTTGAGCGCCTTGTTCGCGGCGACCGTCGTCAGCGCCTTGGCGTCCATGTCGGCGATGTTCTTCATGCCGGTCGTTCCCGCCCAGCCGGAACCCGTGCCGTCGGGCATGCGGCAGGTCAGCGAGAAGCCCGTGTCCGCCGAGCGATAGTACGCGAACAGACCCTTGGAGTTCGCGTTGCAGGTCGTGACGTCGTTCTTCGGAATGAAGCCGGCGCCGAGCACGCCCATCTTCTCGGCGATGTCGATGCTGTCCTTCACCATCCGCGCGCGCTCGGCTGGGCCGTAGTTGATCACGCTCGGCAGGGCGCCGTCGACGGGGATGTACTCCTGGGGACCGAGGAGCTCCGGCAGGTTGGGGTTCTCGTTCGCCTTGTCCGCGGCGTCGAGCGCTTCGTCGATCATCTTCTGGATGCCGGCGTCGCTGAAGTCACGGGTATTGGCGCTGCCCTGCTTGTGGCCAACGCGGACCGTCGTCGTGAGCTGGCGATCGTACTGGACGAGGTTCGTCGTGATGGTCGAATTGGCCCACCGGGTACCTGAGCGCTCGCCGCCCGTGAGGCTGACCTCGACGGCGTCGGCCTTGGCCATGCTCAAGACCTTGTCAGTAATAGCTTTAGCTTCTTCGCGAGTATACATGGGGTGCGGATGCGATGGACGCGCTAGAGACTGCCTATAGTAATGCGTTTAGGCGGGCGTTTTCGTTGGTCCTTCCGGTTCTTTTTTTCGGGATTCGAGCGGCCGGACAGGCATGATGGCCTGCGGTACGGCGGGAGTCAAACGCCGCGCCCGCCGCATCGGCCGCGGCCAAGGTCGGTACGATCGTTGCGATGGTCGGCGCCCCAACAGAGAACGCCGCGCGCCCACCATTAGAGATCTCTCAATGCTCGAGCACTCCCTGACGCCCGACGAGGGCCTGCGCCTGAATCACGCACCGCCGACCCGACCCCAGGCGACCCGATTCGGGCCGGTGCCGTGGACGCCGGACGACATGCGAGCGAAGCTCGAGGAGTTCGCCGCCCTGTACGAGCGGCGCCCGATCGAAGACACCAGCGGCGGCATGTCGTCGACGCACTGTTTTCTCCTCTGGTTCGTGCTGCAACGACTCAAACCGAAGGCCGTCGTCGAGAGCGGCGTCTGGCAGGGCCAGGCCACGTGGATCATCGAGCAGGCGTGCCCGGATGCGACGCTCTACTGTATCGACCATTCCTCGAAGCACCCGCGGTATCGGTCGACGCGCGCCAACTACCTGGATCGCGATTTTCTGACGCACGACTGCGGCGATCGCTACAGCCTGAAAGAGGTGATGGAGGAATCCGGCCACCGCGCGTTCACCGGTCCGCGCGCCTGGCTGAGCCGAATCCGCGGCACTCTGCGCGACCGAAACATCCCGCCGAACAGCCACGACGCCGAAGAGATCCGGCACATCGCGTCGAGCTACGAGGAGCTGCCGCCCATCTTCAAGCTCACCCACACGCGCTGGGGCGACGTGTGGGACGATCGCATCCCGACGCCGGCGCCCTTGCTCGACTCGGTCACCCGCCCATACGAGCAACGTTTCCTGGACGAAGCGAAGTGGTACACGTGGCCGTGCTACGTCCGGCTCAATCAGTGACCTGAGTGGAGATTGATTAAACGAGCCCGAGCACGCTTGACAGTTCGCGCGGCGGATGACATCGTGTTGGCCCAACCTCGTTAGGGGAAGGTCCGATGCCGCGCGATGCTAGCGATCTGCTGCACGGGACACTCGACGTCCTGGTGCTCAAAACACTGTCGTGGGGGCCGAAGCACGGCTATGCCGTGGCCGAGTGGATCCACGAGACGACGAAGGGCGAGCTGGAGATCGTCGACGCGGCGTTGTACAAGGCGCTGCACCGACTCGAGGACGCGGGCGCGATCGCTGCCGAGTGGGGCGTGTCGGACACCAACCGGCGCGCCAAGTACTACTCGCTCACCGCGCGCGGGCGAAAGATGTTGCGCGACGAAGCCGAGACGTGGCAGCGATACGCGGTAGCCGTCGGAACGATCCTCGGCCGGGCCTGATGATGCGCGGATCGAGAATGCTGCCGAGCGGGATCCGCCGGCTTTTTCGGCCGCCGCAGAGCTATCGCCGCCGGATGCGCGACCTCGACGAGGAGATTCGCTTCCACATCGAGACGCACGTCGCGCAGCTCGTGGCGCGCGGCGTGCCTGAATCCGACGCGCGCGCCGCGGCGCTCGAACGCTTTGGCGACTCCGACGACCTTCGCGCGTACTGCGGCGCCATCGCGGCGCGGCGCGAGCCGGCGCGACGACTGCGTGTCTGGATCGGCGAGCTCGTGCAGGACGTGCGCTTCGCCGGCCGGCAGATCGAGCGCGCACCGGCATTCTCGGCAATCGCCGCGCTGATTCTCGCGCTGGGGATCGGCGCGAACACCGGCGTGTTCAGCGTGGTCAATCACTTGCTGATCTCGCCGCTCCCGTTCGCGGACGGCAATCGCATGGTAGTCGTCATGGCGACCAGCGGGGGTGGCAAGATTCTCGTCACGCCAGACCCGGGAATGATCAACGCCTGGCGAATGCGCGCGCGCACCGTGCAGGACGTCGTCGTGTTCGACGAGGTCGGATTCACACTTGGCGACAGCACGCTCGGGCCGACGCGTACCATTTCTGGCGCGGCCGTTCCGCCGGAGATGCTGTCGTTCATCGGCATGAAGCCGCTGTTGGGCCGCGGCATTCTCGCCGCCGACACCCTCGCGGATGCGGCACCCGTCGTGGTTATTGGCGAAGCGATGTGGCGCTCGGAATTCGCCGAGTCGCGCGACGTGATCGGGCGATCGATCGTGCTCAACGGCGTGAAGCATGGCGTCGTCGGCGTCATGCCTGAGCGATTCGTCATTCCATTCGCCGGCGTGCGCGACGCAATTGTCGCGCGACGCCACGCCGCCAACAGTCGCCCTGCCGCAATCGCCAAGCTTCGTCCTGGCGCAAGTATCGAGGACGCGAACAAGGAGGCAGCCGCTATCCTGCCGCCGCGCAGCGAATTCAATTCGTACACCGACCCGCCGCGCATCGCGCGCGAGATCGATCTGGTGGGGCGCCAGCGAAAGCAGATGATCCTGGTGCTCTTCGGTGCGGTAGGCATCGTGTTGCTCATCGCCTGCGCGAACGTCGCCAACCTGCTGCTCGCGCGCGCATGGGGGCGCCAGCGCGAGTTCACGGTTCGCATCGCGCTCGGCGCTGGCCGCTGGCGAATCGTGCGACAGGTGCTGACCGAGAGCGTGCTGCTCGCATCGCTCGCCGGTGCACTCGGCATCGGATTCTCCTACCTGGTGCTCAACGGCGTGCGCGCCGCGCTGCCGGGTGGAGGAACGGATTTCAATGATGTTCACATCGAAGCCGCGGTGCTCTGGTGGAGCGTTGCGATCTCGGTGATGACGGGTATCCTCTTCGGCGTCGGACCGGCGCTCGCCGCCGCGACCTCCAACGCGGCCGCGACGTTGAAGGCTTCGACCCGCTCGTCGACAGGCGGAACGGTCGCGCGCCGCGTGCGTGCGGGGCTCGTCGTAGGCGAAGTCGCGCTGTCGGTCGTGCTGTTGGCGAGCGCGGGACTCATGGTCCGTACGCTGATTGCACTGGACCGAATCGACATCGGGTTCGACTCGCGCGGTCTCTCGAGCACGTACATCGGCTTTCCGCCGACATCCGTAGCCGACTCCACGACACGCCGCGCGGCATGGCTCGCGGTGCGCGACGGTGTGCGCGCAATCCCGGGTGTTCGCGGTGTGACGTTCGCCATGTCGAGCCCCGCCGACTTCTCCGTCTCGATGGGCGGATTGGAAGTCGAAGGACGCGCGCTAGCCGCCGGCGACAGCATGGGCACGTTCGCATCGAACGCGGTGTCGCCGGACTACTTCTCGCTCGCCGGCATCCCGCTGACGCGCGGCCATACGCCGGAAGACGCGCATGAAGTCGTCATCAACGAAGCCTTCGCGCGGCGCCTCTGGCCAAACGGAAACGCAATCGGCGCCCGCGTGCGACGTGCCGGCAGGGGACCGTGGGGTACCATCGTCGGCATCAGCACAGACATACGACTACCGGGTCAGCAAACGGATCACCTGAACCGAGATTTACAGTTCTACGATAACTGGCCCGGATCTGCCCTGTCCGGCACGGTGCTCGTACGGTCCGACCTCCCGGCGACGGTGCTCGAGGCGGCAATTCGCAAAGCCGTCCACGATGCCAGCCCAGCGCTCAAGACGTTCATGCCGCTCCAGAAGGCCGACAAGAAGATCGCCGCTGGCGCCGACACTCAGCGCTTCGTGCTGCGACTCATCGGTGCCTTCGCGCTCTTCGCGATGCTGCTCGCCGGCGTGGGATTGCACGGCGTGATCTCCTACGCGGTGAACCAACGCACTCGCGAGATCGGCGTGCGCGTCGCACTCGGAGCTCAAGCGCGCGACGTCACTCGGCTCGTGCTGTTCCAGGGGCTTGCATTGGCTATCGGCGGTGTCGCAGTTGGAGTCGTCGGCGCCGTGATCGCCACCCGGCTATTGAGAACCTTCCTGTATGGCGTTCAGCCGGGCGATCCGGTCACACTCGGTGTCGTTGGTGCGTTGCTGCTAGGAGTTGCGTTGCTGGCGACCTACGCCCCCGCGCGGCGAGCCGCTCGACTCGATCCACTCGAGGCGCTACGCGCGGATTGAATCCCGAATCCAAAACAACAACAACAAAAAACAACAAACAACAAGAACCAATTGGACCGCAGAGGACGCGGAGGAAGTCCTCCGCGTCCTCCGCGTCCTCTGCGGTCAATTGCTGTTGATGTTTCGCGTTGACCTGATTTAGAGTCTTCCCTTCCGCCGGCGGATCCACCACTCGCCACTCAACGCGAGAGCGAACGGAACGATCCACCACGCCGACCGCATCGGATGCCAGGTCTCGAGGCGCGGCGTCGGATGAATCGCGTCGCGGAGCGCTGACGGTAGCTCCGACACCGATAGCGCCCGGCCACCATGCGCATTCGCGAATGCACTGAGAACATCGCGTGCATCCAGCGCCGGCTGCGCTGCATCGGCCACGACGACGATCGGACTCGACGCACGCGCGCCACCGCTCGCGACGACGAGCCGATAGATCCCGGGTGACGTACCACGAAGGGTCCCACGAAATTCGCCGATGTCCGCGCCGGGCCAGAGGCGCACGGGCACGGTGGGCTTGCCGGTCGCCTCGAGCGTCGCGCTGACTGTCGCACGAATCGGGCGCACGCTCGACAGCGCAGCATCGCGCAAGATCACCGACACATTCGTGCTGCCGCTCGGCGCGATCGCGCCGCGATCGATCGCGACGTCGATAGCTGATGGAGCACCGACCGCTGCGTCCGCGATCACCGATCGCCAGAAGCGATTGAATCCGGAGGCTGACTGGTCACGAAAGCGCCATGCGTCAAGCGCGCCGCTCACGATGAGTTGGCCTGCCCCGATTGGCGAGCGCCAGACGACCGGCCGAGCTCCTGTGCGCGCGACGGCGTCGGCGCCGTCGGGCAGGTGGGTCGGCCAGGCGATTTCTGACGATCGCAACGATCCGCTGTCGCCGCTCACCGTCTCGATCGTCGACGCCTTGCCGCTGTCGGCACTCCATGAGGCAACCTGCGTCAGACGATCGTACGGACCGGCGGCGCGCCGGTCGGCGAGCATCACGACGCTTCCTCCGCGCCGTCGCATGAACGCGTCGAGCGCGGCGACGTCGTTCTGCGTCAAGGCTTCGGGTGCGCCGACGACCACGACGTCGAACAGTGCGAGCGCGGCGAGATCGTCGAGCCGGCTCGGCGGCGCTCCGGCATCGGTGCTCACATTGCGCGACGTGACCACTCGGCTCGTGACCACGAAGCGCGAGTCGTCCTCGAGCGCGCGGCGTGCGAACGTCGACATCCAGCTCGGGCGCGGATCGAAGAACAGGACGGCCCAGCGCTTGTCGCGGACATCGACGACGGCATCCGCGTTGGCCACCGACCCGTCGATACGCGCCGAGATGCGAAGTGATGCTGCGCCAGCGGCCGTGGGGATGAAGCCCAGCGCGATCGCGGCATGTTCGTCGTCGCTGGCGATCCGACGCGTCGTGCGGTCGACGACGAGATCTCCGGCGCGCAGCATCACGTCCATCGTCTTCCCGCGCGCGTGCGTGACGTGTGCGTCGATCGCGATCGGTGCGCGCGCATCCTTCGGCGTCCACGGCGGCGCGCTGAGCGACGAGATGACGACGGAAGTTCCCGCGCGATCGTCGAACACGACGAACGCCGGCGTCGGGACCGCGTCGTCGACCGTCGGCAGTGCGTCGCCGACGAACACCGACGCATCGGCCAGCGACGTCGGTGCGCGAACGACGGTGGCGGACTTCCCGATGACTCGCTCGACGCGATCGGCGAGCGCGGCATCCGGTGCACCGGCGATGACCGAGACAACCGGTTTCGTCGCGCGATTCGATGTGATCGCCGGATCGACGACCGCCGCGAGCGCGATCGCAATCGCGGCGGTTCGGAGTCCGAGCTCGACCCGCACGCGCGTCATCGGGAACCGCCCCCACTCTGATTACGAAGCGCATCGGTCAGCGCGCCATTCATGCGACGGGGATCGAGTGCGCCCGCGGTCGCCGGTGCCGCCAACACGTCGCCCTTGAGCACTGCCGCGATTTCCGTCGCCGCCTGGTCGAGCTTGGCGTGCGCTTCGTCGGTTCGCGAACGTGCGATCGCCGAGGCCGCGCCATTCAGCGTCGACGCTACTTCCTGCAACGGTTTCGACGACGCGTCGATGCGCAGGACCGCCTCGGCGAGCGTCGACGCACGACCTGACGCCGTCGCGTCGAACTTCTGCTCACCGGCAAGCTCGGCGATCGAGGCGAGCGTGCGACGCAGCGCCAGCACCCGCGAATCGAGCTCCGGCCCAGGCGTGGGCCGCGTGGCGCGGGCTGCGTCAGTGAGGGCGCCGCTCATGCGGCGCGAGAGATCGAGTCGCTCGCGCTCGGTCAACGCGCGAAGAAGAATGCGGCTACGCGAGAACGCCGACTCCAGCTGCTTCAATGCGGCGCGCTCGTGGGTCAACGCGGTCTCGAGGTCGACGTTCGTGAGGGCCGTCGACGCACGACTCATCGCGCGGATCGCGCGCAGCAGCGCCACGCGGCCCTGATTCGCCGAGCGTCCGGCGAGCAGGTCGTCCTCGCCCTCGGCCTCTTTTTCCTCGTTGAGGTTGTTGATATCGCCGTTCGGGTCGGGGGCGTCGGCCAACTCGCCACCCATCATGAACACGAACTCGGCGCGCACCTTTCGCTGCTCACCGCCGATGTCCTGCGCTTCGGCGCTGTACGCTTCGGCGGTCATCGACGCTTTCTTGGCGGCAAGACGCTCGGTCTTGAGGATCACCATCTGCTGGCTGACCGCGTAACGCTCCTGCTCCGGATCGAGTGAGAAGCCCGGCGCGGCGTTGCCTCCGGGCGCGAGAATCTCGGCGATGTACGAATCCGATTCCGACGGCGTTGCGCCCGGGCGATGATCGGTCGCGATCGCGCGATAGACGACCATGTCGCCGGCGTCGAGCGCGAGCGCGTCGAGCGGCCAGTGAGCACGCGCGGTCCACGCGCGATCGCTCGTTCGCGTGATCTGAACCGGAACGTCACCCTCGCTGAAGGTGAAGCGCTCACCCGATCCCGAGACCTTCGTATAGCGCACCTTGAGGGACGCGAGCCCGATGTCGTCGCTCGCATCGATCGCGAGGTCGATCGTGTGATGGCCGTCGGCGAATACGACGTCCTTGCCCGGCGCGGTGATGCGAACTTTCGGCGGCTCGTCCGGCGAGACGCTGAGACCGATCAACCGACGCGTGCCCGCCTGGCCGCTGGCAGTTGACGGCTCGAGCGCCACGTAGCCATCAGCATCGGCGACGAGCTCCGTTGTGAACGCGTTGGACGATGGTGTGAGCGTATCGCGCGAGTGTAGCGTCTCGACGACGATGCGCGAGGCGCGCGCACGAATCGTCAGGCGCAACCGACTTCCGGCGAGCGCATCGACGCGCGCAGGATCGTGCGCGGCCTTCGCCTGTCGGCCCACGTACGCCGGAGGCACGACGACGACGTCGACGCCGTCGATCGTGGCAACACTCGCGGCCTCGCCGCGCGCGGGAAGAACTGTCTTGCCGGCTGCCACGCGCGTAACACCAAACGTCCACAGCGCGACGCTCGCCGCGAGCGCGGCGAGAGCATTTCGAGCCGGAAAGAGTGACGCGGGGTCGAGGCTTCGCGTCATCGCCGCGGCCCGCGCGTAGATCGTCGACGCAACGGATTCTTTGATCGAGTGGCTCGACTGCATCTCGCTCGCGGTGACGAGCAGGTTTCGGCATTGCGGCGCACGCGCCTCGACCAACGCGACCACCCGGGTGCGGCGATCGCGCGCGGCGATCACTCGCACGACAACCCCGACGATCGCGAGCACCGCGCCCACGACGACCGACTGACGAGCTCCACTCGCGCTCGATCCGCGCACGACGGCGACGATGAGGGCGACGAGAAGACCGGCCGCTGCGCCTTCCGCGGCAGAGAGCCACGTCAAGCGCCGTCGGATGCGATCGACGAAAGCGCGGAACGCCGCGATGTCAGGCTGCATGGCTCTGCACCAATTGTTCGGCCACGACCTCGCGCCGCGCGCGTCGCAGCCACGTCTCGACCCCCAGCAGCACGAGCACGGCCGCCCACAACCATCGACCGTCCGACTCGCCCTGGTTCGAGTTCGACGACAATCGCGTGGCGGCTGTCGACGCGGGTTCGCGCTGCCACGACGCGAGCACGTTGTCGGCAATCGTCGACGGCTCGAGCTCCGAAAGCGGCGCGGCCAACGACAACGCGCGACGCGTCGACGCAATCAGCGCGGCGGTCGCGACGCTGCCGGCATCGGCCGACGAAAACAGGAGAAGGCGCTCTCGCCCGCCGACCGTGTCGCTCGCGGCAGCGATCACCGGGCGCCCCGCGACGTCGCGCGCCACTGCGAGACCACGCGCGCTGTCGGCAGCCATCGGTGCGACAGCGAGCGCTTCGCGCTGCAACGACGCCTCGGAACGTAGACGCGCGACCAGCTGTACCATCCATGGCTGTTTCGGCGGCGAGGCGCGAGCGAGCATCGCCGATCGCTGCTCGAACCGTGGCGTCACGATCAGAACGTCGCCGAGGTGGGTGGTGTCGAGCGGAAGCCGCACGCCAGCCGTTCGCGCCGCGGTCATTGCCGCGGCGGCTCGCTGTCGCTCGGCGGCGCCGACGAGCATGCCGACAGAATCGCCACGTCCGGCGCGCGCCGTCCACTCGACGTCGGTTCGATCGGTCGTCGCCGTGCCGTGCGCGACTACGGTCTTTCCGGCACTCGAGCTCGAATCGTCCATCGCACCCGTCGACGGACGTGTGTCGATGCGAACGAAGCGCGTGCCGATCGACGACGGAATCGCCGCCGCATCGGTCGAGTCCAACGTGCCCGCCTGGAAATCCGAGACGACGACAAGCTCTGTGCGTCCCGGTTGCCGCGCGAGCCACGCGACGGCGCCGGCGATGGCACGAGCAGGATTCGTTGTCTCGATTGTCACACTGCTCGCCGCTTCACTCCCCAGACGTTTCGCGTTGATCCGCGCCGCGTCGACCGCGCGCTCACCGTTCGGGGTCGGGGTCGGCATTTGCCGCGACATGCTAGCGCTGGTATCGACGATGATGGCGCGTGCCAACGCTGCATCGAGCGTTCGCGCTCGATCCGCGGGGAGCCGGAGCGGTTGGGCGAGCGCAGCCACGGCAAGCGCAACGATGCCGACGCGAACGACAAGCAGCAGCAAGTCGTGCACGCGCGTGCGACGAGTGGGAAGCAGCCGAGATGGCTCGAGAAAGCGAAGCGTCGGGAATTTCTGGACGCGCGCGTGCCCGCGACCGAGGAGGTGAATGAGGATCGGGAGCGCGATGGCCGAGAGTCCCGCCCACGCCCACGGGTTCTGCCAGATCACTTGCCCTCCCCCACCGCGCGCGGCGTGCGACTATGCTCGTGACCGCGACTCCGTCGGAGCAGGTAGTTGCGCAGCGCCACTTCGGGAGCGACGTCGGTCGGCATCAGCGCGTAGTCGACTCCATCACGCAGCGCGTGTGCGCGGCAGCGGTCGAGGAAGTCGCGCATCGCGCTCGCATACCGCGGAGCCTCCGTCGCGGCGTCGATCAGCCGACGCTCGCCCGACTCGAGGTCTTCCAGCTCGACGTGATCGGCGAACGGGAACGTCATTTCATTCGGCGACAGGAGCTGGAGCATCGCGACGTCGTGGCCGTGCTGCGCCACGTGCCGCATCTCTCGGCGCGTCGCATCTTCGTCGTCATAGAAGTCCGAGATGACGATGACGACGCCGCGCCGCTGCAACAGCTGGGCGCCGCGCGCGATCACGCGCGCCGGATCCCACGCACCGGCGGGCGCGAGATGATCGATACGCGAGAGGAGGGCTCTCAGATGCTGGCGGCCCCCGCGCGCCGCGACGTACGAGAGCTTCTCACCCTCCATTGTCATCAGCCCGACCGCGTGGCCCTGCTCCGACACGAGATACGAGAGCGCCGCCGCGACGATCTGACCGTAGCGAAACTTCGAGACTCCCTCCGACGGAAACGCCATCGAGGTGCTCGTGTCGAGCGCGATCATCACCGACAGGTTCGTGGTCTCGCGGAACTGTCGCGTGTAGAGGCGGTCGCTGCGCGCGTACAACTTCCAGTCGAGATACTTGAGATCGTCGCCGGCGCGATACGGCCGATGCTGTCGGAACTCCGTCGTGTAGCCGTGAAATGGACTGCGATGTCCGCCGGTGCGCAGCCCTTCGACGACGAGCCGCGCCGCGAGCTCGAGATCGGTGATCGCGGCGACGACGGTCGGGGACAGCGCAGAAGAAGAGGGGGACATCGACAGCTCGAGCGACGCTACGGCCGCACGGCGGCGAGCAGCTTCCGGATCACATCGTCCGGCGTGATGCCGTCCGCCTCTGCTTGGAAATTCACGAGCAAGCGATGGCGAAGCACGGGCAGCGCGACGCGGGTGACGTCGTCGGGAGCGGGCACCGTACGACCGTCGAGCAGCGCCCACGCCTTTGCGCCGAGCAGGAGTGCCTGACCGGCGCGCGGGCCGACGCCCCAGCGCACCCATTCCTTCACCGGTTGCGGCGCCGAGGGGTCCGCCGGTCGCGTGGAGCGAATCAGCCGCAGCGCATAGTCGACGACGTTCGCCGCGGCTGGCAGCTCGCGCACGAGCATTCGCGCCGATTCGAGCTCCGTGCCCGTCGTGACGTGCTGCGCCACGCGATCGGCGCTCGTCGTCGTTTCGGCGAGGATGCGCCGCTCGTCGGCCGCGTCGGGGTAGTCGATCACGACGTTGAACATGAAGCGATCGAGTTGCGCTTCGGGGAGCGGATACGTCCCTTCCTGCTCGATCGGATTCTCCGTCGCGAGCACGAACAACGGCCGCTCGAGCGGATAGCGGACACCGCCCACCGTCACCTGATACTCCTGCATCGCCTCGAGCAGCGCGGCTTGGGTGCGCGGCGGCGTGCGATTGATCTCGTCGGCCAGGATGATGTTCGCGAACACCGGCCCGGGAATGAACCGCACGTGTCGCTTGCCGGCCGCCGCGTCGTCTTCGATCACCTCGGTGCCCAGGATGTCCGAGGGCATGAGGTCGGGGGTGAACTGAATGCGACTGAACTTCAGGTGGACCGCGTCGGCGAGCGTCTTGATCAGCAGCGTCTTCGCGAGACCGGGCACACCGCGAAGGAGACAGTGTCCGCCGGCAAAAAGGCAGGTCAGGATCTCGCGCCGCACCTGCTGCTGCCCGATGATGACGCGGCCAATCTCGTCATCGAGGCGCGAGACCAGCGCGGCGGCTTCGTCGAAGGAGGGAGGGGGCAACGAGGTGCGGGAAGAGGCGGGAGCAAGCTGGATCGTCATCTCTGCACATTAGTCCGGTGCAGGCAGACGGGCCAGCGCGGCGCGCCGTCAGGCCACCTGCGGACGCTCGGTTTCGAGGTTGCCAGCTGTCTGCCCCGCGCGCTCTGATCCCGGGACCGGCGTAACGCCCGTATCCGCGGGCAGCGTGAAGCAGAACACCGCACCCTGGCCGTCGCTGGGCTCCGCCCAGAGTCGCCCGCCGTGCGCCTCGATGATCGATCGGCTGATGGACAGCCCCCAACCCATTCCGTCGGGCTTCGTCGTGTAGGACGCGCTGAATAGGCGAGCGCGGTCGACGTTGGCGAGACCGATACCAGAATCGCTGACCGTCAACTTTGCACCGCCACTCTCGTCCAGCTCCGCGACGATCATCAGCCGGTGCGGCGATTCGGCCTCGACGTGCTCCATCGCCTGGATGCTGTTGCTGATGAGATTCAGGATCACCTGTCGAAGCTGGACGCGGTCCGCCCGGACCATCGGAAGATCGGGCTCGAAGCGCAGATCCATCGTGATGTGCTTCGCGCGAATGGTCGAATGCACCATCACACAGACTTCGTTCACGACGTCCGTGAGGTCGAGTGAGGTCTTCTCCAACTCGGCCTTGCTGAACAGGTGCCGGGTGGAGTGAAGCACTTCACGCGCCAGTTTCCCCGACTGCAGCACGTCCTGAACGCCGTCGCGCACTTCGGCCCAGTCGACGTTCGGCCGCTCCAGCATTCGAAGACAGGCATGCGAGTTGGCAATCATCGCCGTGAGTGGCTGGGCCAGCTCGTGCGCGATCGATCCCGCAAATTCACCGAGTGTCGCCATACGCGATGCGCGGAGGAGCTCTCCGTGCGCCCGATCGAGCGCCTGCGTCGCGCGCTTCCTCTCCGTGATGTCTCGAACGATGCTGAGTAGGCTGTCGTGCCCGTATCGCACGAGTCGCGCCTCGTACCAACCGACCTCGCCGGAAAGAACCGAGACCTCGTACTCGACGATCACCGGCTCCTCGCCGTTGAACAGCCGCTCCATTGCCTCGAAAAACATCTCGGCGACCTTTGGCGGGAGAATCTCGCGCATGTTCTTTCCGAGGAACTGCGACGGCGGGACGATCAGGACACTCGGGTCCTTGACGCTGTAGTCCAGATAGGTGCCGTCACGCGTCAGGGTGAACATGAGGTCCGGCACGGCGCGCAGAATGGCGTTGTTACGCTCTTCGGTTTCCCGCCGGCGTGCCCGACTGGCCAGGAGCGCGACGATCATTGCGGCTTGTCCGACGACCAGCAGCCCTGCAACGGTCATGTACGCGATGTGTGCGTCGCGAGAGCCGCTTCCTGGGAACCCTCCGCCGAATGTCTGGGCGTGCGCGAGCGCCGGAAAGAACCACAATGCGAGGAGTGCCCGAACGCCCCACCGCCTCGCCCCCATCTCTCGGGTCATCCAACCTCCCAAATTCGCCGTGCTTGACCATCTACGGGGTTCCGTCGGTGAATGCTGCACGGTAGGGAGGCAGGCCGCCAGACCAGAAGAGTCAACTGTCTCGAGCGTGCCCGGCCGTTCGTCCGTCAACTCAAGAGACGCGCGTCGCCACCGAAGGCCCTAGGAACGGAAGGCCCCAACTCCTTTGACACGAATGACACCGATCAAAATGAATCCAATCGATCACGCTCACGAGTTTCTGCACCTCGTTGAATCATTCGTCTCAATTCGTGACATTCGTGTTCATGTTGGTTCGGACGCTGCGACGCGAGAGGAGTACTGGTCCAACACTGCACTCGAGCCGTTTCAGATGACCACTGTCCTTCCCGATGGCTCGCCGGCGCTCCGCGCCGGTTTCGTGCTCCTCACGCTGCTCCTCGGCGCGCTATTCGTCCGTGCGGTCTACCTATCCTCTCTGCGCGCCGGCTCCGACGCTCGCGACGCGCGGCGAGGGGCCGTGTTCGCGGCGATCGGCGCGGGTGCGTGGATCGCGCTCACGGGCGCGGCCGCGGCGCGTGGGCTTCTGCACTTCTCGCCGCCGCCCACCATGGTAGTCGCCATCGTCGCCTCGATCGCGCTGGCGATCGGGCTCGCGGCTTCTCCGCTGGGCAAGCGAATTGCCATCGGCATTCCGCTCGCGGCGCTCGTCGGCTATCAGAGTTTTCGTATCGTCGTCGAGCTGCTCATGCACCGCGCCTACGTCGAGGGGCTGATGCCCATTCAGATGAGCTACTCGGGGCGCAACTTCGACATCGCCACGGGCATCACGGCGCTCGCGCTGGGCGTCTGGCTGGCCACCGGCCGATCGTCGCGCGGTCTCGTGATCGCGTGGAACACGCTCGGCGTGTTGCTTCTGGCGAACATCCTCGTCGTCGCGCTGCTGTCGGCGCCAACGCCGTTTCGCGTCTTCATGAACGAGCCGGCGAACGTCTGGGTCACTCGTGCGCCATGGGTCTGGTTACCTACCGTCATGGTGTTCGCCGCGATCTTCGGCCACGTCGCGGTGTTCCGGCGACTGTCCGCGTCGAAAGCCTAGTGAGGAAGACCCCAACCCCTGAGCACGAATGAGACGAATGGAAAGGAATCCAGTTAGTCGGGGGTGTTTCGCATGTGATCGGCGAGCGCGTGGAGCTTCTCGCGGAGCGCGGCGCGGAGATCATCGGGCATCTCGTGCTCGTCGAGCGCCTTGTCCATGCACCACAGCCACTCGTCACGCTCGCGCGACGCGATCGAGAACGGCAGATGTCGCGCGCGCAGACGCGGGTGGCCGTTCCGTTCGACGTACGTCTGCGGGCCGCCCGTCCACATCATTAGATAGAGGTGGAGCTTGTCGCGCGACGCTTTCAGACTCGACGCGTG
>Ga0310811_10006584_pt1 | contig 14855 bp, 17 predicted proteins | sample YCmetagenome_FD_207642 | JGI IMG/M metagenome (GOLD analysis project Ga0310811, IMG submission 207642) | Soil microbial communities from experimental microcosm in Duke University, North Carolina, United States - YC | ecosystem: Engineered > Artificial ecosystem > Soil microcosm > Unclassified ...
ATTGATGCCGTGCCCGCTGAATCCGCTCGCCACCCAAAGGCCGCTCATCAATTCGCCGATCTGCGGCATGCGATGAACCGGCACGCCGAGCGTTCCCGACCAGGCGTAATCGATGGCGATGTCGCCGAACTGAGGAAACGTGCGGCGGATGTCCTTGGCGAGGCGTCGACGGAATCCATCTGGATCGCGTTGCCATGCGGTGCAACCGCCCGACCACATCAGGCGGTTGCCATCAACGATGCGATAATGATTGTCAGCCCAGTCGCTGTCGCTCACCGCGCCGCGGAAGGTGATGGCGTCGTCCAGTGTCGGGCCGAGCGGCGCTGTCGTCACGACATAGGTCGTAACCGGAAGCAGCGTCGCGGCCAGCCGCGGCATCGGCCCGCCGATGCGCGTGTTGCCGGCAATGACAACCTGCCGGGCGCGGACGCGACCGGCCGGCGTATCGATGCGCTTGCGCACGCCGGCAGGATCAATGGACACCGCCGGGGTGTTCTCGAAGATGCGCACACCCGCTTCCTGCGCCGCGGCAGAAAGCGCGCCGATATAATTAAGCGGGTGGATGTGGAAGGCGGTGGGAAAATAGACGGCATCGGCATAGAGCGGGCTGCGCAGATGCGCAGACACCTGATCCGCGCTCCAATGCACGACCGTCGCGCCGTGGGTGTTGAGCGTTTCCGCCTCGTGGGCCGGCGACAGGCCTGATCCCTTCTTCGCAACCCAGAGCCAGCCGTCGCCGAGCGCGATGTCGTCGCGGCCGCTTGCCGCGATGGTGCTGCGGACATAGGCGAGCCCCTCTTCCGACAGTCGCCACAGCGCGCGGGCGTGGTCGGGGCCGACGCGCTCGATGATCTTTTGCAGGTCCTCGCCGAAACCGGGCAATGCGAAGCCCGTGTTGCGGCCCGACGCCGCGGAACCCATCCGTCCCGCTTCCAGGAGCACCACCGATGCGCCACCGCGCGCGATTTCAAGCGCCGCGGTCAGGCCCGCGAAACCGCCGCCGATAACACAAATATCGACGTCGATGTCGTCGGCCAGCCGCGCGTGCTCTGCGACGGGCGCCATGATGGCAGCCTGCCAACTCGCGCCGTATCCCTCCTGATCAGCCATGACGATCGGTAATCCTGCCCCTTGTCCGCAAGCGCCCGCCCTTCCGGTCAGCTCTGCCGAACGGCGAATGGTCATTCCGGTGTTTTATACGCTACGGATGATGGCATGAAATCCCTCGCACGCGATTTGGAAAAAGTCCCCATCAGGTCTGATCCGCGATAGAGCCGGTTTCGTAATCAGAAAATCAGATTGGAGCTTTGCTCGATGCGCCGCCTCTACCTCCTGCGCCATGCCAAGGCCGAGCCGGCCTCCGCCGAGCGGTCCGATGCGGCACGCGCCCTTGCGCGCCGCGGCCGCGAGGACGCCAAGCTGGTCGGCCGCACACTTCAGGAACACGGCCTCCTGCCCGACTACGCTCTCGTTTCGCCGGTGGTGCGGACACGGGAAACATGGGACCTCATTTCTGCCCAATGGCAGACGGTGCCGGAGATGCGCCCCGACGCGCGCATTTACGACGCGCCGGCGGCGCGGCTCCTCACATTGATTCGGGCTGCCGACGACGCGACGCGCGCGCTGATGATCATCGGTCACAACCCGGGTTTGCACGATCTGGTGCTGCGCCTGGCGCCGCGCGGCCGGCCCGATGCCATCGCCGCCGTGGCGGACAATCTTCCGACTTGCGGACTTGCGGTGATCGACTTTGCCGACGCTCCCTGGAGCGCGGTCGCGCTGGCTTCGGGCACGCTTGCCGGCTTCCTGAGCCCGGCCCTGTTGCGCAATGCTCCCGTGAACGGACTCGCCATAGATTCCTTTCGCGGTGCACCCTGACACCGACCGCCGAACGCATGAATTGCTCAGCGCGTATTCCGCTCAATCAAGTGCCGGTTTTGCTGTAGAATACGCTCAGGGTATCAGGTGAGAGCATTTCCTGCGGCTGACCGGATTTCACCGGGGCCGGAAATGCCCTGACGTCAGGGAGGAACGATCATGCAGTACCGGAAAATTCTGGTGCCGGTTGACGTGGCCGAACCGAAACTCGGACGCCCCGCCATCGAGACGGCCGTCGAGATGGTGAAAGACACGGGCGGCACGATCCGCCTGGTCAACGTGCTGGCGCTCACGCCGGTGATGCTCGCGGAATATGTTCCACCGGATTTCGACACCCAGCAGAGGTCGACGGCCGAGGCCGCGCTCAAGGACATCGCCGCGCAAGCGGGACTGCCGGATACACAGGTGACGACCGTCGTGCGCCAGGGCGGAATCTACCACGAGATCCTCGAAGAGGCGAAAGCGATGCCGGCCGACCTCATCGTGATGTCCTCGCACCGGCCGGCGATGCGCAGCTATTTCCTCGGATCGAACGCCGGCCATGTGGTGCGTTACGCGCACTGCTCGGTGTTCGTGGTGCGGCGCTAGGTATATTCGTCGCTCTCCGGCATGACGTTCTGCACGCGGCGCAAGGCGGGAAACATCACGCCCCAGGTGACCGCGATGGCGATCGCGCCGACGCCGCCGACGAGCGCGGCCACGACCGGCCCAAAGAATGCAGCAACAACGCCGGACTCGAAATCACCGAGTGTTCCCGAGGTGCTCGTGAACAGCGAATTCACCGCCATCACACGGCCAAGCATGTCATGTGGCGTGCGCGTCTGGACCAGCGAATGGCGGATGACGACGCTGCAGGCATCCATCGCGCCATAGACCGCCAGCGCTGCGATCGACAGATAGAGCGACGTCGACAGGCCGAACACGATGATCGACAAGCCAAAGCATGTCACCACCGTCAGAAGGATCATGCCGACATGCTTGGTGAGCGCGCTGTGGGCAAGGCCGATGGAGATGAAGATCGCACCCACCGCCGGCGCGGCGCGCAGGATACCGAGGCCTTCCGGGCCGGTGTGGAGAATGTCGCGCGCGTAGATCGGAAGCAGCGCGGTGACGCCGCCGAGCAGAACGGCAAACAGATCGAGCAGGATCACGCCGAACACGACAGGCTGGTTGCGGATGTAATGAAAGCCCGCGAACACGGTCTGCAGCGAAACCTTCTTTGGTTGGCCGGTCGGACGCTCAAGACGAATGAGACTGATAAAGATGCTCGCGATGACGAACACCGCGGTGCACGTCAGATACACATTGCCCGGCCCCAGCAAATAAAGAAAACCGCCGACTGCCGGGCCAACGATGATCGCGACCTGACTGGCCGAGTTCGATGCCGCGATGGCGCGCGACAGGATCGTGGGCGGCACGATGCCGGGCACCAGCGCGTGCATCGTGGGCGTTTCGAACGCGCGGCATGCGCCAAAGACGAAGATGACCAGGAAAAACAATTCCCTGCTGACGAAGCCGCCAAAACTCGCTGCCGCGAGGACCGCCGTCGCCAGCGCCTTGCCGATCTGGCAGGTCCGCACCACCGTGCGCCGGTCGTAGCGGTCTGCCACCGTGCCGACGACCAGCGTCAGCGAAATGGTGGCGACGAACTGGATCAGCCCGACATAGCCGAGGTCGAGCGGATTGTTGGTGAGATTGTAGATCTGCCAGCCGACGGCGACCAACAGCATCTGCGACGCGCCGTTGGTCGCGACCCGGGCCAGCCAATAGAAAATATAGGAGCGGTAAGACAGCAGCGGCGTCTGATCGGCGGCGGATAGCGTGGCGGACATGGACACCCGTTGCGTGGCGGTCGTGCTAGCGGACACTGCCGTTTGAATTTTCGGCCTCTTTATCCCAGCCGGCCGTGAGCCGGATGGCGAGCGGCCACGCTACACCCAGAACAACGAAGAACGCGGTGAGATAGACCGGCAAGACGATGGTTGGATAGGTACTTTCCAAAGACATGCCGACTATCGTAATCGCCGTCTCGGCGACGATGCACAGAGCTATGTAAACGAACAAAAGGATCATTGCCGATTCCCCCAGAATCCGTCCCTTGCGGGATTGTTATGTTCCGTCCGGACCAGGCCCGCTGTGACAGGATTTTGGCGGCCCAGCCTGCCCGTTATCCTGCCAGAAAAAGTCGCCGCACTTGTCACAGCCGGCCAGAAGCGAACCCAGGAGCAACAGGGCTGCAATGCGATGCCAGAGGGTCACAAGCTTTCCTTTCAAGCTAACCTTCCTTACTCCCTTGCGTTGCGACAATAAAGCCGTCCTGACGACGTTTTGGCGTTTGGAGGCGCATCGACCTTTCGGAGCATCTAGGCCTTTTGGCGGGCTGGAACAGGCAGGCAAAGCGCGCAAAAGCTTGCCTGGAAAATAATCGCAAGGCGCGGGTTCGTGTTGGGCAAGATAAAGGGGCCAATATCATGGGACGACTACTGATCGGCTTGAGTTTGTTCGGTTTGTTGGCTCTCGCACTTTGGTATGCGGTGGAGGTGTGGACGAATTCTGCAGGACCGCCGATGCCGACGGCCGGCTACATCGCGATGGCGCTCGGCGTGGGCTTTTCTCTCGTCATTGGCGGCGGGTTGATGGCGCTGCTTTTCTACAGCAACCGTCACGGCTATGATGAGGATGCGAAAGGCGATCACGAGCCTGACTGATCTCAAGCCCGATCACCGGTCGCGACAAGAATTCTTCCTTTGGATTTCTTAACTCCACTGTTCGTGATGCCCCCCATTCATTGATCGTCAGATTGCCGGACGCCGTACCCACGCCAGACATGTCTGTTTCACCCCTGACCCATTCCGCATCCACAGCCCAATCGCCTGCCGCAGTCGCGGAGCGCGATGCGCGCGACGTGTTCGCGTTTATCGTCGCGGTGATTTGTGGAATCCTCCTCGGCCTCTCGGCGCATGTCGTTCTGATGCGCTACGGCACCAGCCTGACCGCGCCGTGGCGCGACCTGTTCCCATCGGAGGCCGATAAGCGCGATGCCGCTCTGGCCTGGTGGACGATGGCCGCGACCGCCTGCGCGGGCGGCTTTCTCGCAAAGCGTCTTCTCGATCTACGACGCGACGACGCCGGCCGCGTGCGTCTTGCTGCCGCGCTGGTCCTGTTCTGCGTGTTCGCTTTCGCCGGACATGCGGCGACGCCGGATGCTGCCCGCGGATTCGCGCAGACCCTTGCCAGTCTCAGCGTGATGGCGCTTGCGACGGTCATGGCCCTATGCGGCGTCTACGCTGCGCGTCCCCGCCGAAGCTGAGTCTTTCCGGCAAGATGAAATTTCACCCTATGCGGCCGGCGTCCCGACATCGTGACAAGTCGTCACCTTTCCGCGCCAGCAAATGCTCTGGCGTGTTTGATGATAGCCCGTAAGATGAGGACCGAAACGCAGCCCTGACTATAAGCCGCCACAAAAACGGGCGCGAAGGGAGGATGAGAATGATGCTCAGACCCAGTGATCGCGCACTTCACACGCGGGCGCGGACCTCGCGCATTTCTTGCCGGCGCCACGCGCCTGTCTTCCATGCTGCCATTTTAGCCGGTTGTATGATGGCCGTGCCGGCGCCCGCTTTCGCGGCGGATTACTACGCCGGCAAGACCATCACCTTCATGATCGGCGGACAGCCGGGTGGCGGCTACGACGTCTATGCCCGCGTCATCGCGCGTCGTCTCGGCAATCACATTCCCGGTCATCCCGACATCGTCGTCAAGAACATGGTCGGCGCCGTCAGCGTCAAAGCCGCAACATTCATGGCGCAGCAAGCACCCAGGGACGGCACGATGATCGCTGCCGTATTTCCTGCGGCCATCGTCGATCCGCTGCTCAATGCGGAAGGTAAGAAACGCTACGATCCGACGAAATTCCAGTATCTCGGCACGTCCGATAACGGCACACGCGTCTGCGCCACCTATGGAACGTCGAAGACAAAAACCTACGAAGACGCGCAGAAGCGAAAGACCCTGATGGCGGCCTCGCAGGCGGGCGGTTCGACGCAACAATATGCAAGCCTGTCCAACAACCTCACCGGCACCAGGTTCGAGTTGGTGTCGGGCTATAAGGGCACGGTCGACGGCCTGCTTGCCATGGAGCGCGGCGAGGTCGAAGGCATGTGCGGCCTGGACTGGACGAGCATCCAGACGCAGCATCCAGACTGGATCCACGACAAGAAGGTCAACATCCTCGTTCAAGTCGCTATCGATGAGAAACCCGAACTCACAAAACTCGGCGTGCCGACGATTTGGAAATACATCAAGAACGACGACGACCGGAACGCCGCCAAGGTCGTACTCACCCAGCAGATCTTTGGGCGGCCCTATTTCGCGCCAGCCGGCGTGCCCGCAGACGTTGTCGCCATTCTGCGCAAGGCGTTCACGGACACAATGGCCGATCCTGCGATGCTCGCCGATGCCAAGAAGGCGCGTCTCGACATTGATCCGCTTGATGGAGAAAAGGTTCAAAAGGTCGTCGAGGATCTTTATGCGAATCCGGAGAACGTTATCGAGAACGCCAAGCACGCGCTCGAACAGCGGCCGACGAAGTAGCGCCTCACGTCACATAAAAATGACCCAACGCGATGACTCGATCGCGTTGGATCACGTCCGCAGCGCGATGGTGCGCTATTTCACTTTCAGATTGAGCTTTTTGACGAGAGCGCCCCATTTCTGCAATTCGTCCTTGATGACTTTCGCATAGTCGGCGGCTGAGCCCTTGAGCGGATCGCCGCCTTCAGCATTGATGAGCTTGCCCACCTCCGGATCGTCGGTCATCGCCGCCAACTGCCTGGACAGCTCATCGATGATCGGCTGCGGCGTTCCCGTTGGCGCGAGCAGGCCGTAGCGCAGCACCGCATCGAAGCCCGGCATTCCCGCTTCATCCATGGTCGGCACGTCGGGCAGCAGGCTGAAACGCTTCAAGCTGCTCACGGCAATGGCGCGCAGATTGCCCGCAGCAATATTGCCCATCGCCGGCGGCAGCACACCGAACGCCACCGGCACGTGACCGCCAAGCAGATCGTTCATCAGCGGGCCAGTGCCCTTATAGGGCACGATCTGCATGTCCACGCCGGCTTCCGACTTGAACAGTTCGGCGCTCATGTAGCCGCCGGTGCCGATCGCCGAGGTCCCAAGGTTGTATTTTCCCGGGTTCTTCTTTGCGAGCGCGATCGTGTCTTTCAGAGTTTTGGCCGGAAAGGACGGATGCGCCAGCAGCGCCACGGGGAACGACGCGATGAGGCCGATCGGGACGAAACTCTTGACCGGATCGAAACCGGGATTGGCATAGAGGTTCGGATTGATCGCCATCGTCCCCGTATGGCCGAGAAGCAAAGTATAGCCGTCGGGCTTTGCCTTTGCGGCATCACGCATGCCGATATTGCCGCCGCCGCCGCCGCGGTTGTCGACGATCACCTGAGCCTTGAAATGCTCCGACAGTTTCTTCGCGATAAGACGCCCCATCGCGTCAACGCCACCGCCCGGCGGATAGGGCACGATGATATTGACGGTGCGGCTTGGATAATTTTCGGCGCGCACGGCTTGCGGCGCAAACAGCGCGGCGACGCAGAATACGAGTCCCAGCTTGACGAAGTCCGGCACGCTATCCTCCCTGGTGGTTCGGGAGGTCGTTGCCTGCCTCCTCGTGTTTCGTCGACGAGGCTAACCGGGCGCTGCCGAGTTGGAAACCTTCAATTCACCACAACGCGACCGCCTGCAAACAAAAGGCCGCCGTCTCGCGCATGCGAGGCGACGGCTGACTGTTCGCGCTATAATCAGATTGAACCGGTGATCAGACCGAACCGGCAACCGGATTCGCTAGTGCAGGCTGTGTTCGTCGTGCCGCATGCGCTCGATCTGATCCTTGAGCAACAATTTGCGGCGTTTGAGTTCTGCAAGTGTAAGCCCATCCGTCGATGGATGGGTCCGGGCCTCAATGATTTCCTTTTCAAGCGCCTTGTGACGCGTTTCCAATTCAACCAAGTGGGTCTGGTTCGACATGCAATGCCTCTCCTTTTTCCCCGACGTGGATAGTTTACACCGTCTTGCGGCGTGAGCGAAGAGGACTCCGGCCTGCTTGTGTAATAAAATCGTCGCATGGCGCGACTTTAAGCGGATACCAGCGACTTGAATGCGGTCACGCAAAACGTCATAATAATCAAAAGTTTGGCATCCTCTGCCGACACTTCTACGGCGAGGCTCGCGGCGCGGTGAACGGCTACCATGACGGCTGAAGACGAGACGGACCTGCGCATGCAACTGGGGCGGCTACAGCAGGAACATCGAGACCTCGATTCAGCCATCGCTGCGCTGCAAGAAGCCCCCGGCACCGACGTGCTGCAGGTGCAGCGGCTGAAAAAACGCAAGCTGGTCCTGCGCGACCGCATCACCTTCATCGAAGATCAGTTGACCCCCGACATTATTGCCTGAGCGTCATGCGCGGACGCTGCCCGCGCATCCAGCTTTCCGGAACGATGCAGCGCGCCAGGGCATGATCCCGAAAAAGCCTGCCCTCGGCTTGATCGAGGGTGGGCACCGGTGTTCGGAAAGATCATGCTCAAACGACGAATAGCGACAGGTCTGATTCAACGCGGTTGGATCAGACCTATTGCGCCTTGATGCCCGCTTCCTTGATGACCTCGCCCCATTCCTTGGTCTCGGAATCCACAAAGGCCTTGGCCTGGGTTGTGCTGAGTGGCTCGACCTGAAGATGCATGTGGTCGAACTGCTTTTGCATGGCAGGATCCTTGGCGATCTCCGTCATCGCCGCATTGATCTTGTCGACGATGGCCTTCGGTGTTTTCGGCGACGCCGTCAGCGCATTCCACGTCGTGGACACGAAATCCTTCACCCCGAGTTCTCCGAACGTCGGCACGTCGGGAAGCTCCTTCAGCCGCTCCTTCGTCGCCACCGCAAGAATATGCGCCTTGCCGGCTCGATTGAGTTCGGCGGCCGAGGACATTTCCATGAAGATGAAATCCACGTGGCTTCCGATCAGATCGTTCAGCGCCGGTGCCGTCCCGCGATAAGGCACATGGTTGAATTTCAGACCGGTTCTTGCTTCAAGCAACTGCGCCGTGAGATGCGACGTCGTGCCAATACCCTGGCTTGCGTAATCAAGCTTTCCCGGGTGCGCCTTGGCGTAGGCGAAAAACTCCTTCGCCGTCTTGGCCGGAAAATCCGGCCGCACGAGCAGCACGTTGGGAATCTCCGACATGATGAAGATCGGTTGCATGGCATCCGGATCGAACTTCAGCGTCTTGTACAAGAATTTGTTGACGGTGATCGGCGCCGGTTGCGAGGCCATCAGCGTGTAGCCGTCGGGATCGGAATGCGCGACGATTTCGGCGCCGAGATTGCCCGCCGCGCCACCGCGGTTTTCGACAACGACGTTCTGCTTCCATTTCTGGCGCAGCTTTTCGGCATAGATGCGGGTGACCGCGTCGACGCCGCCGCCGGCGGGCACTGTCACCACAATCTTGACCTGATGGTCGGGATAGGACTTCGCCGCGTCGCTTTGCGCCGTAGCCGTCTGAACAAACCCGGTCGCCGCGGCCAGAACCACGCCCACAACTGCGACAGGCGCCAAGATCGCTTTCATTGCCGTTTCCTCACCTGATGGAAATTTATCCCGGTCACTGGGCCGGAAACGCTGCTGCCGGTCAAGGCCGCAGATTGTCCCGATTTCCTCAGACTCCCGATCGTCTTGCCTTCTTGGTGGCGTACATGGCGCGGTCGGCACGGTCGATCACCGCGAGCGCGTCGTCGTTGGGCGCCAGCATCGTCACGCCCGCAGACGCGCCGACATGAACCGGTCCTTCGCCAAGATCGAGCTGCGTGCCGGCGACCAACGCTTCGAACGAGGCCGCCTTGCTCTGCGCCTGCTCCGCATTCAGGTTCCAGAGCAGCAAGGCGAACTCGTCCCCGCCGATTCGCGCCACGGCATCGGAGGCCCGCACCGAGCGCCCCAGGACCGCGGCAATCGTCTTGAGCAGCCGGTCGCCGCATTCGTGACCATAGGTGTCGTTGATCGGCTTGAAACGATCGAGATCGAGATAGATCAACGCCGCCGGGTTGCCGTAGCGGCGCACATAGGCGATCGAGCGATTGAGTTCACGCTCGAAGCCGCGACGATTGGAGACCCCGGTGAGCGCGTCGATATCGGCCAGCGACCGAAGCGTCTCATTTTCCGCATGCGCGGCCGCCAATTCCGCCCGCAATCGGTCATTCTCGGTGGCGAGCCATGTCACATCGAGGCGACACGGTTGATTCGGATCGGCGGGCGCGGCGTCGCGCGAGATTGGATTTGCGGAGGGGCCATTATGCATGTCACACCGTGGCTGACGTGGAGCGCAGGTTTTCTCAGCTAGGTTTGGGTTTCGGCTTGCTACGTGAAAGTCCGCACCTATAATCCGCGCCTTCTTTGGCAGGGGCTATTTTACAACTTCATGGCGAAACCGGTCACCATCATTATGGGAAGCCGCTCGGATTGGGAAACCATGAAGCATGCGGCGGAGACTCTTCATGCGCTGGGTGTGGATTGCGACACCCGCGTTGTCTCCGCGCACCGCACGCCGGAACGGCTTTACAGCTTCGCCAAGGGCGCCAGGGCGGCCGGCGTGAAGGTCATCATCGCCGGTGCCGGGGGCGCCGCCCACCTTCCCGGCATGACCGCCGCCATGACCAGCCTGCCGGTCCTCGGCGTGCCGGTCGAATCGAAATCCCTCGCCGGGGTCGATTCGCTTTATTCCATCGTGCAGATGCCGGCCGGGGTGCCGGTCGGGACCCTCGCCATCGGCAAACCCGGCGCGATCAATGCGGCGCTGCTGGCCGCCGGCATTCTTGCCTTGTCGGACGCCGGCCTCGGCCAGCGCCTGGAGGACTGGCGCAAGCGTCAGACCGAAGCCGTCGCCGAGCGGCCCGAGGACTGATGACGTGACGCGTCCTGCTCATATTCTGGCGCCCGGCGCCACCATCGGCATTTTGGGCGGCGGCCAGCTCGGGCGCATGCTCGCGCTCGCCGCGGCCCGCATCGGACTGCGCTGTCATATCTATTCGCCGGACACGGACTCTTGCGCCTTCGATGTCGTGCAGAAGGCGACGCAGGCCGGCTACGAGGATGAAGAGCATCTCGCGCGCTTCGCGCAGGCCGTCGATGTCATCACCTATGAATTCGAGAATGTGCCGCACCACACGGCGGAATTCCTCGCCACGCGCTGCGCCGTCGTGCCCGATCCGACGGTGCTGGCGACGACACAGGACCGCCTTGCCGAAAAGACCTTCGTCAATCGGCTCGGCATTCCCACAGCGCCGTTCGCGGCGGTCGGCAGCGAGGCCGAGATCGTTTCGGGGCTCGATGCGGTGGGTCGTCCGGCGATCCTGAAAACCCAGCGTCTCGGCTATGACGGCAAGGGCCAGCGCACCATCGGGCCGGAAAGCGATGCGCTTGCCGCCTGGGCGGACCTTGGCCACACGCCGTGTATTCTCGAAGGTTTCGTGCCGTTCGAACGTGAAGTCTCGATCCTTGCGGCGCGCTCCCGCAACGGCCAGGTCGTCTGTTTCGACGTGACCGAGAACGAGCACCGCAACCACATTCTCAAGACGTCGCGGGCGCCGGCCGCCGTCAGCGATGCTGTGACCGCGGAGGCGCGCCGCATCGCTGGCACGATCGCGGAAGCGTTTGGCTATGTCGGCGTGCTGGCGGTCGAACTCTTCATCGTGCGCGACGGGACTTCCCACAGCGTCCTCGTCAACGAAATCGCGCCGCGCGTTCACAATTCCGGTCACTGGACCATCGACGGCTGTACGGTGTCGCAGTTCGAGCAGCATGTGCGCGCGGTGGCGGGCTGGCCGCTGGGCGAGCCGGTGCGCCATTCCGACGTCGAAATGATCAACCTGATCGGTGCGGAGATCGAGGAGACCGCCCGCTGGCTCGCGGTCCCCGGCGCCTGCGTGCATCATTACGGCAAGGCGGAGGCCCGGCCGGGCCGCAAGATGGGCCACGTGACCCGGCTTTTGGGACCGGCATCGACGGACAAAGCCGGCTGATTTGGCGCTTGTCCGGCCGGGAACTGGACTCGCGCCCGGACATTGGTCCAGACAGGCGTGGTCGACAGAAGCTGGGTCGGCCGACCGGGCCGGATAGACTCGGATTTTTATTTCTGCTATACGCACGCGACTCGACGGGCTCGATTACACGGGCGTTAGTCGAAAATCCATTCAATACGGATCAGAAGGAACGACGGGTGCAGGTTCTCGTTCGCGATAATAACGTCGATCAGGCTCTCAAGGCGCTCAAGAAAAAGATGCAGCGCGAGGGCATTTTCCGCGAGATGAAGCTTCGCGGTCATTACGAAAAGCCGTCTGAAAAGAAGGCGCGCGAGAAGGCCGAGGCGGTTCGCCGGGCCCGCAAGCTCGCCCGCAAGAAGCTGCAGCGCGAAGGCCTGCTGCCGATGAAGCCCCGCCCCGTGCCGGGTGCGGCTGGTGGACGGGCTGGTGCCAGCGCTGGCGGCGGCGCACGCCGCGGCTGATCGTCCAGATCTTTGCAATTCTTTGACGCGGGCGGATTTTCCGCCCGCTTTGCGTTTTGGCCGGCTTTCAGACCACTTTGTCCATCCGGAAAAGCCTTTCCAGGCTGCCTCATTCGTGGCACGAAGCGGCGTCAAAACCAGCGGCGGCAGCCGATCTCGCTTGACCGTCCTCGCTTGACAGTTCTTGGCATGTGCCTTGGTGGCCTGATGCAGAATGCTTTTCCCGTTTCATCGCGCCCCGTCCCGGTGTGCCGAAACGCACATTCGATGACGATGACGCGCATTGCTTTGGTCGCGGCCGGTGCTCTCCTGCTCGGCGCCTGCTCTTCGCTGGACCTTGCCGAAAAGGCCGTTCCAGAAAGCGCCGATGCGCAATATGCCGCCTCCCCCGCCAATATCTCCTCGCTGACCCAAGTGGTGAGCCACAATCCCAACGATCCGCAAGCCTTGAACATGCGTGGATCGGTGTTTGGCGCGGCGGGCGAGAACAGCGAGGCGCTGGCCGATTTCAATAAGGCGATCGCACTCGATCCGAATTTCGCGCAGGCCTACTCCAATCGCGGACTGATCTACGCCAAGACCGGCAAGGCCGATCTCGCCATCGCCGACTACGAGAAAGCCATCGCGCTCGACAAGAATTACGCGCAGGCCTATCTCGGCCGCGGGCTGGTTTACAAGCAGAAGGGCCAGTTGATGGCCGCGCTCAATGACTTCAACCGCGCCATCGCCATCCGCCCCGACAATGCCCAGGCCTATTACGATCGCGGCCAGCTCTATCAGAGCCAGGGGCAGCACCAGTTCGCGATCGACGATTTCACGACCGCCGTCGGCCTTGCGCCGCAGCGGGCCGAACCATTCGTCGCGCGTGGCCTGAGCTATCTCGCCGTGCAGGACTACAAGGCGGCGGCCAGCGATCTCGACAATGCGGTGCTGGTCGATCCGCAGAACCTGCAAGCCTGGACCAGCCGCGGGCTCGCCTATGAGAAACTGGGCGACAAGGAAAAAGCGGCAGGGTCTTACGCCAAGGCGATCAACATCAATCGCGACTATGCGCAGGCCACCGCCGGCTTCAGCCGCGTCGGCGGCAAGCTCGGCGAGACCTACCAGACCTTCAATTAACCGCGCATTTTATCGCCGGGGTTATCGCGACTCTGTCGTACCCGCCAACGAGAGAAGTTCAGCGCGGACCAATCTGTCGTACCCGCGAAAGCGGGTACCCGGCGTTTCCTTACGCAAACCCTGCGGACAGGAAGAAGAACTGGATGCCCGCTTTCGCGGGCATGACAACGAGAGAGGTCGTGGCTCACGCGCGGGCATGACAACGAGAGAGGTCGTGGCTCACGCGCGGGCATGACGACGAGAGAGGTCGTGTCTCGTTCTTCGCGCGCATGACATGCACGCTACACGGCAACTCAATCGCTTGAGAACGCGATCGTGCTCAAAAGCGCCAGCGCCGGCTGGCGCGAGTCGAGCCGCGTATGCTGCACGACGATCGGCACGTCCGATATAATCGTGCTCGAATATTCGGTGCCTTTGGGCACGGGTTCGGGATCGGTGAAATCGTTGAACTTCACATGCAGCGTGCGCTCCGGCGCGACCGTGAAGCGATACGGTCCGGCGGGCTTCCTGTTAGCGAAATAGACCATGATCTCGACATGGGCTTCCTGCAGCCCGGCATTGAGCATGCAGACGCTTTCATGGCTGACGAGTTCGGGCGCCGGCGCAGTCGAAGCCGGCGGAATATAACCTTCGGCAATGGCCCAGACGGTGCGCCCGATCGGCTTGCTCATGCGACTGTCTCCCGACTGCATACGGGAGTATCTCGCCCCGCGCTGCGCAAACCCGCGAGCGCAAGGCTTGGTTCCTTTGTGCGCCGAGAAACGATCCGGAGCGGATCAACGCGCCGGATCAGAGCGACTTGACGATGCTTTCGGTCATCTTCTTGGCGTCGCCGAACAGCATCATCGTGTTGTCGCGATAGAACAGCGTGTTATCGATGCCGGCATAGCCCGACGACAGCGAACGCTTGATGAACATCACCGTGCCGGCCTTCCACACTTCGAGCACCGGCATGCCGTAGATCGGCGAGGTCGGATCTTCCTTCGCCGCAGGATTGGTCACGTCGTTGGCGCCGATGACGAAGGCGACATCGGCCTGCGCGAACTCCGAATTGATGTCCTCGAGTTCGAACACCTCGTCGTAGGGCACATTGGCCTCCGCGAGCAGCACGTTCATGTGGCCCGGCATGCGGCCGGCGACCGGATGGATCGCGTATTTGACCTCGACGCCTTCCTTCTTGAGTTGGTCGGCCATTTCACGCAGCGCGTGCTGCGCCTGCGCCACGGCCATGCCGTAGCCGGGCACGATGATCACCTTGGATGCGTTCTTCATGATGAAGGCGGCGTC
>Ga0310811_10006585_pt1 | contig 14854 bp, 16 predicted proteins | sample YCmetagenome_FD_207642 | JGI IMG/M metagenome (GOLD analysis project Ga0310811, IMG submission 207642) | Soil microbial communities from experimental microcosm in Duke University, North Carolina, United States - YC | ecosystem: Engineered > Artificial ecosystem > Soil microcosm > Unclassified ...
GGGGGGGCTTGTGGGGGGGGCCCCCCCCCGGGGGCCGCCCCCCCCCCACGCCGCAACGCGCCGCGATACGTCCCTGACGCATGGCCTGGGCTCTCACTCCTCTGACGGACGAACAACGCGAGATCCAGCGGGTCGCGCGTGAGTTCGCGATGAACGAGATCGCGCCGCATAGCGCGCAATGGGACCGCGATGCGCACTTCGAGTCGACGCTCGTCGACAAGCTCGGCGCCCTCGGCTTCCTCGGCATGCTCACGCCGGAGCAATACGACGGCCTCGGGCTCGATACCCTGACCTACCTCGTCGCCCTCGAGGAGATCGCGACCGTCGACGCATCGGTCGCCGTGATGCTCAGCGTGCACAACTCGCTCCCCACTCAGATGATTCTCCGCTGGGGCACCGAGGATCAGAAAGAGCGTTTTCTAAAGCCGATGGCGCGCGGCGAGCGGCTGGGCGCATTCGCGCTGTCCGAACCGGAAGCCGGGTCGGACGCGGCGTCGCTGCGCACGCAGGCCGTGCGCGACGGCGGCGATTGGATCCTGAACGGCACCAAGGCGTGGGTGTCGAGCGGAACCGCCGGCGACGTGATCCTCGTGATGGCGCGGACCGATTCGTCCGACGACCGGCGCGGCGCGCGCGGCATCAGCGCGTTCATCGTCACGCCGGACCTTCAAGGTCGGAAAGAAAGAAGACAAGATGGGCCTCCGCGCCTCACCCACGGTGCAGTTGCACTTCACCGACATGCGGGTGCCGGGCGATCGGCTGCTGGGCATCCTGGGCAGCGGATTCATCTACGCGATGCAGTCGCTCGATAACGGTCGTCTCGGCATCGCCGCGCAGGCGATCGGCATCGCCGAGGCCGCGCTGCGGCACGCGGCGACGTACGCGGCCGAACGCAAGCAGTTCGGAAAGCCCATCAAGGAATTCCAGGCCATTCAGTTCAAGCTCGCCGACATGGCGATGCGCGTCGCCTCGGCGCGCGCGCTGCTCCACATGTCGGCGACGGCCAAGGATCGCGGCGAACAGATGACCCAATTCAGCGCCATGGCCAAGCTATCGGCGAGCGAGACGGCGATGTGGGTCACGACACAGGCGATCCAGATCTTCGGTGGCTATGGCTACGTGAGCGAGTACCCGGTGGAGCGGCTGTTCCGGGACGCCAAGGTCACGGAGATTTACGAGGGCACGTCGGAGATCCAGCGCATCGTGATCGCCCGTGAGCTGTACTCGCACTCGCAGTCGCATTGATCCGGCAGTTACCACTTCTCTCAATCACCTTCGACCAACCAATGAAGCTCTTCGACACGATCGCCGACATGGGTCACGAGCAGCTGGTGCTCTGCCAGGATTCGGCCACGGGGTATCGTGGAATCATCGCCGTCCACAGCACGGTCTTGGGCCCGGCTCTCGGCGGAACGCGGTTCTGGAGCTACGCGACCGATGAGGACGCGATCGTCGACGCGCTGCGGCTGGCGCGCGGAATGACGTACAAGAACGCCGTCGCGGGACTGAACCTTGGCGGCGGCAAGTCGGTGATCATCGGCGACAACAAGACGGCCGACCGCGAGATGCTCTTTCGCGCGCACGGCCGCTTCGTCGAAAGCCTCGGTGGGCGATACATCACCGCCGAAGACGTCGGCACCAGCACCGCCGACATGGACTACGTGCACATGGAGACCGACTATGTGACCGGGCTGGCCGGACGCTCGGGCGATCCTTCGCCGGTCACGGCGCACGGCGTGTTCCGCGCGATCCAGGCGTCGGCGCGCGAGCGGTGGGGGTCCGACGACCTTTCGACGCGGGTCATCGCCCTCCAAGGCTGTGGCCACGTCGGCTACTACCTCGCAAAGGAGCTGCACGAGACCGGCGCCAAGCTGGTCGTCACCGACATCGATCCCGAGCGCGTGAAACGCGTCGTCAACGAGTTCGGCGCGCGCGGCGTCAGCTCCGACGAGATCTACACGGTACAGGCGGACATCTTTGCGCCCTGCGCGCTCGGGGCGATCATCAACGACAAGACGATTCCGGCGCTCAAGGTTGAGATCGTGGCCGGCGCCGCGAACAACCAGCTGCTCGAGGAGCGGCACGGCGACGAGCTCGATCGGCGCGGTATCATGTACACGCCGGACTACGTCGCCAACGCGGGCGGCGTGATCAACGTCTACAGCGAGCTCGCCGGATGGACCTCGGCCCGATCCTTCCGCAAGGCCGACGAGATCTACGAGACGGTGCTCAAGGTCTTCGAGATCGCGCGCTCGGAAAAGATTCCGACGTACCTGGCCGCCGATCGTCTGGCGGAGCAGCGCATTCGCGCCGTCGGGTCGATGGTGCGGACGTGGCCGCAATGGCCGAACAAGTGAACCCTCCGTTGGTGGAGCGACGTCGGTGAAAGAGAAGATTCTCATCGCCTCCGATCACGCCGGGTACGAGCTCAAGGAGCAGCTCGAGCGCGCGCTCGACGAGCGCGGCTTCGAGGTGCACGACCTCGGCACCGACAGCGCCGACTCGACCGACTACGCGGACTTCGCGCATCCCCTCGCCGAGCGCGTGTCGGCCGGCGAGGTGAGCCGTGGCGTACTGCTCTGCGGCACGGGGCTCGGGATGAGCTACGCGGCCAATCGGCACGCCGGCGTGCGGGCGGCCGTGGCGTGGAATCCGGAAGTCGCCAAGCTGGCGCGGTTGCACAACGATTCGAACGTGCTCGTGTTGCCGGCGCGGTTCCTCTCGCCGGAGCAGGGCATTGCCATCCTCGATGCCTGGCTCGACACGCCCTTCGAAGGCGGCCGCCACGCGCGGCGCGTCGACAAGATCGATCGCAAGGATCAGCGACCATGACCGATTGGTTGAAGTACCCGTTGTGCTCACCGGGCCCGGCGCTCCGCGACACCGACGCCGAGATCGCGGAGTTGATCGATCAGGAGATCACACGCCAGCGCGACGGGCTCGAGCTCATCGCCAGCGAGAATTTCGTGTCGCCGGCGGTGCTCGAGGCGATTGCCTCTCCGCTCACGAACAAGTACGCCGAGGGACTTCCTGGGAAGCGGTACTACGGCGGCTGCGAGATCGTCGACCAGATCGAGCAGATCGCGATCGATCGCGCCAAACTGCTGTTCGGAGCGGAGCACGCGAACGTGCAGCCGCACTCCGGCGCCCAGGCGAACTACGCCGCGATGTTTCCGTTCCTCAAGCCGGGCGACACATTTCTGGGAATGGATCTGTCGAACGGCGGCCATCTCACCCATGGCTCGCCGGTGAATTTCTCCGGGATCCTCTACCGCGCGATCTCGTACGGCGTGACCGGCGAGGGGCTGATCGACTACGACGACATGCGGCGGAAAGCCCGCGAGCATCGGCCGCGGCTCGTGCTCGCCGGTTACAGCGCGTACTCGCGCGTGGTCGACTTCGCGGCGTTCGCCGAGGTCGCGCGGGAGATCGGCGCGATCTTCATGGTCGACATGGCGCATTTCGCGGGATTGGTGGCCGCCGGCGCGTATCCGTCGCCGGTGCCGCACGCCGACGTCGTGACGACGACGACGCACAAGACGCTGCGCGGACCGCGTGGCGGACTCATTCTGTGCAAGGCCGCGCACGCCAAGGCGATCGACAAGGCCGTGTTTCCCGGAAGCCAGGGCGGACCACTCGAGCACGTGATTGCCGCCAAGGCGGTGTGCTTCAAGGAAGCGCTCGATCCGTCGTTCAAGGATTACGCGCGACGAGTGATCGCGAACGCGCGGGCTCTCGCGGCGGCGCTGTCAGCGAAGGGCTTTCACATCGTGTCGGGCGGAACCGACAATCACCTGATGCTCGTCGATCTCCGCAACCGCGGGCTCACCGGCAAGACGGCGCAGACCGCGCTCGACGACGCGGCCATCACGGTGAACAAGAACACCGTACCCAAGGAAACGCAGTCGCCGTTCGTGACAAGCGGCATTCGTATCGGCACATCGGCCGTGACCACTCGCGGCATGGGCGAGCGCGAGATGACGCGGATCGCCGCGTTCATCGATCGCGTGCTCTCGGCGCCACAGGACGCGAACGTCCTCGGCGCGGTGCGCGAAGAAGTGCGGGCGCTGGCGAAGGAGTTTCCGCTGTACGCCTGAGCGGTCAGCCGTCAGGGGCAGCGGAGCCGCAGCGTGAATGTGCTGCCCGAGCCTGCCACGCTCTCGACGGTGAGGTCGCCGCCCATGGCGCGCGCCAGTTCGCGGCTGATGGAGAGGCCGAGGCCGGTGCCTTCGTGCAGGCTGTTGAGCGTGCGCCCTACCTGGACGAACGGCTCGAAGATCGCCTCGAGCTTGGTCGAGGGAATCCCGATTCCGGTGTCGCGGACGCGAACACCGGCGTACTCGCCGCTCGCGAACTGCTCGATCGTCACCGTCCCGCCGGGCTCGGTGAATTTGATGGCGTTCGACAGGAGATTGAGCAGAACCTGCTCGACTTTGGCCGGGTCGGCCTTCGCGAACTCGTCTCGCGTCGGCTGGAGCGCGATGCGGAGTCCTCGCTGACTCGCCTGCGGCTCGATCATCGGCAGCACGCGCCGAACGGCCTCGCCAAGCGACATCGGCTGCATGTCGTAGGTGACTCGTCCTGCCTCGAGCCGGCTGAAGTTCAGCAGATCGTTGATGATCCCGAGGAGATGCTGCTGGCTTCGACGAATGCGATCGAGGTACTCCCGCTGCTCGGCGGCGAGCGAGCCGGCAACGCCGAGGAGCATCAAGTCGGTGTATCCGCCAATGGCATTGAGTGGCGTGCGAAGCTCGTGCGACATGGACGCGAGGAACTCGCTCTTGGCGCGGTTCGCCGCTTCGGCCTCGGCAATTCGCCGCGCGTCGGCGATCGCACGATCCTGCGCGATCCGGCGCTCGGTGAGGTCGCGCGTGACCTTGGCGAAGCCGAGCAGGTCTCCGTGCTCGTCGCGCACGACCGTGATGATGACGTTTGCCCAGAAGCGCGATCCGTCTTTGCGCACCCGCCATCCTTCGTCCTCGAACCGGCCGTCGCGCACCGCCACCTCGAGCTCGTAACCCGGCTTGTTTTTCGCCAAATCCTCGGCCGGGTAAAAGACCGAGAAGTTGCGCCCAACGATCTCCTCGGCGGTGTAGCCATTGATGCGCTCCGCGCCTTCATTCCAGCTGGCGACGCGTCCATCGCGGTCGAGCATGAAGATGCCGTAGTCCTGGACGTTCTGGACGAGCAGACGGAAGCGCTGCTCACTCTCGCGGATTGCTTCTTCGGCGGCGCGGCGCTCGGTCAGGTCACGCGTCACTTTGCCGAATCCAACGAGATTGCCCGACCGATCGCGAAGAGCGGTGATGACGACGTTCGCCCAGAACCGCGTGCCGTCCTTCCTAATCCGCCAATCTTCGTCCTCGACTCGACCGTGGGCGATCGCGATCTCGAGCTCGCGTTCGGGCTTGCGAGCGAGGCGGTCCTCGGCCGGATAGAAGATCGAGAAGTGCTTCCCGATGATCTCTTCGGCGGTGTACCCCTTGATGCGCTGCGCGCCCTGGTTCCACGTTCGGATGTGTCCGGTGGCATCCAACGCAAAGATCGCGTAGTCGACGACACTCTCGACGAGCAGGCGATACAGGCCCGGCGCTTCCGCGGGCTCCCAGCGGACAGGCCAAACGGTGCCTTCCTCGGGCGCCTGGCCGACCGCTCCGGCAGCATCGCCGCTATCGGCCGCCACGGTGGCTGGCAAGGGCTTGGGGTTCGGCTTCGCCATGCACGTACAAGTTTGCAGCTAGTCCGGAGGAATGGGCAATGCCACCGCGCTGGACAACGATGTGCCGAGGTGAACTATGCAGGAACCGGCCCCAACTCAAGCGAGGTCGACCGTGAGGACGTCGCTCCGAATTCGGCGGAGCATGAACGCGAGCGCGACTTTCGGGCCAGTCGCGCTCGTCGCGCTTCTGGCTTCCTGCGCGTGGCGGACCGGCGGGCGCGAGGCAGCGCCCGCGACCGTCACGCTGCGGGCGATGACCTACAACATTCAGTCCGGACACGGGAATCTCGACGGAACCATCGCAGCGATTCGCGATGCCAAGCCGGATATCGTCGGCCTCCAGGAAGTCGACGTCCACTGGGGCGAGCGAAGCGGGTTCGTGGATCAGGCCGCGGCGCTCGGTGAGCGGCTCGGCATGGCTGTCCGTTTCGCCCACATCTACTCAATCCCTGTACAGGACACGTCGCTCCCACCGCGTGAGTTTGGCGTCGCTCTCCTCAGCCGGCTGCCGATCGTGGCCTGGAGAAACGACACGCTGACGCGGCTGTCGACACAGGATTCGACACCGGTGCCGGCGCCGGCTCCCGGCTTGCTCGACGCCACTGTCGATGTGCGCGGCACGCGGGTGCGCGTGTTCAGCACGCACCTCGACTACCGCGCCGACCCGCGCGTGCGGCAACGGCAAGTCGCCGAAATGCTCGGGTACATCGGCCGCCCGAGTGTGCCGACGATTCTGCTCGGTGACCTCAACGCGGAGCCGCACGCCCCGGAGCTCGCGCCGCTACTGGCGGTGCTTCACGACAGCTGGCTTCCGGCGTTCGGTCCGGGTCTCACGTACCCGGCGGACGTGCCGCGAAAGCGCATCGACTATGTGCTCGTTTCGCTACAGTTTCACGTCGATGCCACCGTAGTCCCGGCGATCGAGGCTTCGGATCATCGGCCGGTGATCGTGGATTTGTCACTCGCGCCGGCAACGGCAAGGTGACCCGAAATACCGATTCACGGTTAGGCACGTCATGAAAGCGAAATTCGCACTTCTGCTCGTTGGTTTCGCCGCGTGCTCGGCGAGCATCTCCGGCCCGCGCAGCGATTTGAGCGGGAACATCCGTGAGACCGCCAGCGCAACGATCGTGGCCTCGGGCGCCGAATCGGGCGGCCGGGCCGTTTTGACCGTGATCGATCTCGAGAACGTAGGCGGCTCGAGCGAGACCATCACCTGGGGAATGGACTGCGGCGGCGCCGGTGCGATGGACATGCGCGTCTATCGCAGCGACGCCGGATCGCAAACTCTCGTGTGGAACTCCAGCGCGCTTCCGCGCGTGCTCGGCTGTCCAACTCAGCTCATCAAGCAAACCATCGACGCGGCCGGGCACGTTCAGCTGCAGTTCTCGGTTCCGGTGGAGAGAATCCTCGGCGACTCGCTCCCCGCGGGCGCTTACGTATTCACGGCCACGGCGCTCACCAATCCCGAGCTTCCCGGAGAGGTACCCGCGGGCACGCTCACACTCTCAAAGGGCATCGTCGCCCCGCCGGGCACCGATCTTGACGGAATCTGGACTGGCTCGGCGAACGGGTTCGCGCTTACGCTCAACCTCCACTGGAGCGCGGACTCCGTCACGGGAACCGGTACCTACAACGCTTCTGCGTCGAACACGTTCGGTTGTGGAGGCGGCACGCTTCGCGGCACCGGTACGGTGACATACGCGGGCAGCCGAACGCAGGATCAGTTTCAGGGCGGCATCCAGACCTCCGGCGGCTGGTCTCCTCCGTTCAGAGGCGTGTTGGTGGATCAGCGGACGATCGCCGGCGCGTTCATGTCGGTCGATCGCGGCCCCTGCTACCTGACGCTTACCCGACAGTAGCTCGCCGCCGAGCCTACCGTCTGCATTTCACCATCGGTGCAGCGCGGATGGGTCGGGTGGTTGGGAACGCGGATTTGCGCGGATGAAACGGATTCTCCGGATCGCTCCTCAAGGCGCGAGAGCTCCACGCGCAACGCGCCGGGTTATTTTTGGGGTAGAGCCGCTCGGGATGCTAGCGGTGGCCGACCAAGAGAGCGTCACGAAAAAAAGGTTCGTCCGGGCTCGTGGGGCGTGGGCTTCGCAGGCGGCGGCAGTCGTTCGTCAGATCCGCTGCATCCGCGCAATTCCGCGATCCAACCACCCGAACCGTCCAGGCGGCTCGGCGGCCGATCAGTTCTGCGGCACCGGCAACCGTCGCACGACGGACGCGACGCACTGCGCGGCGAGATCGCGGGTGGTGTAGGCGCAGAGATCGAGGTCGGCACGGCGCCACTGCCAGTCCTCGGGACTCGTGGCGTGTGGATGGAGCACGTGCTCGAAGGCCGGCATCGCCAGCCGCGTATCCTCGCTGTGATTCTGATCAGCGAGGTGTCCGCTCCACTCGATGACGAGGAGTTGACCGTCGGCGATGGAGTTCGACCGGCCGCGGATCCAGGAGAAACTGAGGCCGACGGGCCCAATCTGGACGGTGTAACGGTCGGGCGTTCGGCGGGCCTCCGGCGTGAAGCCATCGGGCAGCGTACCGGGCTCCTTGCAGAGCCGGAGCACGGCCGATGAGAGCGCGTCGAGCTCTCGATTGATGAGCGCCATCGCCCGCTGCGATGCGAGGAATGCGCTGCGCGCACGGGCTCGTTTCTCCTCGTCGGCGATGCGCGCCGCGACCGCCGCTTCAGTGAGTCGCTTGGGCGATCCACCGGCATCCGCGACGGCCGCAACGATGGCATCGATCACTTCGATGCTGGCCGGCGCATCCGATGTGCGCACGATCGTCGCCTTGAGCCATGACGGGAGCGGCGACGTGTCGAGCGGCACCACGATCACGTCCTTGCGCTTGGTTTTGCCAATGCGCGCCTTGACGGCGGCGAGATCGTTGGCGCTCGATGCCACTCCCCAGAGGCGCTGGAAGAGCACGACGACGACTCGGGAATCCTTCTCGATCACCTTGCGCGCCGCGGCGACGGCGGCGGCGGTGGCCGGACGTTCACCGTCGCGTGGAGCGGTGTAGATGCCCTTGGACAGCCGGTGCTCGAGCCGCCGTTTCAGCTCCGCGACGGCCAGCGCGTCGTAATCGTTGGCACTGATGGCAACATCGTACTTGAACGCATGCTTCATTCGGATCCAGGGTGCGGGACGCGATGTGACGCCGCGGACGTCCGATAATCTACTAAAGAGTCCGGTTGATCGCGCGGGGAGTTGTGGGCGGCCCGCACCGGGGGCATTTTGGTAGACGTTGCTCGTTCCTCGCGCGGGTGCGCGGTGACGGCGATGTCATTACAGTTCAAAACCTTCGAACGTTCAGTCCTTCAAGCCTCCAGTCACTGATCTCAGTGTCACAGCTTGCCTTTCGGGACGGCATCATGGACCGCATTCGCCTGCGCGAACCGCGGTTCGACGAGCGAGCATACTTCTTCGTGCTCGCGGCGCTGGAGTATTGCCAGCAGCGTCTCGACGAGCGGCGGCACATCAGTGGGCGAGAGTTGGCGCTCGCCTGCCGCGATCTGGCCCTCGAGCGATTCGGCGTCATGTCACGCCTCGTCCTCGAGCACTGGGGTATCCGGAGCACCGCCGACATGGGCGACATCGTGTTCACGCTGGTCGACCTCGGCCTGCTCAGGAGCCAGCCGAGCGACAGCCGCGACGAGTTCGCGGGCGTCTACGAGTTCGATCAGGCGTTCGAGCGAGAGTATCCGTGGTGCGGCGCGTTCGCGGAGTGACCTGACGAAGGTGTGGCCGCGCGGTTTCCTGCAGACGTGTCCGGTCGGTGCGTCGGGCGACGTGGTGAAGGGGGGTAGGGTGTATGGAACAGCGGATCGAATGGCCGGCTTGCCGAAAGTGTAATACCGGAATCCTCCTGCCGTTGAGCGACTACGGCCGCGATGGCGCGCCGATCACCTATAAGGCCTGGGCCTGCAGCAATCCCGACTGCGGATTCAACATCCGCATCGACAATGGTGAGCTGAGTTACGGCCGGACGGTCGGCACCTCGCAGAAATAGCTCCCTCGTCACAATGCAATCACTCGTTCGCGTCGTCACGAGCCAGGAGTCGGCGGCGCGCGATGCGGCGACGATCGCTGCCGGCGTACAGGCGCGCGGCCTCATGCAGCGGGCAGGCGCCGCGGCGGCGGCGGAGATCGCGCTGCGCCATCGCGACCGGCTCGCCGGCGGCGCTCTCGTCTTCGCCGGCCCGGGCAACAACGGCGGTGACGCATGGGTGGTGGCACGAGCGCTCGCGGCGAGCGGCGTGACGGTGAGCGTCGTCGAACCGGTGGCCGCCAAGACGCCGGACGCAATCGCCGAGCGCAAGCTCGCGCTCGAAGTGCTCGGCGAAAGCGCGATCGACGACTTCGGCAACGCGCTTGAGACGGGCCAATCGATCGTCGTCGACGGACTGCTCGGCACCGGCGCGACGGGGGAGCCACGCGGCCAGATCGCGTCGGCGATCGCCACGATCCAGCTGCTCGCCGAGCGCGGCGCGACCGTCGTGTCCCTCGACGTGCCGAGCGGGCTCGATGCATCGACGGGCGCCACTCCCGGGCCGGTCGTATCGGCGGATCTCACGCTGACGTTCGGATCGATGAAGCGAGGCCACCTCGTGAACCGCGACGTGTGCGGCACGATCGTCGTGGTCGACATCGGCCTCGCGTCGCGAGACACCGATCTGGACGCGGTCCCACGGCTCGTCGACGAGCGATGGGTGGCGGCGCACGTGCCGGCATTCGCTGCCGATGCACACAAGGGCGTTCGAAAGAAGCTGGCGATCGTCGGCGGTGCGGAAGGAATGGCCGGCGCATCGATCCTCGCCGCGCGGTCCGCACTGCGAAGCGGCATCGGGATGGTGAAGCTCGTGGTGGCGCACGAGACGCTTTCACCGGTGCACGAGGCGGAGCCGTATGCGCTCGGGGCGGCGTGGCCGGCGGACGACGACGCGGTGCGACGCGACATGCTCGATTGGGCCGATGCCGTCATCGTCGGTCCTGGGCTCGGCCGCGCTGACGAAAGCCGGGCCGTACTCGAGCGCGTGTTGCGAGCGTGGCGCGGCCCCACGCTGCTCGATGCTGACGCGATCACGCTCTTTGCCGGCCGCGTTGACGAGTTGCGCGAGCTGCTCGACAACCGGCGGGCGGTGCTCACGCCACACGTCGTCGAGCTGGCGCGCCTGGCCGGCGTGACGGCGCAGGACGTACTCGATCGCCGGTTCGACATCGGGCGCGAGATCGCGCAGCGGCTGGGCGCCACGGTGCTCCTCAAGGGCGTGCCGACGATCGTGGCTTCTCCAACTGGCGAGCGGCTTGTGAGCGCGACGGGTACCCCAGCCCTGGCCACCGGCGGAAGCGGCGACGTGTTGAGCGGGATTGTCGGCACACTGCTGGCGCAGACGGACGATCCGTTGTGCGCCGCCGCGGCCGGAGCATGGGTGCACGGCCGCGCCGCGGAACGCGTTCCGACGTCCGCTGGTGGCGCCATACGAGGCATTACGCTCGACGATGTGGTGGCCGAGCTGCGGGGGAGCTGGACGTTCGACGCGCGGCCGTCGCGCTATCCTGTGCTCGCGGAGCTGCCGGCCATTACCGCGCGCGCATGATCGACGAGACGCCGCTCGGCCCGGGCGCCGAATTCGACGCGATCAGGCAAATGCTCGCGCGCTGGGGCGATCGCGCGAGCGGCATCGGCGACGATGCCGCCGTATTGCGCGTGCCTCGCGGAGACGCGCTCGTCGCGAGCGTGGATGCCACGGTTGAGGGAGAGCATTTTCGGCGAGAGTGGCTCTCGCCGGGAGAGATCGGCTACCGCGCGGTGACGGCGGCGCTCAGCGATCTCGCGGCGATGGCCGCCGCGCCACTCGGCGTGCTCATCGCACTCGAGCTGCCGGACGCGTGGCGCTCCGATCTCGATGACTTGGCAGACGGGATCGGCGACGCGGTGGACGCGGCTGGCACGCGCGTGCTTGGCGGAAACGTGAGCGGCGGAGAACGGCTATCGATCACCACGACGGTCCTCGGCTCGGCGTTCACCGTGCTTACGCGGCGAGGCGCGCACGCGAGCGAGCGGGTGTACGTGACGGGGACGTTCGGCGGACCGGGCAACGTACTCGAGCGACTGCGTCGAGGCGACCAGGCCGGCGCGCATCGTGAGCGATTCGCGAGACCGCGGGCGCGGCTGGTCGAAGCACGCTGGCTCGCCGAGCAAGGCGCGAGCGCGGCGATTGACGTGTCCGATGGGTTGCTGGCGGACCTTCGACACCTCGCAGCTGCGAGCGCCGCCCGCATTGAGATCGACGCGCGGAGAGTGCCGCGTCTGCCGGGAATCGAGGCGGGGGCGGCGGTGTCGAGCGGCGAAGAATACGAGTTGATCGTGACCAGCGGCGCAGCGATCGACTGCGTCGCGTTCGAGCGTCGCTTCGGAATCCCGCTCACCGAGATCGGGAAGGTCGCGGCGGGCCCGTGGACTGTCGTCGTGCACGGCGCGCGCGTTGCGGACCTGACGGGGTACGATCACCTTTCGCGCTGATGCGATTGCCGATCGTCGCGCTCGCGGCGCTGGTCATGACGTTGCTGCTCGGACCCGTGGTGCTGATGTCCCGTCTTCTGGGCGTGCCGCAGGGGCCGGGCTCGATATACGCCCGGAGCGTCCGCTGGTGGGCGAGAACCATCAACCGCGCGGCTGGGGTGCGGGTGCGCGTGCACGGCCGCGAGCGCATCCACGCCGAGCACGGCGTGGTCTTCGCGTCGAACCATGTGAGCTGGTTCGACATCTTCGCGCTCGCGGCGGAGGTGCCGTGGTGCAGCTTTATCGCCAAGTCGGAGCTGCGCTCCATCCCGCTGTTTGGCTACGCGGCGGAGGCCGTCGGCATCGTGTTTCTCGATCGCGAGAACCGGAAAGCGGCATTCGAGTCGTACAAGGTCGCGGCAAAGGAAGTGCAGCGCGGCCGTGCAATTATTGTCTGCCCGGAAGGGACGCGCGGCTTCGACTACCATCTGCGGCCCTTCAAGAAGGGCCCGTTCGTTCTGGCAATCGCCGCTCAGGCGCCGGTCGTGCCGACCGTCGTGCACGGTGCGCGTGAAGTCATGCGCAAAGGCTCGTTTTGGGTTCGCTCGGGAACGGTGGACGTGCACTTTCTCGAGCCGGTATCGACGGTTGGTTGCGATTACGAGCACCGCGGTGAGCTCATGACGAGCGTCTGGACCGCGATGGCCGAGACGCTGCACGAGCTGTACGGCGTGACGTCCAACGAGCGGCCAATCGCCGCGGCCGGCGAGCGCTTGGAGTAGCCGCGGCGCGACGTCGCGGGTCGGACTCGATTATTATCCACGCGACGCACGCGCGTCGCTCACTTATTCAGGTCTTCAGCAATCGCTCGACTCATGGTAACGATCACCGACATCAAGGCACGCGAGATCCTCGACAGCCGCGGCAATCCGACCGTGGAAGCGGACGTCTACTGCTCGAACGGTGCAATGGGCCGGGCCGCGGTGCCGAGCGGCGCGAGCACGGGCGAGCACGAGGCGGTGGAGCTGCGCGACGGCGAGGCGAGTCGCTACGGAGGCAAGGGCACGCGACTGGCCGTCCAGAACGTCGAACGGAGCATCATGCCCGCGGTCAAAGGCATGGACATCACCGACCAGCTCGGGATCGACACGGCGATGATCGAGCTCGACGCGACCGCCAACAAGGCGAGCCTGGGCGCCAACGCGATTCTTTCGGTGTCACTCGCCTGCGCGCGCGCGGCGTCCAAGACCGTCGGCCAGCCATTGTATCGCTACCTCGGCGGACCGCTGGCGCGCGTGCTCCCGGTGCCGATGATGAACATCCTCAACGGCGGCGCGCATGCCACGAACTCGGTGGACTTTCAGGAATTCATGATCGTGCCCATCGGCGCCGAGACGTTTGGCGATGCGCTGCGCATGGGCGCGGAGGTGTTCCATTCGCTCAAGAAGGTGCTCGTCAAACGCAAGCTCGCCACGGGCGTTGGCGACGAGGGCGGATTTGCGCCCGACCTGCGCGACGACGAAGAGGCGCTCCGCGTGATCATCGAAGCGATCGACGCGGCGGGTTACGCTGCCGGTAAAGACGTGGCGCTGGCCCTCGACGTGGCGGCCAGCGAGCTGTATCGCGACGGCACGTACACGTTCAAGAAGAGCAGCGGCGCCAAGAAGGACGCGCAGGGCATGATCGAGCTGTACGAGAGCTGGCTCAACGAGTATCCGATCGTGTCGATCGAGGACGGGCTCGCGGAAGACGACTGGGAGGGTTGGGCGAAGTTGACCGCGGCGATCGGCGACCGCTGCCAGCTCGTGGGCGACGACATCTTCGTGACGAACACCGAGCGTCTCGCGCGCGGGATCGAGAACGGGGTGGCGAACGCGATTCTCATCAAGGTGAATCAGATCGGCACGCTGAGCGAGACGCTCGAGGCGATCGAGATGGCGCGTGCGGCTGGCTATCTCTCGGTGATCTCACATCGCTCGGGGGAGACCGAGGACACGTTCATCGCCGACCTCGCGGTGGCGACCGGTGTGGGGCAGATCAAGACGGGCTCGGCGAGCCGCACGGATCGTATCGCGAAGTACAATCAGCTGCTGCGAATCGAAGAGCAGCTCGGTGACGCCGCGGAATTTCCGGGCGGTGCGCTGTACGGCATCTGAGCCATGGCAAAGGAGACGCCGCGCTTCGTCAAGCGTGTTCTCGCGCTGCTCGTCATTGGCGTTGCGCTCGTATTCGCGGTGCAAGGCGGTGAGTTCGGCACGCTGGATCTCGTCAGGCAGAAGCAGGAGCGCGCTCGCGTGAACCGGTCGATCGATTCACTGGCGCACATCGTCGATTCGCTCAAGCGATACGCCAACGCGGTACAGCATGATGCGGCCACGCAGGAACGGATCGCGCGCGAGGTGTTCGGGATGGTGCGCGGCGACAAGGAGATTCTGTATCGGTTCACGGACCGGCCCGATTCGGCAGCCGCCACAACGGGAACGCGGCGGCCGTGATTGCGGGCTCGCGCCGGCGGGTCAGCGCGACGAGCGTTTGGCTTGACAGGTGTGCGGGTGTCCTTACCTTACACGTACTATCGCGGGGTGGAGCAGCCTGGTAGCTCGTCGGGCTCATAACCCGAAGGTC
>Ga0310811_10006586_pt1 | contig 14854 bp, 12 predicted proteins | sample YCmetagenome_FD_207642 | JGI IMG/M metagenome (GOLD analysis project Ga0310811, IMG submission 207642) | Soil microbial communities from experimental microcosm in Duke University, North Carolina, United States - YC | ecosystem: Engineered > Artificial ecosystem > Soil microcosm > Unclassified ...
TGGCGAAAGAGGCCGAACAAGCGGAGTCCTTCACGGTACCCAGCCCACTCGTAACTGCGGGCCAACGCGTCAGTCTCGTGCTGCTCGTCCTCGGATCGCTCGCTGCCTTCGTTGCGCTCTTCTTCATGCTGCATGCGCAACCCGCCAATCCCAACACCGACCTGTCTAGCCTTCTCCAGCAGAACCCTGGCGAGTACGCTCTCTCCTTCGGCCACTTCCTCGATCTCGACACCCGCGCCATGAGCGCCTTTCGGCAGCCGCTCGGCATCACTGCCTTCTCTCTTTTTCTTGGAACCCTTGCCACTTGTCTGCTGCGCCGCTCTTACAGGCCGCATGCTGCCAATCTGTGGCTGGCAGCGGGAGCGTTCGGATTCCTGATCGCCGCTCACCTCGGCCTGCAGATCTTCAGCCCCGTGCTGACCTCGAAGCAGCTTGCAGACGCCATTCAGCCACAGCTGCGCCCTGACGACATCGTGGTGATCCACGGTGAATATGAGTCAGGAAGCACGCTTGGCTTTTATCTGAAGCGGGACAACATCCATATCTACCAGGGCCGCAGCTCGAATCTCTGGTACGGAAGCTTCTTTCCCGATGCTCCTCACATCTTCGAGAGCGAGGATTCACTCAATCTCGAGTGGACCGGTCCCAACCGCGTCTTTCTCTGGCAGGACCTCACGCAGCCACTGCCTTCTCTGCGCGGAAAAACTTTTGTACTGGCACAAAGCGGAGGGAAGGAGATTCTGAGCAACCGTCCCAATCACACTACTTACTGAATCAAATCGCAGAAAAAGACTGAAGCAAAAAAAGATGCGGCCCGAAGGCCGCTTATCGTTTGAAACAACCTTATAGATCTACCAGAGTCCCCACGCGCGGCTCATGTAGTCCGTCAACGTCATGAAGATCAGAATGAGAAAGGTAAAGAACCCTGCAGCCACTGTCAGCTTGATCAGCTTGGTCTGAAAGATGACGTGCATGAAGAACAGGATGACGATCACCGCCTTGATGCAGGCAATGGCCACCGCGATGATGGGATTGAAGATGTGCAGGTCTATGAAAGCTGCTGCAACCGTGACTCCGGTAAAGATCAGCAAGGTTACGTAGACCGCGATGTAGGTTCCCGGTTGAACGATCCGATGTTCCGCGTGCTCCGGATTGGTCACGTTTGCCGGGTCATGATGCTGAGACGACATGATCTTCTCCTTGGTGGCTACGCGCCGGGATGCCGGTTAATGAGATACAGCAGTGGGAACAGAAAAATCCACACGATATCGACGAAGTGCCAGTACAGGCCAAAGTTTTCAATGGGAGCGACATAGCCTGAACTGAAGTCCCCTCGTTGCGCCCGCCATGTGAGCCAGCACAACAACACAATACCGATGATCATGTGGAGAGCGTGCATACCGGTCATGGCGAAGTAGAGCGAGAAGAAGATCTGGGTCTTCTGCGCCATATCGGGAGACAGCGGCTCTTCCGTCAGCTTGCCTGTCTTGGGGTTGACCGGCGGATTCACAAACTCCGAGATATCGAAGCTGGCGCCGGGAACGTGGTGCTTCTCGAACTTCTCCGAGTACTCCACATACTTGACGCCAAGGAAGACAAGGCCGGTGAGGATCGTCAGAAGAAGGAAGAGAACAAGTAAACCCTTCTTACGGACCTCGGCAGCCCAGACGCCCAGGGCCATAAAGAAGCCCGACGTGATCAGAACTGCCGTATTGACTGTTCCCAGCGGGATGCTCAGCTGGTTCGATCCTGCCACGAAGGCCGGGTTGTACCAGTTGCGGTAGAGCAGGTAGGCGAAGAACAGGCCGCCGAAGAACATGATTTCGGTCAGCAGGAAGAGCCACATGCCAAAGCTTCCCGCCTCGCGCTGCTGCTCCTCCGTCTCAAAATGATGACGGTGCTGCGGCAGCGAGATATGATGATGCTCTTCCGCGTGCGTGTCGTGATGCGTTGCTACGATCGTGTTATCCAACGGTCGTCACCTCTTGTTCCGTCTTGTGGGCGAGCCACTCATAGTCATAGGCCTCGTAGTCGATGACCGGCGTCTCGATAAAGTTCTCTGTCAGCGGAGGCGACTGAATCTGCCACTCAAGGCCGGTCGCCTGCCAGGGATTATTGCCTGCGATCGCGCCGTACTTCAACGACCAGGCCAGATAGATCAGCGGCATCAGGAAGCCGATGCCAAGCACGGTCGCTCCTGCGGTCGAGAGGACGTTGAGAACCTGATACTCCGCCGGATAAGAGTGATACCGGCGAGGCATTCCGAGATAGCCCAGGATGAACTGCGGCATGAAGGTCAGGTTGAAGCCGATGAAGCTGGTCACTGCTGAGAGCTTCGAGATCGACTCGGGATACATGCGGCCTGTCATCTTCGGCCACCAGAAGTGGACGCCGCCGAGGAACGCCATCAACATGCCGCCCACCATCACGTAGTGGAAGTGCGCCACGATGAAGTAGGTCTCAGTGAGATGAATGTCCATGCCGAGCGAGGCGAGGAAGACGCCCGTCAGTCCGCCAATCGTGAACAGACCGATGAAGGCGAAGGCATAAAGCATGGGGGTCTCGAAGGTGATCGAGCCCTTTTGCAGGGTGAACGCCCAGTTGAAGACCTTGATCGCCGAGGGCACCGCCACCAGCATGGTCAACAGCGAGAAGACCAGAGCCGAGTAGTTGGAGACACCCATGATGAACATGTGGTGTTCCCAGACGAAGAATCCGAAGACCGCGATGGCCACCGAAGAGAAGGCGACTGCGGTATAGCCGAAGACGCGCTTACGGCTGAAGGTCGAGATGACCTCGGAGATGACGCCCATACCCGGAAGAATCATGATGTACACGGCCGGGTGAGAGTAGAACCAGAAGAGATGCTGGAAGAGCAGAGGATCGCCGCCCAGCGTCGGGTCGAAGACGCCGATGTGGATGGTGCGCTCAAGCACCACCAGCACCAGGGTGATCGCCAGCACCGGCGTGCCCAGCACCATCAGGATAGAAGCGGCGTAGTTGGACCACACGAACAACGGCATACGGAACCAGGTCATGCCGGGAGCGCGCATACGGTGAATCGTGACGATAAAGTTCAGTCCGGTGAAGATCGAGGAGAATCCGATGATGAAGACTCCAAGACCCGCCGTGACCACATGTGTATTCAGGTAGTGGGTCGAGAGCGGCGTGGTGAAGGTCCATCCGGTATCGACGCCACCGAGCACCAGGGCTGCGAGGGTGAATAAACCACCGATCCAGTACAGGTACCAGCTCAGGAGATTAATCTTCGGAAACGCCAGATCCTTGGCTCCGATCATGATCGGAATCAGGAAGTTTCCAAGTGTCGCTGGAACCGAAGGCACCAGAAACAGGAAGACCATGATGATGCCATGCATCGAAAAAAGCTTGTTGTACGTGTCCGAAGCCACCAGATCGGGCTGGGGGGTCAACAGCTCCAGGCGAATCAGACCAGCGAACGCTCCTCCGAGAAAGAAGAAGATCGTAATCGAGAAGAGATACATCATCGCGATGCGCTTATGGTCACCCGTAAGCAGCCAGCTGAGAAGGCCATCTTCCGCATTGATATAGTTCTTCTTCGGAAGGGTTGCGGTTCTCTGATCCGGAAGGTTGACGATGGTTGAACTGGTTGCACTCATGGTTTCACCACCCCTGGCGTCATCGGCGCCGCTTGGTTGGACTCCGACGTGGTCAGCGTCTGCTGCACACGGTAGTTCGTCTTGAGGGTTTTCAGGTACTCCACCAGATCGATCAGGCCCTCTTCACTGATCTGCCCCTGGTAGGTGGGCATAATGGGCGCATAGCCTGCGGTCACATGCTGCGACGGATTCAAAATCGCGTCGCGGAGATAAGCCTCGTTGACCAGAACCTCGGAACCGCTAGTCAGCCGCAGCTTCGAGCCGTAGACTCCGGCGAGGCTCGGACCGCGCGCCGCGGCGTTTCCGGTATGGCAGGCATTGCAGCCCATACTGGCAAACAATCTCTCCCCGTTCTGCGCCAGCGACATTCCGCTGGTGGAGCCCTCAGTCCACTTCTTGTAGTCCTCGGGGGTCAGAACCGTAACTTCGCCGATCATGCCCGAATGCTTGGTGCCGCAGTACTGCGTGCAGAAGATGTGGTACGTTCCAGGCGTTGTCGCCTCAAACCACACCGTCGAATAGCGTCCCGGGATGACCTCGCGCTTGACCCGGAAGTCCGGGATCGAGAAGCTGTGAAAGACGTCCTGCGAGATCATGGTCAGCTGAATCGGCTGGCCGGTGGGAACGTGCAGGGCGTTGATCTCGTGCTGGCCGCCCGGGTGCTCCGCCTTCCACATCCACTGCTTGCCGACGACGTAGATGTTCATCGCGTTGGTGGGTGGATTGTAGATGCGGAAGTACAGCAGTGCGCCCCAGACGAAGACAATCAGGAACAGTGCCAGAGGAATAATCGTCCAGGTGGCCTCAAGCAGGGTGGAGCCTTCCACCTGCGTCGCCACGGGATTGCGCTCCCGGCGGTAGCGGACCGAGAAGCCGAAGACCAGCGCTCCGACCAGCACTAGGCCGACGATAGTGATCAGCAGAAGAAAGAAGTACAGCGCGTCGGCATAAGGCGCAATCGTCGACGCCTCGCGCGGAAACAGCGCTGAGTTCGTGAGCCACTTCACCAGAAATTCCCACAGTACTGGACTGATATGCATCGTTACCCTTTATCCATTCTCTTTCTTCGTCAAATCGTGCTCTCGTGCGAGCTTTATGTCTCTGCGGAACATGACGAACATAAAGCCGCCCAGACCGGCCATCGTAATGACTCCGCCCAGCTGCACCACGCGCGCGACGATCAGGGAGTGCTTGTTGACCTTCGGATCGTAGTGATAGCAGTAAGTCAGAATGTTGGCGACCGGCGAGCCAATCTTGTGGTCCGACGCCTCGATCAGGCCCAGCAGAATGTCCTTGGGCGAGTACTCGACGCCGAGATAATACTGGGCCATCTTGCCATCGGGAGTGACCACCTCGATGGAGCTGGCATGAGCAAACTGCGTCAGCTTGCCATCAGGCCCGGGAACCCGCACATATCCGAATCCGGTCGCGGCGGTCATACGATCGATCGCATCGCGCTGCCCGGTCAGGAAGTGCCACCCGTTCGCTGTTTCGGGGCGACCATAACGCTTGAGATAGTAGGCCTTCTTCTTCGCACCCGCCTCCGGAGTGTCGGATGGATCGATGGAGACGACAATCACATCGAAGTCCTTGCCCGGAGTCAGTTTCACCATCTCCAGCGCACTCGCCAGCCCGTCCAGTTCCTCGGAGCAGAGCATGGGGCAGGTGTAATACACCAGGGTCAGGATCGCCGGGCGCTTGCCGAAGTAGTCGCCAAGCCGGACCGTCTTGCCGGTGTCATCGACAAACTGCGCGTCCAACGGAAGCTGCTGGTTCAGCCGCTGCTCAATGGCAACCTTCTGAAGGATCTGCGGGAGTTGATCCCCATGATTCTCCCCGGTCTGCTTGTCTCCGTAGCTGGAGACCTGAGCCGCGAGCGGAAGACACAGGAGGGCCGTGCCGAGCGCAGCGACTGCCGCTGCCCGCCATCCGTTCCGTGTTGTCGTCCGCTCCATCATTGCCGGGTCCTTCGGATTGTGCTGGTACTGCCTCATGCTTCTATTCTAGGGCTGGGCCGATTACCGAACCGGCGTCAGCTCCGCGTGGTTCTCTTCTTCAGCCTTGCTGAAACTCATCTTCTGTTCGCGGGTCTCGATCTCCTGCTGCTCGAATCCGGTACGCGCGAAGCCATTGGTCAAAGGCGTTTGAATCTGCGGATTGGCATCGCCATACATCTGGGGCTCGGTCGAGGCCGGTGCCGCATGAACCGGAAGGCCGCGCTGCACGATCAGCTGCATCGCGCGCTCGATCGGGATCCGGATGCCATCCTGACCGGGAGTGCTGCTGTAGTGCTCCAGCATCAGATCCTCGCGGGCGTGCAGGTCGGCCGTCTGTTGATTGCCGTCGTCGAGGTCGACGCGCGGCTCAGGAAAGGCCGAGGTCATCTGCTGCAGCTGGTGCTGCTCGATCGTGGTGTTGCTGGTCAACCCTTTGTTCTGATACTCGCTCTGGTTCTGGTGCCACTTGTCCGCCGGGCCATCCGACTTCTGCAGGGCGCCGTTGATCACCTTGCCCATCAGGAAGCAGAAGATGAAGAAGACGAACACCGATCCGGCCAGGCCTGAGAGAAAGACGATAATGCCGTTGACGTTGACGTCGCTGATCTCATATCCCGGGTCCTCCGGAGTATGGGCGTGCGGATCGTGTTTTTTATTCAGTCCGTGATCGTTAGTGGGCATGTTCAGGCTCCAGCATCTCTTCCAGGTGCGGGTCGTTGACGTTCATCAGCGGACGCTTCATCAGCTCGGTCAGGTACACAGCACCCCAGACCGACAACACCGCGACCGGAACGGTGATATACGCAAGAATCCCAAGGTTCCCTGACAGGTGAAGGTTTCCGGCTGCATCCGGGAAGCTCGGCTCAATCAGCCAGAACATATCCAGACAGCGGGCGAAGATCATCCAGCTGGCCAGCCAGATCATCTTCTGCTTGTTGCGCTTGAGATCGCGCGAGAGCAGCAGGACAAACGGGATCAGCCAGTGGCAGATGAAGTCCAGCGAGCAGATCACCCACCAACCGCCATGGATGCGCGCCAGGTACCACGGCACCTCGTCCGGAACGTTGCCTGACCAGATGATCAGGAACTCTGCGAAGCAGAGATAAATGTTCAGCATGACGAAGGCGAAAGCGAACTTGCCCAGATCGTGCTGCTCGGTGACGCGCAGCAGCGTCTTCATCGGCTCATAGCGAGAGAGCAGAACCACCGAAAGGATTCCCAGAGCCAGCACCTGATATCCCTGGCCGACCAGGAACTGCAGGCCGTAGATCGAGGAGTACCAGGTCACGTCGATGGACTTGATCAACACGATCGCGAGATCCGTCAGCAGAATGACGTAGATCAGAATGTTGATACCCGACAGGTTCTCGAACTTGATACGCCAGTAGTCGTAGCTCGATTGCGTTCCGGCATTGGGGTCGGCATCGCGCTGCAGCGACCACCGGTTCAGCAGCGTCATGACCGTCAGCAGAATGCCGAAGACGATTGCGACCTGCACCACCACCGAGGTCGGGCTGAGCATGGCGTGCTTGGCATTGGCCGTCAGCATCTGCTCCTGCGTCATCAGGCCCTTGGCATACGCTGCCGCAGTCGCCTTGGCGTTGGGATACGCCGCCCACTGGTAGATGTGCTTCATGAAGAACAGCACCGGAATGACCATCGCCGCCACCAGCCACAGCGTGCGCGACATGGCCTCCAGCGGACGACGCAGCAGCAGGCCCCACTTACCGCCGGAGACATATTGCAGCATCAGCATCGCCAGGCCACCGCCGGCAAAGCCGAAGGAGACCATAAAGCCCATCAGATAGGCGCGAAGCAGATGTCCCGCTCCGCCCTTGACCAGAAGAAAGAGCAGCGAGACCAGCGTTGCGACTCCGGCGACGATCAGCAGGCGGGTCCGCCAGGCTGTAATCGCCGCGTCCGGCGCGGCCAGCGATGCAGGAAGCGCGCGCGGTCCCGAATCGTGGTGACCGGCTTCTCCGTGATGTTCGTGTCCAAGTGACATGCTTTTCAGGCCTTCGTTCGGAAGCTTCCGAGGTTACTGCTGAGGTACTGCTCCAGGGTTAGTCGCGGACTTCTTGGCCGCAGGCTGCGTGGGGGCCGGCTTTGCGGACTCTCCGCCCGGCTGAGGTAACACTAAGGGTTCATGATTGGGGGTTCCCGTCGCCGCCGTTGCCGGAACATGCCACTCCCGTACAAAGGCGGCGGGCAGGCCCTCATCCTTGGCAATGTCGGAGAGCGGCTGAACGTGCGCTCCAGCCGGAACATCGGCCTGGGTCGCCTTCTGGCTCAACTGCAGGGCCCGAATATAAGCAGCGATTGCCCAGCGATCGGCCGGCGTGACCTGCGAGGAGTACTCCGGCATCGCGCCGTAGCCGTTTGTGATCACGTGAAAGAAGTGACCGAGTGGAGCCTGCTCCAGCCGGGCCGTGTGAAAGTCTCCAGCCTTGGCGTAGCCGCGCTGCACAATCATGCCTTCGCCATTCCCTACGCGCGAGTGGCAGGGAGTGCAGTAGACGTTGTAGCGTTCCTGGCCGCGTTCGAGAACCTGCGCGGTCACCGGGAAGGGAAGACCATCCCCTTCCTTGCCGTCCACCAAACCCGTATAGAAGTAAGAATCCTGATGAAGCTGATTGCGCGCCACCGTGTTTTCCGCCTGAGGGCGCACGGAACGGCCATCGGGATAGAACGTGGTGCCCCGCTGGGGAAAGAATTTAGGCTCATCGTGCATGTCCTGCCGGCATCCGACCGCCGCCATAAGGGCGATCGTCGCCACAGCCGCCATCCTCAGCCTAGCGTGTTTGTTCTGCGTATTAATGGTCCACCTCCACTACGGAGACCGCGTGGAACTGCTCCAGGAAGTTCCGCGTTCCCGCAGGAGAAAACTGCGGATCGGTCGCTTCCAGGCACAGGAAAAATTTGTCTGTCGTTGCTCCGTTGCGGAAGTTGGGAGCGTTGAACAGAGGATGATAAAGCTGCGGCAAGCCGTTCAAAGCGAGCATGCCGAAGGCCGCCGAAAGGCCCGAGAACAAAATGGTCCACTCGTAAGCAGGGATGATGAATGCCGGCCAGGAGAACAGCGGGCGTCCTGCGATGTTCAGCGGATACGCCCAGACCGCAATCCAGGTCTCCATCAGGAAGGCCGTGGTCACACCCATCAGACCGCCCAGCAGACAAACCAGCGGGACGCGGTTCTTATGAAAGTGCAGGGCCTCGGCAGCCTCTTCGACAGGATACGGGGTGTAGCACTCCATGCGCCGGTAGCCTACGCGACGCGCCTCTTCAGTCGCATGCACCAGTTCACCGGGAGTGTTGAACTCCGCCAGCAGGCCATAGATTCCTTCTCTGCGCGGCATTACGTCGTCTCCTCAATGACCGTCTCGGCGTCAGGTCCGCGGCGGTTGATCTTGGTCTGCGGCAGCATCATCCGGATCTCCGACATCGGAATCATCGGGAGGAAGCGCACGAACAGCAGGAACAGGCAGGTAAACAGACCCCATGTTCCGATGAAGAGCATGTAGTCCCACTTCGTCGCCACATACGTACCCCAGCTTGAAGGCAGGTACTCGCGGTATAGCGAGGTTACGACGATGACGAAGCGCTCGAACCACATGCCGATGTTGACGATGAACGAGAGGACGAACAGGTACCCCACATTCACCCGCAGCTTGCGCGACCACAGCGTGGTCAGCGGAATCGCGATGTTCGTCAGGATCAGGATCCAGTAGCCCCACCACATCGGGCCGAACATACGGTTCCACATCATGAAGAACTCCCAGTGGCTGGCCGAGTACCAGCTCATGAAGACTTCCATGCCGTACCCGTAAGCCACGATCGAACCGGTCGCCAGCATGACCTTGGCCATATTGTCCAGGTGGCGCAGGGTGACCAGGTCTTCCATGTGGTAGAACTTGCGGATCGGAATGGCCAGTGTGAGCACCATGGCGAATCCCGAGTAGACTGCGCCGGCGACGAAGTAGGGCGGGAAGATCGTCGTATGCCATCCGGCCAGGGCCGCCACGGCGAAGTCGAAGCTGATGACCGTGTGTACCGAGAGCACCAGAGGAGTTGAAAGTCCGGCCAGCAGCAGGGAAGCCGTCTCGTAACGGATCCAGTGCCGCGTCGATCCTCTCCAGCCCAGCGAGAGAATGCCGTAGGAGTAGCGGGCCAGCGGCATCGTCGCACGATCGCGCAACGTACCGAAGTCCGGAATCATACCGATGTACCAGAAGACCACCGAGATCGTTGCGTACGTCGAGACCGCGAAGACGTCCCACGCCAGAGGCGAGCGGAACTGCGGCCAGACGTTCATCGTGTTCGGGTAGGGGAACAGCCAGTATCCCAACCACGGACGGCCGACGTGAATCAGCGGGAACATACCGGCGCAGACGACGGCGAAGATCGTCATGGCCTCGGCGAAGCGGTTGATCGAGTTACGCCAGGTCTGCTTGAACAGCAACAGAATGGCCGAGATCAGGGTTCCGGCGTGACCGATACCGATCCACCAGACGAAGTTGATGATGGCGAAGCCCCAGGCTCCGGGCATCGTCACACCCCAGATCCCAACACCCTTCAGGAACAGCCAGGTGACCGAGATCGCCACCAGCGTCGCGAGGCCACCGGCTACCATCAGGCCGAAGAACCAGCCCAGGGGAGTATTCGACGTCAGCACCAGGCCGGCGATCTTCTGCGTCACCGACTTGAAGTTGTGCCCCGGGGCGATGACCGCGTACTCGCCGGTCCGCGGGTCGACCATCGGGTCGTTGATGGGTTGTTTGGTCGCCATTTATGCCAGCTCCGGATTCGGGTTGATGACACCAGCCGTATAGGTTGTGCGTGGGTGGTAGTTCAGATCGCCCAGCACCTGGTAGTCGCGCTCGGTCTTCTTCCGCTGGGCCACCTTGCTTGCGGGATCGTTGATATTGCCGAAGACGATCGCGTCGGTCGGGCATGCCTGCTGGCAGGCCGTCAGGATCTCACCGTCGCGAACCTCGCGGTTCTCCTTATCGGCTTCAATCTTGGCCGCTTCGATGCGCTGCACGCAGTAGCTGCACTTCTCCATCACACCGCGCGAGCGGACCGTCACATCAGGATTGCGCATGAACTTCAGGCTCTCGGTCTCGTAATCCGAGTACAGCAGGAAGTTGAAGCGGCGTACCTTGTACGGGCAGTTGTTCGAGCAGTAGCGGGTGCCGACGCATCGGTTGTAGACCATCATGTTCAGGCCTTCCGGCGTGTGCACCGTAGCACCGACGGGGCAGACCTGCTCGCAACCCGCGTTCTCGCAGTGCTGGCAGGCCATCGGCTGGAAGTGCGCCTTGGGGGCGTGCAGGTCGCCTTCGAAGTAGGTGTCGATGCGCAGCCACTGCATATTGCGGCCGACCTTCACCTGCTCGCGGCCAACCACCGGAATGTTGTTCTCGGCATAGCAGCTCACGATGCAGGCATTGCAGCCGACGCAGCTGTTCAGGTCGATTGCCATGCCCCACGAGTTCTGCAGTTTTCCGCTCGAGGGGTCCTTATGCTTGTAGTTCCAGGCCGTCGGGAAGAAGCTCTCCTCCGCGCCAGGCTGTTCGCCCTGCGGCATGTAGCCGACTTTATTGACGACCGTTCCGCTGGCTCCCTTGTGGGCGAAGTCGGGATCCTTCTCCGCCTCTTCCACCGTGGCGTAGCGGATGATCGACCGCTCCATCGCTTCATGTCCGGCGAGGGAGAAGGTGCCCTGCGTATCGAACTCAGGCCGCTCGAGATCATGCTGAGCGAACGAACCGCGGTGCTCGATGTTGTGCACCTTGGTGACGCAAAGATCGTAGAAGCTGCCCTTGATCCTCTTGCCGGTCGCGCCGGTACCCAGCGCCTGCGCCGTGGTCGTACGTAGCTTATAGGCGTCGAAGCCCACACCGGCTCCTACGCGGCCCGCCTCGACGCCGCGCCCGAAGCCGAGATGAATCGTGATCGTCTGGTCGGGGTGGCCGGGAGCCATCAGGACCGGAGCCGTAACCTTACGGCCGTCAAGCTCAAGCTCGATCAGCTCCGTCTCCTCGACCTGGAGATCGGCCATCGTCTTCATGCTCATCAGCGCCGCGTTATCCCAGCTCAGATTGGTTACCTGCTTGGGAAGCTCCTGCATCCAGCCCACATTGCCGTAGCGGCCGTCATAGAGCGAAGGATCGGGACGGAAGGACAGCTCATAACCCGAACCCGAGTAGGGAGCGGCAGCGGGGAACGCCGTTACCCGAGCGGGAACACCGGCCTTGGGCGTAAACGCGGTTCCTTCTACCCAGCCGTCGTGCAGCGCCTTGCGCCAGGCGGTGGCGAAATCGCCCTTCAGATAGGTCTTGGCATTCCCCACGACGACGTCGTAGGCCGAGTTCTGCGGATTGTCCAGAACCGTCTGGAAGATATCGTGCGCGCTCTTGCCGCCGTACATCGGATCGATCATCGGCTGGATGATCGTCAGCGTGCCGTCGTAAGCGCGGGCATCGGACCAGCTCTCGAGATAGTTCGCCTTGTTGATATGCCAGGTAGTGATCGATCCCGTCTCATCGACGTGCGATCCGAGGTGAACTGTCGTCGGAACCTTGGCCAGCGCATCGGTAAAGTTCAGGTCGGCCGGAGCCGAGTAGACTGGGTTGACGCCGAGCATCACCAGCCACTTAACCTTGCCGGCGTTCATGTCGGCCACCAGAGCCTTCAGCTCCGGAAGCTGCTCGGTCGGCATCGGGTTCACCGTCTCGGTGTAAACCACCGTCTTGCCCACAGCCCCGATCAGCGTGTTGATCGCATAGCAGGCGGCGTGCACCGAAGCCGAAGCCTGCTCACCGGGGATCACCACGGCCTTGCCGTTGTTCTTCTTCAGATCGGCCAGAACTGCGGCGAAGAACTTCTGCTGGTCGGCGTTGAGTCCCTGCGGAGCCGTACCGTACACCAGGGCATCGGCAAACTGCGCAATCTGGCTGGGCCGCAGCGCCAGCCTGTGCTCCGCCTTGAAGCCCGTCACCGTCGGCATCGACTCGACGACATAGAGCCGGTTCAGCGTCTTGCCCTCTTCCCAGCGATGCCGCTCGGCATAAGCCGCAGCCAGAGGAAGGAAACCGGGGTGAGCGATGCCGCCAAGAAAGTCCGCATCGAGCGAAAGGATGACGTCAGCATTCTCCAGCTTGTACTGCGCGTCGGAGTAGCTGCCGAAGGCCGCCTTCGAGGCCGCGCGCGAGGAGTCCTGATTCACCGGCTCCCACTGTGCCAGCTTTGCCTGCGGATACTTCGCCTGCAGAGCCTTCCACTGTCCTGCCAGCGTCGGCGAGGTGATCGTCTCGCTCAGGAAGTAGAATCCGTTGCCGCCAGAGCTCGCAGCGATCGCAGCCTGGAAGGCACCCTGAAATTCACCGAAGCTCGAGTTCTGACCGCGAAGCCGTACATGCTGCGAACGGTCCGGATCGTACAGATCGAGCAGCGTCGCCTGCGAGAAGGCGTCCGAGCGTCCCTTCGACATCGGGTGCTCCGGATTGCCGTCCACCTTGATCGGCCGGAACGAGTCCGACTTGATCAACACGGGAATCGCGCCCGTCGGGAACGGATACGCCGTGGCGAAGTACATCGGCTTGCCCAGGACCAAATCCTCGGGCTGTTTCACATAGGGGAAGATCGGCTCATCGGGCTGCTTAGTGCAACCGGCCAGTCCGGCCAGCGCGAACGAAGCACCCATCACCTTCAGGAAGCCGCGACGCGAAACCGCGTCGACCCACTCGCCTGCGCCCGCCTGGCGGGGAAACTCTTCCTGCATCAACTCCTGAAATTCGGGAGTTTCAGCCAGCTCGTCGAGGTTCTTCCAGTAGCGGCGGCCGGTCTTGCCGTCCAGCTTCGCCCTCACCTCTTCGAGCGTCATCTTCTTCTTTTTGGCTGGAGCGATTGCGGTGACCACCTGCGCTTCGGCCTGCATCTTTGACCTGGTATCAGTCATCTGTTCTGTCCCAATCCCTGTCGTCTTCATCGGTGGCACGTCTCGCAGCTGGAGAGTTCATTCGCCGAGCGAATGTGGTACTGCGCCATCAGGTATTTGCCCAGCTCAATCTGGCTGGTGAACTTCTGATAGCTTGCCGGAACCGGAGTCAGCCCCTGAGCGCTGCCGTCAAGCGAGACCAGCTGTGCGCTCGCCTTGTTCGGATCGGTCTCCGTGCAGCTCACGCCATTCGCCGTCGGTCCGCTCTGTCCGTTCGATCCGCACCAGACCGGCTTCAGGCTCGAAGGTCCAGCCCAGGCCATATTGTAAATTTCTGACGTCGGTCGCAGATTCACGGCAGGATTGCGGTGGCAGTTCAGGCACCACTCCATCTGCAGCGTGTTTTCCTGGTACATCAATGGCATCTCGTCGACGCGGCCGTGACAACTGGCGCAGCCGATGCCCTTGTTCACGTGAATCTCGTGATTGAAGTAAACATAGTCGGGAAGGTCGTGCACCCGGATCCACTGAATCGAGGCTCCCGTTGCCCAGCTCTCACGGACCGGCTCGAGATATTCGGCGTTGGTCCAGATCTGCGAGTGGCAATTGATGCAGGTCTTCGTCGGCGGAATGCCCGCGTATGCCGACTTCTCCACCGACGTATGGCAGTACTGACACTGGAGCCCGAGCCCCTCGACGTGGTGTTTGTGGCTGAAGGGAATCGGCTGGTCCGGCCGCTGGCCCTGCTTGGTGACCCACGGGGATCGTTGCAACTCGTTCAGGGCAACGCCGAGCGCGATGACAATCAAGCCTGTCAAAACCAGGCTCATGCGAGCCAGCGCGTTCGAACTGCGGTCAAAAACTTGCGCCATGAGTGCTTTCCTGCTTCCTCTCCGGCGGAGAAGGGGGTTTCAAGAGTTGGTGTTCCTGGCTGCTTTTTCGCCAATCAATGCTTGCATCGGCGCTTCAGGCGTCGGTTATCTCACTTCAACCTGAAATTCGTGTCTCAGAAATTTCGAGTATAGCAGTGGAAAAAGGCATTCCCAACCCCGCTGGCCGATACTCGGAATTGATTTTTTGTTAGATACTTCGATTATCGAAACGCGAGGAATACTCTCAAAAATGCACCTGCACAACATCTCGTGCAGTCATGCCGAGAGAGCACTTCGCACCACAACATCTACCCTGCCCGAAAGGTATCGTTCTTGTAAATCCATACCAAATAAGTCCGAATTACAATCAACACTCTTTTCATCTACGATCTAACCTTTGCGCGCTTT
>Ga0310811_10006588_pt1 | contig 14849 bp, 11 predicted proteins | sample YCmetagenome_FD_207642 | JGI IMG/M metagenome (GOLD analysis project Ga0310811, IMG submission 207642) | Soil microbial communities from experimental microcosm in Duke University, North Carolina, United States - YC | ecosystem: Engineered > Artificial ecosystem > Soil microcosm > Unclassified ...
CGGCGCCGCCGCGGCGCTGATGGACGAACCGGGCATGCGCGAGCGGTGCCGGGCGGTCCTCGCGACGGACGATTCACGCAGTCCGCGCCTGGCGAACCGCGCCGTGCGTACCGTTCCGTTGCTCGTCGGACGGGAACCGCTCGGCGTGCTCGTCGCCACGTCGCCCGAACGCCACACGCGCGAGCTGCGCGACGAGGACATCACGACGCTGGATGCCGCCGCGCAGATCGGCAGCGCCGTCGTGGAGCAGGATCTCGCGAAGGGCCGCGAGCTGGGAGAGGCGCGCGAGACGTCGCGCCGATTCGAGGGCGTACTCCGGTTTCTGCGCGTCCTCATGCAGTTCGGCACCGAAGCTGAATTGATGCGCGGCGTCGTTCAGGCCGCCACGCTCTGGTTCGATCTGGATTGCCGCATTTACGTGCGCACGACCCCCGACACGTTCAGTCTGTTCGCGGCGCTTCCCGGATACAGCGAGCGCGATCTGCCGGCGCGGCTGCGCGCCGAGCGCGTCTTCGAGCTTGCGCGCGAAACCGCCGTCGACTCGCCGGCCGACCTCGAGGAGCTTGGGTGGCATGTTCCGAGAGGGGCGGCGATCGTCCTTCCCTTCGGCAGCGACCCCGAATGGCTGCTCATCGCCGGTGACACGATCACACCGGAGGTCGAACTTACGTTCGGCGCGGTCACGCGCGTTCTTGGCTACGTCCTCATGCGCGGTGCGGCGGCCCGCGAGACCGGCTGGCGCGGGCGCCTGAGCGCGATTGCAGCCCTCGGCGTCGAACGCGCCCTCCGGGACCTGCTGCGCCAGCTGTCGCTCGATCTCGGCGGGCTGAGCGCACGGCTGTCCGTCGCGGACGGGGGCGAGGCCCGGACGCTGGCCTTCGCCGGCGATTCGGCGGCGGCGCACGGGACGACGACCCACCAGCTCCAGTTCGGCAAACGAAGCATGACCCTGGAGGTCGGCCATCCTGCCGGTGGGCCGACGTTCGACCAGGTCGCGACCGTCCGCGCATGGACCCGCGTCGTCGAGCCGTGGCTGCTCGGAGCGTCCACCGGCGAATCGCCCGTGGCGGACTCGGAGGCCGAGATTTTCGAGCGGCGGATCCAGGACGAGGTCGAGCGGGCTAAGCGGTCCAACGCCGGCCTTGGCGTCGTTCTCGTGCGAACCGCCCGGAGCACCGATCAGGAGCCGCTGCTCAATGCGCTGCGCTCCGCGTCGCGTGCGTCAGACCTGACGGGCCGCGTGCGCGACGGCATGCTGGCGATCGTGCTGATTCATTCCAAGGCCGAGGGCGCGGATTCGGTCGTCGCGCGTCTGCGCCGGCGCCTGAAGGCTGCCGGCGCGCAGGTGGGCGTCCGCATCGGCCACGCGATGTTCTCGCCGGAGATTGCGTCGGCCGACGCGCTGATCCGCGCCGCGCTGGCGGAAATCGAAGCGGCGTAAGAAAGCCGCCGAGGCGGATGGCGGGGTTCCCCCTTCAGTTCTTCGCTGCAGCGCCGCAGGCCGCGGCTAATGCACCGACAGTGGCTGTCTTTTCACTGGCGCACCGCGCTTCTTACAACATCACAGGGCGGTCGGGATGGGTGCTGCGCGCGAGCTGCGCATGACCGTGGGGAAGCAGGAACGGGTAGGGATCGTCGCCCGCTGAAAGGAAGATTGGGAGACTGAAAAGCCGCGGGCGTGGCTGCCAGACTTTGGCCGCCACGCCCGTGACCCACACTGCAGGAGGAACTTGCGCTGGCGTTCTTACGCCCGGCTGCCGAGACGGCGCCGCACCTTGCGCCCGACACCAAGCAGACCCAGGCCAAACAACGCCGTCGTCGCTGGCTCAGGTACGGGTGCTGGCGTGAGGTCGCTGCTCGCCGAGTAGTTCAACGTGCTGCCCGCGCCCAGTATGAAATGAATGTCTTCCACAATCGCGAATGGGCTCGTAAGACCCGAAACCGCTATCGAGTTGCTCGAATTGTACGACGAGTTGGTCCCGGTAATGTTGGGACTCAAGGCCGCCGTGGTCTGCGAGCAGTTCTGGTCATTCGTTGCGCTGACGCAGCTTGTATAGCTCAACTGGTTCGCAGCCGATCCAGTCGTAATGGAACCGCCGATCTGGCTCGCCAGCATGGCGTCGCCGGTCGGAGCTGTGAACCCGCTCCCAATGATTCGCAGAAAGATGTCCTGCGTGCTTGTCGCCTGATTCTTGAGTGACACAGCCGACGACAATACCTCAGAGAATGCGGCCGTCTGGTCGGCCTCGCCTCCCTCGATGGTGACTTTGATGTTGTCTGCGGTCGTAAACGTACCCGAGCAGCTCAGGTCGGTCGTCGGTGACCCGGTCACTGAGCAGAAGGTAGAGTACGTTACGCCATCGTTTGAAAACTGAACCAAGAGGTCGGCACGGGCCTCCGAGGCCCATCCTGCCACCGCAATCGCCGCGATGGCGATTGTTGCGAACTTTTTCATAACCGTTTTCCTCCTACACCGTCGTCAGGGACTCTCGTCCCGGCGCTTCGCCAGTTGATTGGCGCTGCAGTGCGTGTGACGCCGACCATGCCTTAGCAACAACCGACCCATCGTCTTCGCCCTGATCGCGAAGGCCGTAACCGCAGCTGTGTCATATGGTTGCGGGTATTGAGAACCGCCGACACACGCCAGAAAGACCTCGATCCCGGCGACTTTTGTCACGTTGACGCGCGCACCGGGAACCCCCGGAGTAGTAACGAAGATAAGTCGCGGCGAGGATGATGAGACGCTGCCGCTTCCAGCGGTTCCCCTTCGGACGTGTTAAGAAAGCCCATTCCGTTAAGCGATGGCGTGGAAAACTGGCAGCTCGGAGCGGTTTTCGTTTATACTCGTCGCTCCCGTTTCAGCAGTTTTCTGTGCAGACGCAATGCGGCAGCCCTCGGGCAGTCCGGACGGCTCGCGTGTACCCGATGAGAGTGGTGCGTCCGTGAACAGCGCCGACGTGCTCGCGCCCGCACCTCATGCTCCCGTCACGCCGCCGGTTGCGCACCCGTCGTCTCGGCTCGTCCGCCTCGCGCGCGAAGTTGCGCGCTTCGTGCACGATCTGCTGACGGAACTGCCGTGAGCGCGGCTGGCGGCTTTCCCAGCATTCTGCGTGGCCTGCGGATCGTGACGCCGACTCCTGATTCTTCCCACTCTGCCCTCGTAGTCAGCGGTCGGGGTGACTTTTCTTTGCCGAGGCCGGCAGACGTAAGACAACCCGCTCGGGCGACCGACGGGAGACGACGGAGGTCGTTTCGCGCCAAAAATCGGCGAACAAAGACCTTCGAGCGCCAGACAAGTAGAGGCCGTTTGGTGGCGGCCCCCTTGCAGTTTGGGCGATTGGTCGCGGATTGGGGAGCGGTCACTGCGAAAGCCTTTCAACGTTCGATGACACCCGGAGTCTCGCCCTCGCCTGGGAAGGCGTGCGGGCGGCGCCGGAGATCGGCGGCTGTGTGAATCGGCGGATTGGCGAGCGGCGGGTCAAGCCGCGTTTCGAAGTGGTCGGCGGAGAACTCTGGGGACGGATTGAAACGGTTGCCTCCCTGGTGGTGCGCAATATAGGCGTGCACGGCGCACTGCTCTACGGGCGCGTCGCCCTGCCGCCGGGATCCACACAGCTGGTGACCACCGATGTGGACGGTCAGCCCGAACAGTTGCGGGTGAGGGTGACCCGTTGTCACACCGCCGCAGACCCTGCCGGCGGATTCGACATCGGAATCGAGTTCTTGACGCTGTCCCCGCGCATGCGCCTGTACCTTGACGAGTGGGTCGCCTCCGGCGGTCTGCCGGAAGCGACGGCGTAAATGGCTGGTCATGAATCAGAACGACGCAGATCCCCACGGGTGCCGATGCAAAACGGTCCGCGCATGACGATCACGCGTACTGTCCGCGTGAAAGTCATCGAGATCAGCGCGGATGGTGCGTTGCTGGCGTCGGACGAACAGTTGCCTGTCTCGGCATCCGGCCGCCTCTTTACGACGCTTGGGGGACAGCGCTTCGAGGGAGAGATCAACGTTCGCCGCGTCGACGCCGGCCGTTTTCCAGTGCTCCACGGGGTCGTCATCGCTCCTGCCGACGTAAGCGATCGCGCCGCGCTCGATGAGTTCCTGCGGAAGGCTGGGGCCTAGCTGCTGCCACTCGCTACAATGATGAACTGAGCACGCTGGCCGCCGGTACCGCGCCCTCGTGACCGTCGATCAACTTCTTCACACTAGTGCACGGGCGTCCAGGGTTTGCCGGATACTCGAGGACGGCCTGGCATGTGCAATGCGTAAAGGGCGCGTATCACGCACTTCCTCGTCATGAAAACAAGAACCGAGTGCGCGGCAGGCTGTCTACCGCTCGCTGAGGGGTGTGTCGTGTCAAGCCTTCGAAGGGATTGTTCTCGTGCTGGATTCGTCTGTTCGATCAGATATCGAGGCCGCCGTCAGCGCTGTACCGGCTGACTTTCGTATGTCCGTTCAATCCAGCGTCATAAAAATCCGCGAACTCGACGATGCGGCGATGGAACGGTGGGACGCGTTCGTCACCCGATGTCCCGATGCAACGTTCTTCCATCGCGCCGGGTGGAAGCGAGTCATCGAACAGAGCCTCGGACACCGCACGTTCTTTCTCTATGCCGAAAACGGCGACGGCTCGATTGTCGGCGTGCTGCCGCTTGTGTTCATCCGGAGCGCTCTCTTCGGCCGATCGCTCAGCTCCACCGCGTTTTGCGTGTACGGCGGCCCAGCGGTGACGTTGCCGCGCGCCGGTGAGATGCTGACCGCCCGCGCAGTGGAGATCGGGGAGCAGGTTCGCGCCGGGTTTCTCGAGTATCGCAGCCGCATCCCGAACCAGCCGTCATGGGTTCGCCGCTCCTCACTGTACGTCACCTTCAGGAAACGGCTGGACGCGGACCCCGACAAGAATCTCCTCGCCGTTCCTCGAAAACAGCGCGCAATGGTGCGCAAAGGGATCAGCGCGGGACTCGTATCGGAGGTCGACGACCACGTCGATCGCCTTCACCCGATCTATGCGGAAAGCGTTCACAATCTGGGGACTCCCGTGTTTCCCCGCCGGTATTTCGCGGCACTCCAGCGCGAGTTCGGCAGTGACTGCGAAGTCATGACCGTGCTCCACGAAGGACGGCCCGTCACCAGCGTCATGAGCTTTTTCTTCCGTGACGAGGTCCTTCCTTACTATGGGGGTGGAACGCGCGACGCGCGAGCGGTCGCTGGCAACGACTTCATGTACTGGGAAGTGATGCGGCGCGCGGTCGAGCGCGGCTGTCGCCTTTTCGATTTCGGGCGCAGCAAGGTCGGCACCGGCGCGTACAGCTTCAAAACCCACTGGGGATTCGAACCCGAGCCGCTCGAGTACGAGTACCGCCTGCTGCGTTCGAAGCAGATGCCGGAATTGAATCCGACGAATCCCAGATTCAAGTTCTTCATCGCGGCGTGGAAGCGTCTTCCGCTTTCCGTCGCGAATGTGATCGGGCCGTGGATTGCGGCGGACCTCGGGTGAGCGGGCGCGACCTTCTCTTCCTGGCGCACCGCATCCCCTATCCTCCGAACAAGGGGGATAAGACCCGGGCCTGGCACTTTTTGAGTCATCTCGCGCAGACTCGCCGAGTCCATCTCGGCTGCTTCGTCGACGACGACGGAGATTGGGCGCACGTTCCCTCTCTGACGCAGGTCGCCGCCGACACCTGTTTCGTGCCGCTTGCTCGATCGCGCAGTCTCATTCGATCCCTGCCGTCGCTCATAACGTCAACACCATTGACGCTGGCGTATTACAGAGATCCACGCCTTTCGTCCTGGGTCAACCGCGTGCGGGCCATCTGTTCGCCGACCGTTTTCGCCTTTTCGGCATGCATGGCGCAATACGTCATGGAGTGGCGCGACGCGCCTCGCATCATCGATTTCGTGGACGTGGATTCGGCGAAATGGCGCGAGTACTCGACGCGCCGCGCCTGGCCGGTTTCGACGCTGTACCGGCGCGAGGGCACGGCTTTGCTTCGCGCTGAGCGCGACATAGCCCGGGAATTCGATACGAGCGTTTTTGTGTCACAACCCGAGGCTGAACTCTTTCAGCAGTTGGCTCCGGAAACAGCCAGTCGAGTCGTCACCATTACCAACGGCATCGATGCCGCACAGTTCTCGCCAGATGCCGACTACCCGGATCCATACTCCCGGAAAGGCCAATCCGCCCTGTGCTTTACCGGAATGATGGACTACTGGCCGAACGTCGATGCGGTGACGTGGTTCGTGGACGCTGTGTTCTCACGCGTACGCGCCACGCGCCCCGACGCGACGTTCTGGATCGTTGGCGCGCGGCCGACGCCCGCCGTGCGTAAGCTGGCCGAGCGTCAGGGGGTCATGGTCACCGGACAGGTCCCCGACACCCGTCCATATCTGGCGCATGCGGCGGCGGTCGTCGCGCCGTTGCGTATCGCGCGCGGTATTCAAAACAAAGTTCTCGAGGGGATGGCGATGGGCCGGCCCGTCATCGTCAGCCGTGAGGCCTTCGAGGGCATACGCGCCGAAGCCGGACGCGATGTGCTCGTCGCCGGCGGCCCCGACGAATTCGTGCGGGCGATCGAGAGCGTGTGGACCGGATCCGTGAGCAGTGTGATTGGAGCCCGCGCGCGCGAAGTCGTCCAGCGACACCATGACTGGGCTCAGCACCTGGCCGCCCTTGACGACGCGCTCGCAGCCGTCGAGGGCAGGCGTCCGATGTCGCCGTCCTGAGCACCAAAAGGGCCCGGCCAGGCCGAAAGTCACCTCTCCGCCCGACTTTTCTCTTGCAGATCTTGGCTAACCAGGGAGGCCATATCGCTGAATCCAACCCACCCAGCCGATATACCGGTCGAAGATGTCACCTAACCATTGGGGATAAAGGCATTCGTCGCGCTGATAAAGGTCGCCGTGATCGTGGCGACTTCTTTGCACAACCGGGCCCCGCAACCTCAGGACCCCATCGTCTCGCAGCGCTTCGGGACGCGGGAAACGCTCTTCCGCTCGCGACCATAGCTGCAGCCGTCGGTGGAATTCTTCCTCTTTTGCGCGGTCGGCCAGATGTACTGGGTGGCAGTATTCGCGCGAAGGCCGTTGCGTTATCTGCGGCGTCAACACGGGACAGGGACTTGCGGGAGAACGGATGAGAAGTAACGGCCACTACGAACTGACGGGTACGAGCCCGATCATCATCGATTTGCGCCAGGAGATCGAGCGCATTGCGCGCTCGGATGCGAAGGTGCTCATCACGGGCGAGAGCGGTGTCGGCAAGGAAATCGTTGCGCACGGCGTGCACGCGTTCAGCCCGCGCAGCGCGCGCCCCTTTGTAGCGGTCAACTGCGCGGGCCTTCCCGAAACGCTGCTCGAATCCGAGTTGTTCGGCCACGTGAAGGGCAGCTTCACCGGTGCCTATCGCGACAAGCCAGGCAAGCTCGAGATGGCGCATGACGGCACCATCTTCCTCGATGAAATCGGCGAGATGACCATGCGGATGCAGGGTCTGCTGCTGCGATTCATGGAAACGGGGGAGTTGCAGAAAGTCGGCGCTGATCGGTCGGGCGGCCGCGTCGACGTTCGCGTCATCGCGGCGACGAACCGGAATCTGCGCGACATGGTCGCCCAGGGCACGTTCCGCGAGGACCTGTTCTACAGGCTCAACGTCATTCACCTGAATGTCCCGCCGCTGCGTGAGCGCAAGCAGGACATTCCCGCACTGGTCGATCACTTCCTGCAGCGCTTCTCGCGGGCGAATGGAAACGGGTCCGCAAACGGCGGCGCGAGTGACGTCGCCCGCACGGTCGCGCCCGAGGCGATGAAGCTGCTCCTCGATTATCCGTGGCCCGGGAACGTCCGCGAGCTCGAAAACGTCATCGAGCGCTCCGTCGTCATTGGCCGCGCCGAAGCCATCAGCAGCGACGATCTGCCGATCGAAGTGCGCGCGCACAACAACGTGGGCCTCCGCCCGAAACGCGAGCGGCGGCGCACCGTCGCCGACGATCTCTACAAGCGGCTGGTGGAGGACCGCGAATCGTTCTGGAACGTGGTGTACCCGCTTTACATGCAGCGTGAGATCACCCGCGGCAATGTCCGCGACGTTGTCCACAAAGGGCTCGAGGCGGCACGAGGCAACTACAAGATCGTGGCGCGGCTGTTCAATCTGGAGCAGCGCGATTACAAGCGGTTCTTGAATTTTCTCCGCAAGCACGATTGCCAGCTGCCGTTCAAGGAATATCGGTGAGGGAGAACATGGTGAAGCCGGTCGTCGCTATCTGCGCCGCACTCATGACCGCAGCCATCCCGGTCGTCGGGGCCGCGCAGGACCCGGGGACTCAGACGGCGCGAATCGCGCAGGTGCCGGCGCTCCCGCCATCTGCACCATCGCAGCCGGCGCAGTCGCAGACTTCGCAGGCCGCAAAAGCGGCCGCGGCACCGCCGGCGGCCGCGCCGGTCGCACCGACCGGTGTGCCGCTGCCCCCCGGATACGTCATCGGCCCGGAAGACGTGCTCGGCATACTGTTCTGGCGCGACAAGGACATGACGGCCGACGTGGCGGTGCGGCCCGATGGCCGGATCACGCTTCCATTGATCAACGACGTGCAGGCGGCGGGTTTGACGCCGGAGCAGCTGCGCGACGAAGTGATGACGGCCGCGGCGAAGTACGTCGTGGATCCGAATGTCAGCGTGGTCGTCAAGGCAATCAACAGCCGCAAGGTGTTCATCACAGGGTCCGTCGGCAAGCCCGGCGTGTATCCCCTGACCGCTCCGACGACGGTGATGCAGCTCATCGCGCTTGCCGGTGGTCTGCAGGAGTTCGCCGACGGCAAGCACATCATCGTGATGCGGACCGAGAACGGACATCAGGTGGCGCTGCCCTTCAATTACAAGGACGTGCTCAGCCGGAAGAATCTCAAGCAGAACATCGAGCTGAAGCCCGGCGACACCGTCGTGGTGCCGTAAAGGCGTTTGCGAAACGAGGCGCCTGGATAACATGAGATCACGCTCCACTCCGCTGTTCGTCTGCGCGATCGTGACGTTGCTCGCGCCGGGAGTGGTGTGTGCTCAGACGGAACCAGCATCGCCGCCGCCGTCATCGTCGACTGATCCTGCGCCGCCAGAGGTCCGCCGACCGTTCCGAGGTCTGTTCGGCGGGCCAGCCGACCCCCGAAGCAAGCAATCACTCGAGCTGACCGCGTCCGCGTTCGGCGCCTATGACACGAACGTGTTCGCCGCGACGACCTCACAACCGGTGACTCCTGGCGCTCCGCAGCATCCAGGTTGGTACACGAGCGCGAACGCCGGCCTGAGCTACGCGCGAACAGGTAACCGTTTCACCGTCAATCTTGACGGCGATGCCGCGCTGTACCGCTACATCAATCCTGCACACCTCAGCTACATGTATCGGGCTGGCGGGGGTATCTCGACACGTATCGGGCCGCGGACACACGTGGCGTTTGCAGGTGACTTCACTTACGCGCCGCAGTACCGGCTTGGCCTGTTCTTCAACCCCAGCACTCTCACCGGCGACCCCAATTCGTTTAGCAGCGTTGTGCCTGATTACGATCTCTTCAAGCTGACGTCGTATCGGTCCAGCGGTGAGGCGTCGGTTCAACAGGAGCTCGGTCGCCGAGCCTCGTTGACCGGGTTCTACAGCGTGGCGGACGTGAACTATACGGACAGCGGTAACGACTACCGCTACGAGGCGGCTGGAATTCGTTTCAGCGATCGATTGACTCAGCACCTGGGCTATCACCTGGGCTACTCGTACAACACGGCCCACTATTCGGTGATTGGGGGCGCCGAACCACGGCGAATCAACAATATCGATGCAGGCGTCGACTACGGGCGTGCGCTGTCGTTCTCGAGACGGACGACGCTCAGCTTTTCGACCGGGTCCGCGGTGGTCTCGAGCGGTCAGCTAACGACGTCCGACAGCAGGAGTTTCCAGTACCGCATCACAGGGACGGCCTTACTCCGGCACGAGATCGGGCGCAGCTGGACCACTGCGCTAGGGTATCGGCGTGGCGTCGACTGGCGGGAAGGATTTGTTGATCCGTTCCTCTCAGATGCGGTGACCGCTACGTTTGGCGGTTTAATTTCCCGTCGGCTGCAGTTCAATTCCGGCGCCGACTACGCCTTCGGGAACGTCGGGTTCGGCTCTTCCAACAACGGATACCACTCCGCCTCAGCGAACGCCGGCTTGCAGCTTGCGATGTCGCGCACTCTGGCGGTATTTGCGCGATATCTCTATTACCAGTACCACTTCGGCTCGGGCGTTCGGCTCGACCCACGGCTCACGCCCGATTTCGGCCGGCAAGGAGTAAGCGTGGGCGTCGAGGCGTCTTTGCCGATCATTCGGTGATGTGAGCGTTCGTGAACGGGATTCGCTAAATGTACGAAGCATTCTATGGATTGCGGGAACGGCCATTCGATCTAACGCCCAATCCCAGGTTTCTCCTGCTGACCGCGCGGCATCGCGAGGCATTGAGCAACCTGCAGTACGGATTGACGAGCCGGCGTGGCTTGACGCTACTGGTCGGGGAGGCGGGTACAGGAAAGACGACGCTGATCCGGACGGCGATTCAGGAGTTCGAGCGGCAAGGGGCCCGGATTGCATATCTGAACAACCCGACGCTCACGAGGGCGGAGTTTTGTGAATTCCTCGCGGAGGCGTTCAACCTCAATCATGGCGCCAGTGTCTCGAAGACCAGGCTCCTCAAGGAGCTTGCACGGACGCTGGAAAACCACCGCGCGGCCGACCAGCAGACAGGTCTGATTCTCGATGAAGCGCAGGCGCTGCCGGATGAACTCCTGGAAGAGGTGCGGCTGCTCGCGAATATCGAGACGACGTCCGACAAGCTGCTGCCGATCGTCCTCGGCGGCCAACCGGAGCTGGCGGATCGATTGAATCAACCCTCTCTGCGCCAGTTGAAACAGCGCGTCGCTCTGCGGTGCGAACTGGCGCCGCTCGATGCGACCGAAACCGCGGAGTACATCGCCGGACGGATCAGGATCGCAGGAGGGAACAGCGTTCTGGTGTTCACGCGCCAGGCCGTCGAGGCGATCTATCAACACTCTCGAGGCATCCCCCGGCTGATCAGCGTCATCTGCGACAACTCGCTCATTACAGGGTTCGCGGCCGATCGGCGGCCGGTGAGCCGCGAGATCGTCGAAGGCGTCTGCCGGGACTTCGATCTCGTGCGGGACCAACCGGCCGCGCGCGTGCCGGATGGTCCGCCAGCGCCTCCGCGCGAACCCGCGCGTACGACGGGTGGCACTGGCGACACGCCGGACGAAAAAACGAGCCGGAAGCCGTCCCTGTTCGAGCATTTTTCGATACGCCGTCGTTTCTCCCTGTTTTGATGATGCAGTCAGGCGCCCATCCCAGTCTCCGGCGTCATGACGCCGCCGCGCGCGGAGTGAATCGGTGATTCTTCGCAGCATTCCGCGGCGGTCGGTGGCGCTGATCGTGTGTGAAGCGTTCGTCATCCTTGGCTCGGTCGCCATCGCCGCACATGTCCGTCTGCAGACCGTGACCATCACGGGCTCGGACGGCATTCTCGGGAGAGCGCTCTTCATCGCGTTCGTGACACAGCTCTGCATGTACTTCGGCGACCTGTACGACTTCAGGACGCTGAGCGAGCGGCGCGAGCTGTTCGTCCGATCGGTGCAGTCGCTGGCCGCTGCGTCGATGATTCTCGCCGCCGTGTACTACTGGTTTCCGGATCTCATCGTTGGGCGTGGCGTGTTCATCGTCGCGGCCGTTCTCATCATCGGGCTGTTGTTCGGCTGGAGGATTGCCTTCGAGTGGACCAGCCGGCATCTTGCACCGGCCACCCGGCTCCTGCTGGTGGGCACCAACGAAGGTGCCGTGAGACTCGCGCGCGAGCTGTTCGAGCGCCACGAGTTGGGTGTGGAGATCATCGGGTTCATCGATCCGGATCCCGCTCGGGTGGGCGCCGCGGTCCTCAATCCGGGGGTGATCGGCACTGTCGAGGACATTCCGGCGATCGTCCGCGCGAAGGCCGTCGATTCTGTCGTCGTCAGCCTGTCCGATGCCCGCGGCACGCTGCCGATGGACAAGCTGCTCGAGATGAAGCTGGACGGCGTCACCTTCGACCATCTCGCCTCGGTCTACGAGAGATACACGGGGAAGATTGCGATAGAGAATCTTCGTCCGAGCTGGTTGATCTTTTCCGAGGGATTCCGGAAGAGCCGCGCGCAGGAAAGCATCAAGCGACTGATGGACGTCTTTCTCTCTCTGGTGGGACTCGTGGTGATTTCTCCTGTGATGCTCATCGTGGGTGTTGCAACGATCGCGACATCACGCGGGCCTGCGTTGTACCGGCAGCAGCGCGTCGGTCGGCACGGGCGCGTCTTTACCGTCCACAAATTCCGGACGATGCGGGTCGACGCCGAGAAGGAGACGGGCGCTGTGTGGGCGCGCCCGAATGACGATCGCGTGACGGCGGTTGGACGCGTGCTCAGGCGCACGCGTCTGGACGAGCTGCCGCAGCTGTGGAACGTTCTGCGCGGGGACATGAGTCTCGTAGGCCCGCGTCCGGAACGTCCCGAATTCGTGCGCTCGCTGACCGACGAGATCCGATTCTACGGACAACGGCATGTCGTACGTCCAGGGCTCACAGGCTGGGCGCAGGTCTGCTACACGTACGGCGCGACGGTCGAAGACGCGATGGAGAAGCTCCAATACGACCTGTTCTATATCAAGCATCGGTCGACCGCGCTGGATCTCTTCGTCCTTGCAAAGACCATCAAAACGGTCGTGATGCGCCGGGGAGCGCAGTGATGCCGCCAGAGCCGCAGATCGTCAATGCGATGACGATCGACGTGGAAGATTACTTCCACGTGAGCGTGTTCGACGGCCTTCTGGCGCGCGCCAGCTGGGACACCCTCGAGAGCCGTGTACGCGCGAACACCGCGCGGCTGCTGGATATCCTGGACGAGTACGCTGTTCGAGGCACGTTCTTCGTGCTTGGCTGGGTCGCGGAGCGGTTTCCGGAACTCGTGCGGGAGATCGCGGGCCGCCGGCATGAGCTCGCCTCGCACGGCTACGCGCACCGCCTGGTGTACGACCAGACGCCTGCGGCCTTTCGGGACGACATCCGGCGCGCCAAATCGCTGATCGAAGAAGCGTCCGGGCAGCGGGTCCTCGGCTATCGCGCCCCCAGCTACTCCATCACGCCCCGATCGCTCTGGGCGCTCGATGCGTTGCTCGAAGAAGGTTACCGCTACGATTCCAGCATCTTCCCGATTCGGCACGATCGGTACGGCATTCCGGTGTCGGAACGCCAGCCCTACGCAATCGATCGTCCGCAGGGGTCGCTTCTCGAGTTTCCCGGATCGACCACGAGAGTCGGCCCGATGAACCTGCCGGTGGCCGGCGGCGGGTACTTTCGCATATTCCCGTACCGCTATACGCGCTGGGGCATTTCGCGGGTCAACCGCCTCGAGCGCCGCCCCGTCGTTTTCTACCTGCACCCGTGGGAGATCGATCCCGACCAACCGCGGCTGCCCGCCGGAAGATTGGGGGCGTTTCGCCACTATCGGAACCTCGCGCTGACGGAATCCCGGCTGCGCCAGCTCCTGCGCGACTTCAAGTTTGGAACGATGGAGGCCGTGCTGCGGGAGGTGGGCACGCGGGACGGGGCAGCGCACGCACATCCGCTGCCTTTGCCGTACTGCTGGTGAAACCGCGATCGTGCAAGCAGACGAATTGAACTTCGCCACGTGTGAGCTGGCCGTTGTCAGAACCCCCTCCCTGGCGGCAGTCTGAACTGAGGGACCTCGGAATGTACGTAGAAGGCGCAGCACAGCCCGGCAGTCGAACGAACCCTGAGCGACGGGCGCAGGGAACAATCGCCCCCTTCCAATACCTCGCAATCGTCGCCCAGCTCGCAGTCCTGACGGTGCTCTTGCGGCAATTCCAGATCGAGAGCGGGGGGTTCCTGCGGCTCGCGTTGCTGACATTTGCCGGCTTTGCCGTGCATGCGGTGCTGCCGCTGCGCTCTCGTCTGCCGTTCTTCCTGGCGCTCTCGCTCGGCGGAATCGTGCTCGTGATGAACGTGTGGAACGCCGCGTGGATTGTCACGATTGGCCTGATGCTCGTCGGCCTGTGCCACCTGCCGATTGCGTTCAGGTGGCGATCCGCACTGCTGATCGTCGCGGGCGTCGTGCTGGCCGCAATGCGCGCCCGGTGGGTGCCGGCCCCGGTTTCAGATGCGATCTGGCCGATTCTCGGCTCGATGTTCATGTTCCGGACGATCGTCTACATGTACGACCTGTCCCACGCGTCGCGCCCCGCATCGGCGGTTTCGACTCTGGCGTACTTCTTCATGCTGCCGAATGCGTGCTTTCCATTGTTTCCCGTCGTCGACAGCGAGGCATTCAAGCGCAACTACTTCAAGACCGATGCGTATCGGACGTACCAGCGCGGAATCGATTGGATGGTCCGGGGAGTCATTCACCTGCTGCTGTATCGATACATTTATTACGAGCTGGCATTGGCGCCGGCGGAGATCATCAGCCCGGCCATGCTCGTTCAGTACCTGGTGACGAATTTTCTTCTGTACTTGCGAGTCTCCGGCCTGTTCCATCTGATCGTCGGAATGCTGTACCTGTTCGGCTTCGAGCTGCCGGAAACACATCATAGGTACCTGCTCGCCGCGAGCTTCACGGACTTCTGGCGCCGGATCAACATCTACTGGAAGGACTTCATGCAGAAGGTCTTCTACTATCCGGCCGTATTCCGGTTGAAATCGCTCGGCATGACGCGCGCGATGGTGCTCGGGACGCTCTGGGTGTTCGCCATGACGTGGGCGCTGCACGCCTACCAGTGGTTC
>Ga0310811_10006589_pt1 | contig 14848 bp, 13 predicted proteins | sample YCmetagenome_FD_207642 | JGI IMG/M metagenome (GOLD analysis project Ga0310811, IMG submission 207642) | Soil microbial communities from experimental microcosm in Duke University, North Carolina, United States - YC | ecosystem: Engineered > Artificial ecosystem > Soil microcosm > Unclassified ...
CGCGCAGTTCGCCGAGATACTCCGCTTCGTTGGTGAAGTCCCCCTCCGCGCGCTGCTCGTTGAGGGCGATCAGGTCCTCGGGCCGTGGCAGGCTGCCCGCGTGGCTGGTCAAGATCCGGTCCGGCATGTCTCCTCCTTGAGAGTTCGGCCGTCGAGCGGTGATCTTCCCCGCGCCGAGTATGGGCGCGCGGTAAAGCCCGTGCAATATGCAATCCCCGGGTGAACCACCTGCGACAGCACCAGTAACGCGGACCGTATCACCGTGTTCCTGTGCCGGCCGTCTCACGCGGTCGGCTCAGTCGTCGGCGGGGCCAGGCAGCCGGGTCAGGTGGCCGGCGAGCTGGGCCCTGGAGCGGATGGCGAGCTTGGCGTAGACATGGGCCAGGTGGACCTCAACGGTATGGACGGCGATGGACAGGCGCGTGGCGATCTGCTTGTTCGACAGGCCCTCCGCCGCAAGTGCGGCGACTCGCTGCTCGGCCACGGTCAGTTCGGCGGCGTGCACGGTCCTGCCCTGGCCAAGCCGTGCCATTTCCGTGCGCGCGTGCTCGGCCCAGCCATCGGAGCCGGCGTCGGCGAAGGCGGTCGCCGCGGCCTCAAGGTAACGGCGCGCCACCGCGCGCTTCCTGACCCTTCGCGCGGCCACGCCAAGCCACAGCAGTGCCCGTGCCCGGTCAAAGGCCAGGCCCAGTTCTCCCAGCGCGGACGCTGCGGCCGCCAGCTGAGCGGCCGCGTCATCGTCGTACCCGGACGCGAGCGCGATGGCGGCGGCGCACCGGTCGGCCGTTGCCAGGCCCCAGGGATGGTGCTGGTTGCCGGCCAGGTCGCGCAGCCGGCTGGTGACCGCGGCCGCCTCGGTGAGCCTGCCCAGCGCGATGAGGGCCTCGACCAGGTCCGGCGCGACCGGAAAGGCCCCCGGGTCGTTGATGCCTTCCCGCCTGGCATGCTCCCATACCGGGGCGAGCGCTTCGGCCGCTCGCTCGGGCCGGCCCGCGAGCAGCGCCGCGATTCCCAGTGCCCGCCCTACCTCCAGTTGGTCCCACTGCGGGCCAGGGTCATCCGGCGCGGCGGCGGCGATCGCGGCGAAGGAGGCGGCCCATTGCTCGGCGTCGTGCGGGGTTCCCCTGACGGCCGCCAGAAGTGCCTGGCAGCGGGCCCAGTTAGCCGCCAGGTCTTCCAGCGCCGCCCATTCGTGCTGCTGGTCGATCAGCCGCGCGCACTCCCGGACGTCACCCGCCCGCAGCTCAACCTCGCAGAGCTGGATTCGGATGGCCGCCCGGAACCACGACTCGCCGCGCTGGCCGGCGAGCTTGTGGAGCGCCCGGAAGACCTGCCGGGCCTCGGCGACCTGGCCGCGGAACGCCAGGCGGATGCCGGCCTGGCGGTCGATCGAGTTCTCGTAGAGCCCGCCCGGCGGCCGGCCGGCCGCCAGGTCGGCCAGGTCATCGAGCGGCAGGCCGCGCATGACCCGCACCCAGGCCAGCGCCTGCAGCACCTGTCGTTCCACCGGTGCCCCGCGCGACGTCACCAGCGCCCTTGCCTGCCGTGCCGATGCCTCGGCCTCGCCGATCCGCTGGACCTGGATCACGCCCAGCAGGACCGCCTTCGCCGCCAGCGCGGCGGCCTGCAGCTCAGGCTCCTCCTTGCTCTCGGCAAGTGCCCGGTCCAGGTGGTCCTGGTGCTCGGTGACGGTCCCCGCGTCGGCTAGCAGCAGGTGAGCTCGCGCCCGGGCGGCGCCGGCTGGAAAGTCGCCGATCAGCGGCGCGATCAGTTCCGTGGCCCTGGCCGGCTCGCCCACCATCACCAGGTCCTCGGCCAGCGCCAGTAGCCGGCCCGGGCGGTCGGCGGCGTCCGGCGGCGTCAGCCGCACGGCGTGCTCGGCGAGGTCGACCGCGTCGTAGGCTGCGCCGCGGCGGCGCGCTTCGTCGGCCGCGGCCGCGACGACGGCGGCGAGGCGCGCGTTGGTGCCGGCGCAGGCCAGTGCGAGGTGCCGGGCCCGGGCCGTCCCGTCCGGCGCGGACCCGGCTGTCTCGTGGTGCGCGACATGCCGCTCCGCGGCAGCCGGCCGGCCCGGGCCCGCGACCCGGGCCTGCACCGGATCGGGCGGGAAGCCGGCGCCAGGCAGGCCGGCGTCGAGGAATCGCGGTCCCCGCGCCGCAAGAAGCTGGCCTAGTTCCAGCACGAGCAGCGGGTTTCCGTGCGCCGCCGCGTGCAGCCGGCTCAGCGTCCTGGGCGGCACGGTGAGGCCGGTGCGCTGTGACAGCAGCCGGTAGGTTCCCTCGACGCTCAGCGGTCCTACCTCGACCCGGCGGACGCCGGCGGCCCCGAGTGCCCGCTCAACCTGAGCCGGCGGCCCAGATCGCCTGGCCAGCAGGAACCGGCCCTGCCGGGCACCGAGTCTCCGCACCGCGAAGGCAAGCGCTGCGGCCGAGGCGGGATCCAGCCACTGGAGGTCGTCGATCGCGACGAGCAGTGGCGCGCGAGCGGCCAGGCCGCGCAAGACGCCCAGCAGGCCGGCGGCGACCGCGAACGGGCCGGGCGCCTGGCCGGCCGGGTCTGACCGCAGCAGGGCCACTTCGAGGGCACGGCGCTGCGGGCCTGGCAGCTCAGCCAGGATGTCGGCGCCGACCGTTTCCAGCAGGTCGAACAGCCCCGCGAAGGAGTGCGGTGCCTCCGCCTCACCGGGGCGGGCCGCCAGGACACGGAATCCGCACTGGCTGGCCAGCCCCAGCCCCGCTTCCCACAGCGCCGTCTTGCCGATGCCCGGCTCGCCGGTGAACAGCACAACCGGGGCGGGAGGGGCCGGGCCGGCGAACTCCGCCAGCGACGTAAGCTCGGTCTCCCGGCCGATCAGGAAATCACCAGCACCCGGCGCGCCCACCACGCCCCCTCATCTCCGCGTCCCTTTAATGGCAGGATGTCAGCTAACCTGCCGGAAAGGCAGGATACCGAGCTCCTTCCGTTAAGCCGGGCCGTCGGCCCTGGCTGTTCATAGGACACGGTGCCGAGTGCCAGCCCAGCGGCCGTCAGGACCGCGCTTGCCTGGGCCTGCGTGTCACCGATCAGGCTGGGCACCGTGCCGAGGAGCGTGCCGACGGCCAGTGAGTAGCCGCTGGGGCCCAATCCGCCGGCGTTGCCGGGTGGACTCGCGGTGGTGCTAGAGGGTTTCCGTTATAGAGCCGGCTCAATGACGCGGGCTATGGTCGCGCGTAAGCGGTGGCCGTCGCCTCCTGCGGCTGCGGTCCGCCGTGCTCCCGGATGCCGGTAATCGGGAGCCCGACGACCGCCAGGCCAGCTCACTACGAGGAGATGATGATCAGTGCACAGATCGGGCAGTTTCCCGGGCCGTCCTCGTGATCGTCGGCGTGATGGCGCCAGGGACCAGGCTGGCCCCTGCCCGGCACCCGGCGGACGGGATGCCCGCCGGGATCACCGCGCGGGTCCGGGCGGCCGCCCGGTGCGGGCCATCAGGAAGGGGGCCGCCGCGGCCCTCGCCGTCGCGGCCCTCGCCGCGGCGGCCGTGCTCGCGCCGGGCGGGCCCGCCGCGCGGGCCGCAGTGGTGCTCACGCCGGCGATCACGGTCGCCGACGGCAACACGGTCATCGCCGTGCAGACCTCCGGCAACGGGCTGCGGTTCTACTGGAACGAGCACGGCACTGACACCTGGCACGGCGAGCAAGTCGCGGCGAACGGCACCACCTACTCCTCGCCGTCCGTCGCGCAGGTCGGCGGCTACGTCGTCATCGCCGCGCAGGGCGCCGATAACAGCCTGGACTTCTACTGGCAGCCGAACGGCGGGGACGGCTGGGCCTCGCAGGTCGTGGCGGGCGCCGGCACAACCAACGACGCGCCGTCGGTCACGGCGGACGGCGGCTCGGTGATCATCGCCGCCGAGGGGGCCTTCAACAGCCTGGACTTCTACTGGGCGGCCAGCGTCGGCTCCGCCTGGCACCAGGAGCAGGTCGCCGGCCCGGCGACGACCTACTCCGCGCCGTCGCAGACCGTGAACGGCAACAGCGTGAACATCGCCGCCGAAGGGCCCGGCGGCAGCCTGGACTTCTACTGGGCGGCCAACGGCAGCTCCACCTGGGCCAGCGAGGTCGTGGCGGGTCCCGGGGCAATCGCCTCCGCCCCGGCCATCACCGCCAACGACGGCAGCGTCAACGTGGCCGCGGTGCTCACGGGGAGCGCGTCCTCGATGGGTTTCTACTGGGCGGCCAACGGCACCACGACGTGGACCGAGGAGATCCTGCCGGGCCCGTACTTCGGCTTCTACGGCACGCCGGCCATCAGGACCGACACGGGCGGGGTACACGTTGTCGCCAACGGGAAATTTGGCGTACTCAGCGACGATGCCACCTTCAACGGAACCGGCACGTGGCAGTTCACCGCCTTGACCACCGGATCGATTCTGCACGGGTCGCCCTACGTCGGCCCGGGCAACCCGGCCGTCACCATGAACGACGGCATCGAGAACATCGCCAACATCGGCTCCGACCGGAACCTGTACTTCTGGTGGTACCAGGGCGACGGCGGGTACTTCGTCCGGGAGGTAGTGGACACGTCCGCCAACCTGTGACCCGCCCGCCAGCCGGCTGCCCGCCCCCTCCCGGGCGGGTGGCGGGCAGCCCGGCCATCCCGCCCGGTGCTGGTAGGGTGCCGTGCGGGTCAGGCGTCGGTGTCGGCTTCGCATATGTCGAAGACCACCCGGAACTTCTCGACGTCAACAGCGGTCATGACCCCATTCTGGGTGGCACTGGTCCATTCCGCCTGACCGGACATGCCGTGCAGCACCAGCGTCAGAAAGGGCGAGGGCCAGAGGCACCTAACTGACATTGCTCTGGCCCATGTGAGCCGCAGACCGAGATCGGCGCGGACCTGCCGCTGGGAGCTAGGGCACCGCGGGTAGCCAGCACACCCTGCAACTGAACCGTGCTTGGGACGTCCTGGTGGAGCGGTGGGTCGCCTCCTGCCGCCAGTGTGCAGGTCGCCGGGCTGTGGGGTTGATGTCCCTCCGCCCGGAGCAGTAAGTAATTAAACGTTCATGCCCATGGAGTGCCCGAACTCGCCGTCGTTGACGACGTCGATGCCGGTATCGCGCTGACGGGCGACGACGTCCGCCACGGCGGTGCGTAGCCTGGACAGGTATTCTGCCTCGTCGGTGAAGTCCCCGGCGGCCCGCCGTTCGTTGAGCGCGGTCAGGTCCTCGGGCCGCGGCAGGCTGCCCGCGTGGCTGGTCAAGATCCGGTCCGGCATGTCTCCTCCTTGAGATTCCTACGGCGCTGCCCTTCCCCGCGCCGAGTATGTGCGCGCCGTATAGCCCGCGCAATATGTAATGCCCGGGTGATCCGATGGCGACTTCGCGGGCACGACGGCCGGGGTCGTCTCCAACGGTTCCGGACTGCCGTTCCCGGCGTGGGCTGGCCTTGGAAGGTGCGTTGGATCAAGGGGTTGCCCAACCGCGGGCCGCTCGTGCCCACTGCCGGATCCGCAGTGGGCGCGGAACTGGGCGGGCGGGTCGTGGCGCGCTGGATCGGGCGGACGCGAGCAGTGGCCTGGAGGCAGCACCGTCCTTTAGTTGATCTCAGATATTTGAAATCCACTATTCGCGGTCTAGTATCTGTCTCGTGTCTCCGAAGAAGATCCGCAGCCCGCTGTCCCTCGTGGTTCTCGGGCTGCTCGCTGAGGAGCCGCTGCACCCGTACGCGATGCGCACGCGCATCAGCGAGCGGGCGCATGACAGGCTGCCCGGCGTCCGTCTCGCATCGCTGTATGACGTCGTTCAGCGCCTGGAGGACGCCGGGCTGGTGAGACCCGGCGAGCCCGGCCGCGAGGGACACCGCCCCGAGCGGGTCCAGTACACGATCACGGAGGCCGGGCGCGAGGCGCTTGCCGGATGGGTGGCCGAATCGCTGGCCGACCCCGGCCGCGGCGATGAGTTCCCGGCCGCGCTGTCATTCATGTACGCGCTGGGCCGGGACCGCGTCGTGGAGATCCTGCAGGCCCGGGCGGCCGCACTCGGGGCGTCGCTCGACGCCGACGAGACCGCGCTGGCCCGTGCCGAGGCAGGCGGCACCCTGCCGGTCTTCCTGTCCGAGCACCGCTACCAGCTCGCCCTCCGCCGGGCCGAGCACACCTGGCTCGGCACCTTCACCCAAGCGCTGCGCACCGGCGAACTCCGCTGGCCCAGCCCGCCCGGAGAGGACTAACTCCCCATGTCAGCCGAACTCACGACAGGCCCCGTCCGGCTGGCGCGCGAAGCGCACGCCCGGCTCGCCCGCACCGTCAACATCGGCCCGGACCTCGGCGCCCCGCAAGAGCGAGGCTGGACCATCACCGTCGAGCGCCCGCACCTGGAAGACTGCGCGCGGCACGGCTTCACCGCGATCCGGCTCCTGATGCACCTGGCCGCGCACCGCGCCCCGGGCGGCCTGGACCCCGGCATGCTGCGGCGCGTCGAGCAGATCGCCGACCACGCGGCGTCACTGGGGCTTGCCGTGGTCATCGCCAACCACCGCGACCGCGAGCTGATAGCCGACCCCGAGCCGCACCTCGCGGCCACCCTGGCGGCGGTCGCCCAGCTGGCCAGCGCGTTCGCAGGGCGCGGCACCGACCTGATCATGGAACCGCTCGCCGAACCCGAGCAAGCCCTCGACCCGATCTGGAACACAGTGGCCGCCGAGCTGATCGGCGCCGTCCGCGGCCAGGACCAGCACCGCACCATCCTGCTCGGCCCCCGCACCATGAACAACGCCCGCTTCCTCGGCGAGCTGGCACTGCCCGAGGAAGAGCGCAACCTTATCGTCGGCATCCACCACTACTGGCCCGTCACGTTCACCATGCAAGGCGAGATGTGGCTCGGCGAGGACCACGTCTTCGGCAACCCGCGCGACTGGCTCGGCACCACCTGGGACCAGACACCCGCCCAGGAAGCCGAGCTCCGAGCCGGGTTCGCCCAGGTCGCCGGATGGGGTGCCATGACCGGCCGCCCGCTGTTCCTCGCCGAATTCGGCACCACCGCCAACGCCGACCCGGCCAGCCGGGTCCGCTGGACCAGGTTCAACCGCACGCTCGCCGAACAGCACGCCATCCCCTGGGGAATCTGGTCACTCGCGCCCACCTTCGCGATCTACGACCCTGCCACCCGCTCCTTCAACCCGGAACTGCTAACCGCACTCATGGACTGACCGCCCGCCAGCCGGAACACCCTTAACCAGCACACGAACAGGGCCACCCCTCCGGAAGTGGCCTTTCTGCTGCCCAGAGGCAGTTACCGCGCTCTGGATGCCCCGCCCGCCCGGAACAGTAGTTAATTAAGCTTTCATGCCCATGGAGTGCCCGAACTCGCCGTCGTTGACCAGGTCGATGCCGGTCGCCCGCTGGTGTGCGACCACGTCCGCCACGGCCGCGCGCAGCCTGCTCAGGTACTGTTCTCCATTGGTGAAGTCCGCAGCCGCACGTCGCTCGTTGAGGGCGATCAGGTCCTCGGGCTGCGGCAAGCTGCCCGCGTGGCTGGTCAGGATCCGGTCCGGCATATCTCCTCCTTGAGATTCACAGACTCGCGATGATCTTCCCCGCGCTGAGTATGAGTGCGGCGTAAAGCCCGCGCAATACGTGATGCCCGGTGATCCAGCGGCGACGTCGAGGGCGCCGGCGGTCGAGGTCGGTCACCCGTCCCGTCAGGATGTAGTGCTGCGGACCGCCGCGCCGTGCCGCCTGGCTGGCGACCTCGGTCGTGGACTCTCAAGTTGAGCCACTCGGAGATGGCAGCGTGCCACAGGCCAGGGGCGGTGGTCCGAGCGGCCACTGGCGCTGCACTTTGTAGGCCTTGTTCTGGCGTTGGCCCAGGCAATCACGGGGTCCGGTGGTACAGGGACAGTACGCTGACGCGGTGGCAGGGCTTGACAAGGGCTGCGCGCGCCGGAGGTAGAGCGGCGCGGTGGCCACGGCACCGGCCGTGAACAAGGCGGCCCGGAACGTGAACGCGAGGGCAGGCGGTCGGCGTGCCTGCCTAGACGCTGACGGGTGTCCCCTTGGGCAGCCGGGTGAACGGTGAGCCGGTGCCGGGGGCGAAGGGCGGCGTCTTGTCCTGGACGAGGAAGCCGTCGGCGCCGGCCAGGCCTATCGCGTCGAGGCCGGTGTCGTGGACCGGGGACGCTTGTTTCGGCTTGACCTGGCGGATGAAGTCGATCGCGTACCCGAACTTGGTGAAGAGCCCGAACTCGGGGACGAACAGCAGGTTCACGGGCGCGTGGGGGTCGGTGTAGGCGTCGCCGGGGTGGAAGATCCGGTCTTCGAACAGGAAGCCGGTGTTGCGCACCCGGGTGACGTCGGGGTGGATGGGCGCGTGCCACTCGCCGTGGCCGTGGACCTTGATCCCGCCTACGGTGAACGCGTCACCCGGGCCGATCACGTGCACTGTGGCCCCGGAGCCGTCTAGGAGCGCAGCGACGTCCTTGTTGGTCCAGATCGGTAGTCCGGGCCGGGTCTTTAGCCGGCCCGCGATGAGGCTGGGCAGGAAGTGGTCGGCGTGCTGGTGGGTGATCAGCACGGCGTCCGCGTCGTCGAGGGCGTTGGCCGGGGCGACGATGCCCGGGTCGATGATCGCGACGAAGCCGTCCTTCTCAAGGCGGAAGCACGAGTGGCCCAGCCAGGTGAGCAGCATGGTGCCGGTCACCGGCGTGGCCGCTGCTGCCGTGGCCGCGGCGGCTGTACCGGTACGGGACACCGCGGCTGCGACCACTGCGGTCGCGGGGATCGCCGCGGCGCCGGACAGCAGGCGGCGGCGGCTCAGTTCGGGGCGGGAGGCTGATTCGGGCATGGCTGACTCCAGGTGAGGGTCTTGACGGGAACTGGCTCGCGCTTGTCAGGCGTCGAGAGTGCGCGGGAGGCCGAAGCGGGCCAGGTTGCTGTTGTCGAAGCGGGTGATCGCGCTGACCTGGCGGCCGGACAGGGCGATAACCATCAGGCCGCTCGCGTGCAGGACGGCGGAGCGGGGGTCGTGCACGTAGATGCCGAACGCGGGCTGGCCGTTCGCGCGGGTGGCCACGAGCCGGTAGCGCAGCCCCCGGCCGAACAGCAGGGACAGCGCCCGTCCGGCTACCTCACGGCCCTGGTACTCGAACGGGGCGGGCGGCATCGTCAGCCACACGTCCTCGGCTAGCAGGCTGATGATGCCGCTGACGTCGCCTGACGCGTACGCCGCGGTGAGCTTCCGTACCAGCTCCCGCTCGGCCTGCGAGCCCGGCGCGGGCGGCGGTTCGCGGTCCGGCGTGCCCGCCGCCCGCAGCGCCAGGGTCGCCCGCGCGCGCTTGAGCGCGCTGGCTACCGAATCGGTCGTCGCCTGGAGGATGCCTGCGGTGTCGGCCCGGCTGAAGCCGAGGACGTCGCACAGCACGATGACGGCGCGTTGGCGGGGTGGCAGCAGCTGCAGCGCCGTGATGAACGCTAGGGAGATCGTCTCCGTGGCCTCGTACCGTGCCTCCGGTCCCGGCTCGGTGTCGGTCAGCTGGTCGAATAGCAGGTCGGGGTATGGTTCGAGCCAGGGCACGTCGCCCAGCCGGGTCGGCTCGGGCGGGTCTGGCCATGACTGCGGGCCGTCCATCGTGACCTTCCGGCTACTGGCGCGCAGGGCGTTGAGGCAGCGGCTGGTCGCGATGCGGTACAGCCAGGTGCGGACCGAGGCCCGCTGCTCGAAGCCGGCCAGCCCGCGCCAGGCGGCCAGCAGCGTCTCCTGCAAAGCGTCCTCGGCGTCGTGGGCGGAGCCGAGGATCCGGTAGCAGTGAACCTGCAGCTCGTGCCGGTAGGGGTCGACAAGCTCCCGGAATGCTTCCTGGTCGCCGGCCTGGGCCCGGGCCGTCAAGTCCGCCGTCACGGTGTGTTCCTTTCATCCGCTGAAGTTCCTTCCCTCCGGTCGCCTGTACTGACACTGCCTGCCCCGCGATCGGGGCGGTACCGACCGCCCCGTTTCCGAGCCTCCGGGTGTCTGCCTTGCCGACACCACACCCGAGGAGACCGTTGACATGTCCCGACTGGCCCGCTGGTGCTTCACGCACCGGCGCACCGTCCTTGCCGCCTGGCTGCTGCTCCTGGTCGTCGCGCTCGGCGCCGCCCGCGCGGCGGGCGGCGCCTTCAACTCCGACCTGAGCCTGCCCGGCACCGATTCCCAGGCCGCGGTCAGCCTGCTGACCCAGCACTACCCGGCCGCCGCCGGCGAGACCGACCAGGTCGTGATCCAGGCCACGGGCGGCTCGGCCGTCCAGTCCCCGCAGGTGCGTGACCCCGTCACCAGGGCCCTCGCCCGGGTCTCCGCACTGCCCGGCATCGCGTCCGTGACCAACCCCTACGCCGACGCGGGAGCCGTCCAGGTCAGCAGGGGCGGCACCGTCGCCTTCGCCCGGGTCACCTGGGACAAGCAGCCCGACCAGATCACCGCCGCCGACGCGGGCGCCCTGATCACCGCCGCCCAGTCGGCCGACGGCCCGAGCGTCCACGTCTCCCTGGGCGGGGCGTCCATCACGAACTCCGAGCGCGCCAAGCCAGGGCCGTCCGTGGCCGTGGGCGTCGTCGCGGCGCTGGTTATCCTGCTGATCGTCTTCGGCGGGGCTGTCCTGGCCGCCGTGACGCCGCTGGCCGGCGCGGCACTGGCGCTGGTCATCGGCTCCTCGGCGATCACGCTGCTCAGCCACGGGCTGACCGTCGCGAGCGCCTCGACTGACCTCGCCGTGCTGATCGGCCTGGGCGTCGGCGTCGACTACGGTCTGTTCATCGTGAGCAGGCACCGGGCCGCCGTGCGGGCGGGCCGCTCCTACGAGGATGCCGTGGCCGAGGCGGTGAACACCTCCGGGCGCACTGTCCTGTTCGCGGGCCTGACCGTGTGCGTCGCGCTGCTGGGCCAGTTCGCGCTCGGCGTCAGCTTCCTCGACGGCCTCTCCGCCGCCGCTGCGGTCACCGTCGCGCTGACCATTGCGACCGCCCTGACCCTGCTGCCCGCGCTGCTCGGCTTCCTTGGGCCGAGGGTGCTGTCCCGCCGCGAGCGCGCCAGGCTGGCCGGCGACAGCCCTGCGTGGGAGGACTCACGGGGCATCGGCTCTCGGTGGGCCCGTCTGGTGGAGCGGCGCAGCCTGCTGACCGCCGTGACCTCACTGGCGGCGATCGCGCTGATCGCGCTGCCCGTCGCGGGCCTGCGCCTGGGCACCTCCGATGCCAGCACCGACCCGGTCGGCTGGACCACCCACCAGTCCTACGCAGCTCTCGCCGAGGGCTTTGGCCCCGGGTTCAACGGCCCCCTCGAACTGGTCGGCCAGGTAAGCAGCCCCCGGGACCTGACCTCGTTCGGCCGGCTGCTGACGGCTGCGGCGCACACGCCCGGGGTCGCCGCGGTCACGCCCGCGCAGGTCTCACCCGACCGGCACGCGGTGCTCGCCACGCTCTACCCGGCCACCGCGCCCCAGGACCAGCGCACCCTGACGCTCGTCAACACGCTGCGCGACGGCCTGATCCCGCAAGTCGAGCACGGCAGCGGCCTCGTCGTGTACGTCGGCGGCCAGACCGCCACTGCGATCGACTTCGCGCACGTCCTCGGCAGCAAGCTTCCGCTGTTCGTCGCGGTCGTCGTCATCCTGGCGTTCATCCTGCTCGCCGCAGTATTCCGCAGCCTGCTCATCCCGCTGGTCGCCTCGGCGCTCAACCTGCTGTCAGTAGTCGCTGCGCTTGGGGCCATCACCGCCGTGTTCACCAAGGGCTGGGGCGCCTCGCTGCTCGGCCTGTCCGGCACCGGCCCGGTGGACGCGTTCCTGCCCGTCGTAATGTTCTCAGTCCTGTTCGGCCTGTCGATGGACTACGAGGTCTACACGGTCAGCCGCATGCAGGAGGAATGGCGGCGGCTGCTCTCGCGCCAGGAAAACGCCACCTGGCGCAACCACGCCGCCGTCACGGCCGGGCAAGCACACAGCGCCCGCATCGTCGCTGCCGCGGCGGGGATCATGATCCTCGTCTTCGGCTCGTTCCTCCCTGGCGGGCATCATCTGTTGGAAGAGTTCGGCTTCGGGCTCGGCTTTTCCGTCCTCGTCGACGCAATCCTCATCCGCAGCATGCTGCTGCCCGCTGTCATGCACCTGATCGGCCCGGCCAACTGGTATCTGCCCGCCCGGCTCGGTCGTGCCCTTCCCCGGCTCGACATCGAAGCGGGCGGAGCGGACGCTCCGGCACTCACCGGTCCCCGCTAGCCGAACCGGCCGAGGGCATAAGGGCGGGGACTCACTGTTGCACAGCGAGCGCGTCCCCGCCCCGCTACGGACCGCTATCGGGGCGTCGTGCCCGCCCGTTGAGGCGTGAGCATGCCCGGCCGCGCCCGAGTTCGACGAGGGCGTACCGGTCCTCGACTTTCGTTGGCGCTGCCGTGGGCTGATGCCGCGCCCGCCGGAAAAGTAGGTAATTAAACTTTCATGCCCATTGAATGGCCGTATTCGCCGTCGTTGATGAGATCGATGCCGGTTTCGCGCTGGCGGGTGACGACGTCCGCGACCGCCGAGCGCAGCCGGCTCAGGTACTCCGCTTCGTCGGCGGCGGTGAACTCTCCTTCGGCGCGCTGCTCGTTGAGCGCGATGGGGTCCTCGGGCCGCGGCAGGCTGCCCGCGTGGCTGGTCAAGATCCGGTCCGGCATGTCTCCTATGCGTTGCCTGGATGGCCAGGGCTGGAGGGTGTGGGCGGAATGGTAGACGCTAGTGAGCTGGGCCCCGGCCTGGGACGGTCGGAAGTCGGTGACCGGGTTCCGCCACGAGTAGCGCTTGACCAGGCCGTGGGCTTCGACCATCGGTCTACGCGAACGGGACGGCGAAGTCGCAGTAGTCGTCGGGACTGCGCGGTTCGGTGAACGGGCTGACGATGTCTACCCCGTGCTCTGCGAGGGCATGTGCCTCTGTCTCGGGAACCGGCCTGCACCATTCGATCGGGCCATCGCAGTCAGCACTCACCTGGCCCCAGTAGATGCAGAAGAACGCGCCTTCTCGTCCTTCGATCTTCGGGAGCTGGTGCTCGCGCAGGATCGCGATGAACTCCTTGCCGGACGCCCACATCCCCTGCTCGTCGACGTTGCGCTTGAGACAGAGCAGGCTCCGCTCGGGCATCTCTCGCGTGGCGACTTCGTACATGACGGACCTCTTTCCGGTCAATCGGTTGACGAGGTAGCCAGCTAGATCGCGCCGCGCGTGGCGTGCCACTTCGGCCGGCCGCCGGCCATCTCCCAGTAGCGGAAAGGGGGTGCTGCAACGGCGGGAACGCTGCGCGCCCAACGACATTTCGGGACGCGCAACTCACGCTCAGCGGTGGCGAGGTCGAGTTCCGTTGGTGTCGAGGAGTCGGTGCCCGAGTGCGACGAGGACGTGCAGGTCGTCGACTCCGTCGGCGGGCCGCTGGCGCAATGCCCGGCGGTGCCGTAGACCTTCATTAGTCGTTTTCTCTGCCGCGTTCGGGGACTCCCTGCGTACCCGGCGCCCAGAGTTGCATTGACAGCGATCCCTGATTGCGTTCAGGATGCTAACGGCACAGCCATCGATGTCTTGCCGCCAAACCGGGACGTCAAGCGGTACGAACCGCACGGAGGTCGAGACCGCGTGGCCATGGCGGGACAGCAACGTGACGGGCTGCGGCTGCTCCTGCTGACCGGGCCGCTGTCCGCCCTCGGCTCGATGTGTGTCGACCTGTACCTGCCCGCGCTGCCGAGCATAAGCCGCGACCTGCATGCCGACGCCTCGGCCACGCAGGCGTCGCTGACCACTTGCCTGGTGGGGCTCGCGCTCGGCCAAGTGCTCATCGGCCCGGTCAGCGACCGGCTCGGGCGCCGGCCGCCGCTGCTGTGCGGTCTTGTGGCGTTCGCTGCGGCGGCTGGCGCCTGTTCGTTCGCGCCGAATATCTACGATTTCCTCGCGCTCCGCTTCCTGCAGGGCCTCGCTGGCGCCTCGGGCATCGTCATCTCCCGCGCGATCGTGCGCGACCGGTACTCGGGAGCGACGGCCGCGCGCTTCTTCTCGATGCTGATGACCGTGGTCGGGGTGGGGCCGCTGCTGGCGCCGCAGCTCGGCGCCGCGCTGCTCGCGCTCGGCTCGTGGCAGCTGATGTTCCGCGTGCTCGCGGTGGCCGTCCTGGCGCTGCTTGCCGTCGCCTACTGGTTGCTGCCCGAGACCTTGTCGGTCGTGAGGCGCACCGGGGACAGCGCCGCCGCCGCACTGCGCTCCATGCGGTCGGTGATCACCGACCGCACCTTCCTGGTCAACGCGCTTGCCTGCGGGATCGGCTTCGGCTCGATCTTCTCCTACGTGGCCGGCGCCCCGTTCGCGCTGGAGAACGTATTCGGGCTCAGCCCGTCACTGTTCAGCCTGGCTTTCGGCGTCAACGGGCTCGGGCTGATTGTCGCGAGCCACGTCAACGGCAGGCTGGTGAGCAGGTTCGGCCCGATGCGGCTATTCACCGTCGGCGCCATCGGCCTGGCGGTCGGCAGCGTTGGGCTGCTGATCCTGGTGGCGGGCCACGTGCTCGGCCTGTTCGGGATGCTCGCCTGCATGTTCCTTGTGGTCAGCTCGAACGGGTTCATGACGCCCAACGCAATGGCGCTGGCCCTGAACGACTTCCCGCACGCGGCCGGCAGCGCCTCGGCGCTGCTCGGCGTGCTGCAGTTCTCGATCGGCGCGCTCGCCGCCCCGCTCGTCGGCCTGGCCGGTCCGCACAACGACCTGCCGATGGGGATCGGGATGGCCTTCTTCGGCGTGAGCGCGCTGACCGTCAGGATGCTGCTCGCGCGCCGCCCGGGTGCCATCACCGAGACGGCGCCACCGCTTGACTGCGTCGCTGA